>Ga0075012_10000258_pt1 | contig 58027 bp, 56 predicted proteins | sample All_14_2_FD_71474 | JGI IMG/M metagenome (GOLD analysis project Ga0075012, IMG submission 71474) | Freshwater microbial communities in response to fracking from Pennsylvania, USA - Allegheny Zone_MetaG_DW_15 | ecosystem: Environmental > Aquatic > Deep subsurface > Groundwater > Drilled... | reverse complement strand
TGGCGGAGAGGGTGGGATTCGAACCCACGGTACCTTTCGGTACGCCTGATTTCGAGTCAGGTACAATCGACCACTCTGCCACCTCTCCGGGGCGCGAATTCTACCTTGAAGCGCCGCCTCGCGCACCACACCCCCGGGAGAATTTTCAGCTCGCTGTCCGGAGAACCGCCTCATGGTCCGGCTCGCCTGCCTCTGCATCGCACTGTCGCTGCTGCTTACGGGCTGCATGCGCTTGGATCCGCCCGAAAAGGCGGGCGAACTCGTGGTGGCCATTCCCGACGACCCGGTCTTCTACCAGCCCCCGCCCGAGATCGGCCAGGGCGGCGGCTTCGAGTACGATCTGCTTACGGCCTTCGCCGCTGAACTCAAGGTTGCACTGCGCCTGGTGGTAGCGGGCAGCACTGCGGAAATGCGCGAACTGCTGCGAGACGGCAAGGTGCACATGGCGGCGGCCATGCCGATCGAGGCGGCTCCGGACCTGCGCTTCTCGGCGGCACTGCACAAGGCCCAGCCGCTCATCGTCCAGCATGGCGACGCCGCACCATTCGACGATCCGGAGGATCTCGCACTGCATGTCGTCGATGTGCCCAGAGCCTCGCCCCTGGTGCCCGTCCTCCGCACCCTGACGCCTCCTCCGCAGCTCAACGAGTTGGAGGGACACGACATCGACGTGCTGGCCCGCGTCAACGATCGCCTGTCCGACCTCGCTGCGACCGACTCGCTGCACTTTGCCGTGGCGACGAACTACTATCCGGACCTGAGCATCGCCCAGGGCCTCGGCGACAGCATCGTCTATGGCTGGGCATTCCGCAGCGAGGACGAAATCCTGCGTGCCCGGGCCGATACCTTCATGGCACAGGCGCAGGCCGATGGCAGCATGACGCGGCTGCGCGATCGCTACTACGGTCACATCAAGCGCATCGGCGCCAACAACATGGCGCAGTTCCTTCAGCTGATGCAGACGCGACTGCCGCGTTACCGCGCCCTGTTTCACGAGGCCCAGTTGCTGACTGGCATCGACTGGCGCCTGCTGGCGGCGGTCGCCTACCAGGAGTCCACCTGGGACCCGCTGGCGACTTCGTTCACCGGCGTGCGCGGCATGATGATGCTGACCGAAGACACCGCCGACCACCTGCGCGTCAGCAACCGCCTCGATGCAAGGCAGAGCATTCTCGCCGGCGCGCGCTACCTGGTCGACCTGATGGAAGGCGTGCCGAAGGAAGCGCCGCACCCGGACCGCCTATGGCTCGCGCTCTCCGCCTACAACATCGGCCCTGGCCACTTCAACGGCGCCGTGGCAATCGCGCGCAGCTTGAAGCGCGATCCGGCGTCATGGTACGAGATGAAGAAGGTGCTGCCGCTGCTGGCGCGGCCGCAATACTACGAGCGGCTCAAGAGCGGCCGCGCGCGCGGCGGTGAGGCGGTCATCATGGTCGAGAACATCCGCAACTTCTACGACGTCCTGAGCCGCTTCGAGCCGCCTTACGTGCCAGTGGTCAAGCCGCAGTGAGTTTCTCGATTCCGCCCATGTAGGGGCGCAGCGCCGCGGGAACCGTCACGCTGCCGTCGGCGTTCTGGAAATTCTCGAGTATCGCCACCAGCGTGCGGCCGACGGCGAGGCCGGAACCGTTCAGCGTATGCGCGAGCTCGGGCTTGTTCTTCTCGTTGCGGAAACGCGCCTGCATGCGTCGCGCCTGGAAGGCCTCGAAGTTCGAGCAGGACGAAATCTCGCGATAGGTATCCTGCGCCGGCAGCCAGACTTCGAGGTCGTAGGTCTTGGCGGCGGAGAAGCCCATGTCGCCGGTGCATAGCGCGACCTTGCGGTAGGGCAGTTCGAGCTTCTGCAGGATCGCCTCGGCGTGGCCGGTGAGCTGCTCGAGCGCTTCCCACGACTTCTCCGGATGCACGATCTGCACCAACTCGACCTTGTCGAACTGGTGCTGGCGGATCATGCCGCGCGTGTCCTTGCCGTAGCTGCCGGCCTCCGAGCGGAAGCACGGCGTGTGGCAGACGAACTTCAGCGGCAGCTTGGCCAGGTCGACGATCTCGTCGCGAACGATGTTGGTGACGGGCACTTCTGCGGTCGGGACCAGGTAGAGCTTGGTACCGTCGCTGCGCGGCACCTGAAACAGGTCTTCTTCGAATTTCGGCAACTGGCCGGTGCCGAACATGCTGGCCGGATTCACCAGATAGGGAACATAGACCTCGGTGTAGCCGTGCTCGCCGGTGTGCGTGTCGAGCATGAACTGGGCGAGCGCACGGTGCAGGCGCGCAATGCCGCCCTTGAGCAACGAGAAGCGGCTGCCGGAAATCTTGGTGGCGGTCTCGAAGTCGAGGCCGCCGATGGTCTCGCCGAGTTCGACGTGGTCCCTGACGGCGAAATCGAAGGCGCGCGGCGTGCCCCAGCGCAGCACCTCGACGTTGCCGGTCTCGTCCTTGCCGACCGGCACGCTCTCGTGCGGCAGGTTGGGAATGACGGCAACGAAGGCGTTGTAGCGTTCCTGCAGTTCGCCGAACTTCTCCTCGTCCGCCTTGAGTTCGTCGCCCAGCCCTGCAACCTCGGCCATCACGGCGGAGACATCCTCGCCCTTGCCCTTGAGCATGCCGATCTGCTTCGATAGGCTGTTGCGCTTCGCCTGCAAGTCCTGCGTGCGCGTCTGCAGCGTCTTGCGCTCGGCCTCGAGCGCCTCGAAGGCGGCGGCGTCGAACGACGTGCCGCGGGCGGCGAGGCGTTCGGCAACGAGGGCGGCGTTGGAGCGAAGGAGTTGGATGTCGAGCATGGCTTTGCGGCTTTCTTATTTCGATTTGGCTTTGCGGTCGAGTTCGCGCAGGTGCGCGAGCTTGTCGGCGATCTTCTGTTCGAGCCCGCGCGGCACCGGCTTGTACCACTCGATCCGCGGCATGCCGTCGGGGAGGTAGTTCTCGCCGGCGGCGTAAGCCTCGGGTTCGTCATGTGCGTAACGGTACTCGCGGCCGAAGCCGAGTTCCTTCATCAGCCTGGTCGGCGCGTTGCGCAGGTGCTCGGGCACAGGCCGCGTCTTGTCCTTGGCGATGAAGGCGCGGGCGGCATTATAGGCGACGTAGGCGGCGTTCGATTTCGGCGCCACGGCCATGTAGAGCACGGCGTTGGCCAGGGCGAGTTCGCCTTCCGGCGAGCCGAGGCGCTCGTAGGTCGCGCAGGCGGCAAGCGAGACTTCCAGCGCACGCGGATCGGCGAGGCCGATGTCCTCGGACGCCATGCGCACCACGCGCCGCCCGAGGTAGAGCGGATCGGCGCCGCCGTCCAGCATGCGCACGAACCAGTAGAGCGCGGCGTCTGGATTCGAGCCGCGCACCGACTTGTGCAGCGCCGAGATCTGGTCGTAGAAGGCGTCGCCGCCCTTGTCGAAGCGACGGAGGTCGGAAGCCAGCGCCGCCTCGAGGAAGGCGTTGTCGACCTCGGCGACGCCGGCGGCCGTCGCCGCCGTGCGAATCTGCTCGAGGACGTTGAGCAACCGGCGCGCATCGCCGTCGGCATAGGCGGTCAGGCGGCCGCGCGCCTCGTCGCTGACCGCGATGCCGGGAAACGCCTGCGCGCGGGCGCGCTCGAACAGCTGCGTCAGTTCGTCCTCGGTCAGGCTCTTCAGTACATAGACGGCGGCGCGCGACAACAGTGCCGAATTGACCTCGAACGAGGGATTCTCGGTCGTGGCGCCGACGAAGGTGACGACGCCCTGCTCGACGTACGGCAGGAAGGCGTCCTGCTGCGCCTTGTTGAAGCGATGCACCTCATCGACGAACAGGATGGTGCGGCGGCCCGATTGTGCCAGCGTCAGCTCGGCCTGCTGCATCGCCTCGCGGATGTCCTTGACGCCGGAGAACACTGCAGAGAGGGCGATGAATTCGGCGTCGAAGGCGTCGGCCATCAGCCGCGCCAGCGTCGTCTTGCCGACGCCCGGCGGGCCCCAGAAGATCATCGAATGCGGCGTGCCCGACTCGAAGGCCAGGCGCAGCGGCTTGCCGGGGCCGACGAGATGCGTCTGGCCGATGACTTCGTCGAGCGTCTGCGGCCGCAGCAGTTCGGCCAGCGGCGCGTGCGGCTTCACCGCGAACAGATCGCTCATCGGAACCGAGCCCTACTCGCCGACGACATCGGCGCCCTTGGGCGGGACGAACTTGAACTGGTCCTTCGACAGTTGGGGGTTGGCGTGGAACTCGGTGAACATCAGGGTCGTCACCTGGCCGAAGTTGTCGCGGATTTCCATCAGCTTGGGCAGGTTGTCCTCGAAGCCGATGCGCACGCGCTCGAAGGTGGAGTCGGTTGCCTTCGGCGTCGCGTCGACCATCTCCAGCCCCTCGGCCTCCCCGGCATTCTTGAGCACGAAGTGGGCCTCGAGGTCGCCGCCGGCGAGCAGCGCGGCCGGGCTCGAACCGAGCGCCTTGCCGAGCTTGCGCGTCGTCACCTGGTTGAGGTCGGGGTCGAAGCTCCAGAGCTTGTCGCCGTCGCTGACCAGCAATTGCGCGTAAGGCCGCTCGTAGTGCCAGCGGAATTTGCCGGGCCGCTGCAGCGCAAAGGTGCCGGCCGACTGCTGCGGCTTGCGTCCGGACTTGCTGGCAACGCTCTGGGCGAACACGCCCCGCGCGGTCTTCGTCTGGTCGAGGAAGGCGCGCAGCTGGTCGAGACCGGCGGCGTGCGCGGACGCGCCCAACAGCAGGCCGCACAACGGCAGGATGAATTTGATTCGCATGGGGCCGGATTATCGCCGGTTCGCGGGTCCGTGTCGCCCCCGCAGGTCGCAGAAGCCCTACTCGGCCTGCTCGGGCGCCAGCACTTCGCGGTTGCCTGCGGCGTTCATGGGCGAGACCAGGCCGGATTTCTCCATCGCTTCGATCAGGCGCGCGGCGCGGTTATAGCCGATGCGCAGGTGCCGCTGCACCAGCGAGATCGACGGCCGGCGCGTCTTCAGCACGACCTCGACGGCCTGGTCGTACATCGGGTCGGCCTCGGCGTCGCCGCCGTCGCCGAGCGCGGCCTCCGAAGGTTCGGCCGGCGGCGCGGCGAGGATGTCCTTGATGTACTCGGGCTTGGCGATCTTCTTCAGGTGATCGACGACGCGATGCACCTCCTCGTCGGAAACGAAGGCGCCATGAACACGGTTCGGCAGGCCGGTGCCGGGCGCCAGATAAAGCATGTCGCCCTGCCCCAGGAGCGCCTCGGCACCCATCTGGTCGAGGATGGTGCGCGAGTCGATCTTGCTCGACACCTGGAAGGCGATGCGCGTCGGGATGTTGGCCTTGATGAGGCCGGTGATGACGTCGACGCTCGGCCGCTGCGTGGCGAGGATCAGGTGGATGCCGGCGGCGCGCGCCTTCTGCGCCAGGCGCGCGATCAGTTCCTCCACCTTCTTGCCGACGACCATCATCAGGTCGGCGAGTTCGTCGATGACGACGACGATGTGCGGCATCGGCTCGAGCGGCTCGGGCGATTCGGGCACCAGCGGGAATGGATTCGGAATCGGCTCGCCGTTCTTCTTCGCCTCGTTGATCTTGCTGTTGAAGCCCGACAGGTTGCGCACGCCCATCGCGCTCATCAGCTTGTAGCGGCGCTCCATCTCGCCGACGCACCAGTGCAGCGCGTTGGCGGCCTTGTTCATGTCGGTGACGACGGGCGCCAGAAGGTGCGGGATGCCCTCGTAGATCGAGAGTTCCAGCATCTTCGGGTCGACCATGATCATGCGCACGTCCTTCGGCTCGGACTTGTAAACGAGCGAGAGGATCATGGCGTTGATGCCGACCGACTTGCCAGAGCCGGTGGTGCCGGCGACCAGCAGGTGCGGCATCTTGGCGAGGTCGGCGCACACCGGCAGGCCGGCGATGTCCTTGCCCAGCGCGACGGCCAGCGGCGAGTGCATGCCGTGGTAGGCCTGCGAGCCGATGATTTCGGTCAGGCGCACCGTCTGGCGGCGCTGGTTCGGCAGTTCTAGGGCCATGCAGGACTTGCCGGGCACGGTCTCGACCACGCGGATGCTGACGAGGCTGAGCGCGCGCGCGAGGTCCTTGGCGAGGCCGACGACGGTGGCACCCTTGACGCCGGTCGCCGGTTCGATCTCGTAGCGCGTGACCACCGGGCCGGGATGCGCGGAGACAACCCTGACCTCGACGCCGAAGTCGGCGAGCTTGCGCTCGATCAGGCGCGAGGTGAATTCCAGCGTGTCGGCGGCCGGCAGGTCGGCCGGGTTGTGGCTGGCGGCGTCGAGCAGGTGCAGCGGCGGCAGTGCCTCGCCGGGCGCATCGAAGAACAGCGGCACCTGGCGCTCCTTTTCGGCGCGGGCGACCGCCTTGGGCGCAATCGGAACCACGATTTCGGCGGGCTCGACGATCTTGATCGGCGCCGGCGGCTCGGCCTCGATCTTCTTGAGCGTCTCCTGCACCACGGCCTCGCGCTTCTCGGCGACGACGCGGCCGTAGCGGCGGTCCTGCCAGGTTTCCCAGAGGCGCAGGCAACCGGTTGCCGCGGATTCGAGCAGCGCGCCCGTGCCTTCGGCCACGCGCAGCCACGATATCCCGGTAAACAGGCTCAAGCCGGCGAAGAACAGGGCCAGCAGGATCAGCGTGCCGCCCGTGTAGCCGAGCGTATCGCCGACGAGGCGTCCAACCTCGATGCCGAGCATGCCGCCCGGCGACAGGGGGAGCGAAGCCTCGATGCTCCAGAACCGCATCGCCTCGATGCCCGCGCTCGACAGCAGCACCAGCGCGAAGCCCGCGGTGGCGATCGCCAGCGGACGGCGGTCGCCTTTAAGCAGTCCCTCGAGCCGGTGGTAGCCCCAGGCGACGAGGAACGTCAGGAATACGGGCAGCCACCAGGCCGAGTAGCCGAAGACGTAAAGCAGGAGGTCGGCCAGCCACGCGCCGAAGCGGCCGCCGGGATTGGCGACGATATCGACTTGGGCGGCGTGCGACCAACCGGGATCGGACGGCAAATAGCCCCAGAGGATCAGCGCCAGGTAAACGCCGGCGGCACCGACGACCAGCCAGCGCGCCTCGTGGACGACGGCAGCGATCTTCTCGGGAAGGGGCTCGGCGGGCGGCTTGGGGCGTGCCCGCGTGTCGAGCGGACGGGCGATCGTGTTCATTCGGCGTTCGATGCTAGCCAAGCGATCGGCCCGTGATCCGGCGAAAACGGCCGATAAGCGCCGGCTATCCGGCCGATTGCCTCTGCCAATCGGGGAGGGACGCGGCCTGCCGCTATAATTTCCGCCATCTTCAACCGTCTCGAGTGCGCCCAATGACCACCCGCCACGCCAGCCTTCTGATCCTCGGTTCCGGCCCCGCCGGCTATACGGCCGCCGTGTATGCCGCCCGCGCCAACCTCAACCCCGTCCTCATCACCGGCCTCGCCCAGGGCGGCCAGCTGATGACGACGACCGACGTCGACAACTGGCCGGCCGATGCCGATGGCGTGCAAGGCCCCGACCTGATGACGCGCTTCCAGAAGCACGCCGAGCGCTTCAACACCGAAATCATCTTCGACCAGATCCACACGGCCAAGCTGACCGATAAGCCGATCCGCCTGATCGGCGACTCCGGCGAGTACACCTGCGACGCCCTGATCATCGCCACCGGCGCCTCGGCGCAGTACCTGGGGCTGCCCTCGGAGCAGGCGTTCTCCGGCAAGGGCGTTTCTGCCTGCGCGACCTGTGACGGCTTCTTCTACAAGAACCAGGACGTCGCGGTGATCGGCGGCGGCGACACTGCCGTGGAAGAGGCGCTGTATCTGGCGAACATCTGCCGCCACGTCACCGTCGTCCATCGCCGCGACAAGTTCCGCGCCGAGAAGATCATGCAGGACAAGCTGTTCGAGAAGGAAAAGGCCGGCAAGGTCACGATCAAGTGGGACCACGTGCTCGACGAAGTGCTCGGCGACAAGACCGGCGTCACCGGCATGCGCATCAAGAACGTCAAGACCGAGGCGACCGAAGAGATCAAGCTGATGGGCGTGTTCATCGCCATCGGCCACAAGCCGAACACCGACCTCTTCGCCGGCCAGCTCGAGCTGGAGAACGGCTACATCGTCACCGGCGCCGGCCGCAAGGGCAACGCCACGGCGACCTCCATCCCCGGGGTCTTCGCCGCGGGCGACGTGCAGGATCCCGTGTACAAGCAGGCCGTCACCAGCGCCGCCAGCGGCTGCCAGGCCGCGCTCGACGCCGAGCGCTACCTGGACAGTCTCGGGCACTGACCGCGGGGCCACAGTGGCCGGGCGGGCGCCCAGGGACGAGGAAGCCCGCCGCCTGTTCGAAGCGGCGGTGGCCGGCGCCGTGCCGCTCGCCAGCGACCGGGTGCATCACGAACCGCCGCCTGCCCCGGCGATTCCACGGCAAAGCAGCCGCGACGAGCGCGCTGCATTGGCCGAGTCCTTCGAAGCTCCTGCCCTGCCCGACCTGTTTCTTGAAGGCGGCGACGAAGCCGCCTGGTTGCGGCCGGGCATGGCGCCGTCGGTGCTGCGCGACCTGCGGCGCGGCCGCTGGGTGATCCAGTCGGCGCTCGACCTCCACGGCATGAACCGCGACGAGGCGCGTCATGAGACGGGCGAATTCCTCGCCGAATGCCTGAGCCACGGCCATCGCTGCGTTCGCGTGGTGCACGGCAAGGGGCTGCGCTCGCCGGGACGCGAGCCGGTGCTGAAGAAGCTGGTGCTGGGCTGGCTCGCCCAGCGCAAGGAAGTCCTGGCCTTCTGCCAGGCGCGCACCGCCGAAGGCGGCGCGGGTGCGGTGATCGTGCTGCTGGCAGCGAACCGCTAGGTCAGATCGCTGCTTCGTTGGTTTCCCCGGTACGAATCCGGACGATCTGCTCGACGGCGGTGACGAAGATCTTGCCGTCGCCGATCTTGCCGGTGCGGGCGGCCTTGACGATGGCTTCGATGGCGGCCTCGACGGTTTCGTTGGCGACGACGACCTCGATCTTGATCTTCGGCAGGAAGTCGACGACGTATTCGGCGCCGCGATAAAGCTCGGTGTGACCCTTTTGGCGGCCGAAGCCCTTGACCTCCGTGACCGTCAGGCCGGTGATGCCGACCTCGGAAAGCGCCTCGCGCACTTCGTCGAGCTTGAAGGGCTTGATGATGGCTTCGATCTTCTTCATTGCATAGCTCCCTTGATGCCGTTCGGTTACCACTCGTCCGCGTAGCGCGATGTTATCGGAAACCGCCAGTCCTTGCCGAAGCCGCGCTGGCTGATGCGGATGCCCACCGGCGCCTGGCGGCGCTTGTATTCGTTGAGCTTGAGCAGGCGCACGACGCGGCGCACGTCGGCCTCTGGGTGGCCGAGCGCGACGATTTGCCGCGGGCTCATGTCCTGGCTCATGTAGGCCTCGATGATGGCATCGAGCGTCTCGTAGGGTGGAAGCGAATCCTGGTCGGTCTGGTCCGGCCGCAGTTCCGCCGAGGGTGCGCGGACGATGATGTTCTCGGGAATCACGGGGCCGTCGCCAAGCGTATTGCGGTAGCGCGCAAGCCGGTACACGAAGGTCTTGAGGACGTCCTTGATGACTGCGAAGCCGCCCGCCATGTCGCCGTAGAGCGTGGCGTAGCCGACCGCCATCTCGCTCTTGTTGCCGGTCGTCAGCACGATGCGGCCGGTGCGGTTCGAGAGCGCCATCAGCACCATGCCGCGGATGCGCGCCTGGATGTTCTCGGGCGTCGTGTCGGCCCATGCCGTCGGCGGCAGGCCGGCGAACAGCGGCTCGAGCATCGCCGCGTAGGTGTCCATCGCGGGGGAGATCGGGATTTCGTCATAGCGCACGCCGAGCTTCTCGACCAGCGCGCGCGAGTCGTCGAGGCTCATCTGCGCCGTGAAGGGCGAGGGCATCATCACCGCGCGCACCTTGTCGGCGCCCAGCGCATCGACGGCGATGCACAGCGTCAGCGCGGAGTCGATGCCGCCCGAGAGGCCGAGCAGCGCGCCCGGGAAGCCGTTCTTGCCGAGGTAATCGCGCACGCCGAGCTTGAGGGCCTCGTAGACTTCGGCCTCATGCGAGAGCGCCGGGACGACCGTGCCGGGAAGGATGCGCCCGCCGTCGACCTCGACGATCGTCAGGTCGGGAACGAAGGCCGGCGACTGCTGGAGCAGCGCGCCGTCTGCCGCGATGGCGAACGAGGCGCCGTCGAAGACGAGTTCGTCCTGGCCGCCCACCAGGTTGGCGTAGATCATCGGCATGCCCGTTTCGCGGGCACGCGTACGCAGCACTTCGTGGCGGTGCTGCTGCTTGCGCATGTGGAAGGGCGAGGCGTTGAGTACCAACAGCACCTCGGCGCCGGCTTCGCGTGCGGCGGCGGCGGCCGGCACGTCCCAGACATCCTCGCAGATGTTGATGCCGAGGCGCGTCCCCTTGAAGTCGATGACGCAGGCGCGGTCGCCGACGTCGAAATAGCGCTCCTCGTCGAAGACCGCGTAGTTCGGCAGCAGCCGCTTGCGGTAGGTGGCCCGGACTTGGCTGCCGTCAACGAAGGAAGCGGCGTTGTAGCGTCGTCCGTTCTCCTCTTCCGGATGGCCAACGACCATCGGCAAGGGTGTGGCGGCCGCGAGCGCATCGAGTTCGCGGCGGCAGGCGCGGTAGAAATCCGGACGCAGCAGCAGGTCTTCCGGCGGATACCCGCAGAGCGCGAGCTCCGGCGTCAGCAGGAGGTCGGCCCCGGCGGCGCGTGCGCGGCGGGCGGCGTCCAGAATCGCCGCCGCGTTGCCGGCGAGATCGCCGACCGTGCAGTTGATCTGCGCTATCGCAATCCTGAGCGCCGGCATGGATTCGGCTTCAGAACGCCGGCTTTTCCTTGGCGTTCTCGTAGCGCTGGACGCCGTCCATGATCTCGCACTTGGCTTCCTCGACGCTGACCCAGCCCTGGACCTTGACGTACTTGCCGGGCTCGAGGTCCTTGTAGTGCTCGAAGAAATGCGAGATCTGGTCGAGGATGATCTGCGGGAAGTCGCGCGGGCTCTCGATGTCCCGGTACATCGGCGTCAGCTTGTCGACCGGAACCGCCAGCAGCTTGGCGTCGTCGCCGGCCTCGTCCGTCATCTTGAGCATGCCGACCGGGCGGCAGCGCACGACGACACCGGGCGGCAGGGCGAACTGCGACATCACCAGCACGTCGACAGGGTCGCCGTCGCCGGCGATGGTGTGGGGGATGTAGCCGTAGTTGCAGGGATAGTGCATGGCCGTCGACATGAAGCGATCGACGAAGATCGCGCCCGACTCCTTGTCCACCTCGTACTTGATCGGCTCGGCGTGCATCGGGATTTCGATGACTACGTTGAAGTCGTTCGGCAGATCCTTGCCGGGGGGGACGCGGTCGAGGCCCACTGCGCTATCTCCTTGTAAAAGGCGCGATTATAGCCGTGTTGCGCTGCCGCACTCCAGCCCGTCCGCGCGCAAGACCAAGTCGGCGCTGGATTTTCGGGTACCGGCGCTTGACTTGAGCCTTGATGGCGATGAGAATGGTTCGCAACTTGCGACACCAGAGTCGCCCATCGCACGGACCCGGAAACCCCAGCCATGTACGTTTGCATCTGCAACGCCGTAACCGACAAACAGATCGCCAAGGCCGTCGACGACGGTTGCCGAACGATGCGCGACCTGCGCAACGAACTGGGCGTCGGCGCTTGCTGCGGTCGTTGTGCGACTTGCGCTCGCAATGTTCTGAACGAGGCGCTGGAAAAGGAACAAGCGGCCGCCCCGGTGTTCTCGCTCGGAGGACTCTCGCTCGGCGCCGCCTGACGAAGGAGGGAGCCGACATGAAGGGCGACAAGGACGTCATCCAGCTTCTGAACAAGCAGCTCGTCAGCGAGCTGACTGCCATCAACCAGTACTTCCTGCACGCCCGGATGTACAGGAATTGGGGCTTCGGACGCCTCGGCAAGCACGAGTACGAGGAATCGATCGAGGAGATGAAGCACGCCGACAGGCTGATCGAGCGCGTGCTGGTTCTCGACGGCCTGCCGAACCTGCAGACGCTCAACAAGCTGCTGATCGGCGAGAGCGTGCCCGAGGCGTTGAATGGCGACCTGGAACTCGAACGGGCGGCGCAAGCCGACCTCAAAGCCGCCGTCGCCCATTGCGAGCGGGTTGCCGACTACGTTTCACGCGAACTCTTCGAGGAACTGCTCGAGGACACCGAGGAGCACATCGACTGGCTCGAGACCCAGCTCGAGCTGATCGACAAGGTCGGACTGCACAACTACCTGCAGTCGCAGATGGAAGCACCGTCGTCCTGACGGTTCAGGACGCCTCGAAGCCGGCGTCGTCCACCGCGCCCAGCAAGGCGGCGCGGCTGACTTGCGCCGGGTCGAATTCGACCTGCGCCTCGCCCTTCTCGAGCGAAACCTCGGCCTTGGTGACGCCCGGCAACGCCTCGAGCACGCCGGTCACGCTCTTGACACAGCCGCCGCAGGACATGCCGCCCACCTTCACGATCGTCGTTTCCATCATCGCTTCTCCGGTTGCCAACCGCGCAGCAGCAGCGAGTTGCTGACCACCGACACCGAACTCAGCGCCATCGCCGCACCCGCCACCACGGGATTGAGGAAGCCAAGGGCGGCCAGCGGGATGCCGAGCACGTTGTAGATGAACGCCCAGAACAGGTTCTGGCGGATTTTTCGCAGCGTCGCGCGCGACAGCGAAATCGCGTCGGCGACGCCGGCAAGATCGTTGCGCATCAGCGTCACGTCGGCCGCTTCCATGGCGACGTCGCTGCCTGCGCCCATGGCGAAGCTGACATCCGCCGCTGCGAGCGCTGGCGCGTCGTTGACGCCGTCGCCGGCCATGCCGACACGCTTGCCGCTGCCCCTCAGGCGCTCGACGGCCTTCGCCTTGTCCTCGGGCATCACTTCCGCCTCATAGCGCGCGATGTTCGCCTCGCGTGCTACCGCCGCGGCCGTGCGGGCGTTGTCGCCCGTCAGCATCACGACCTCGACGCCGAGTTGCGTCAGGCGCTGGACGGCCGACCGCGAACCGGCGCGCATCGGATCGGCTACGCCGAGCAGAGCGACCGGCATCCCGCCGCGCGCCACGGCGACGATGCTGCGCCCCTGCTCCTGCAGGGCCGCAAGCCGGTCGGCCGGCAGTTGCAGCGCCAGCGATTCGAACCACGCCGGTGAGCCGGCCTGGACGGCCACGCCGCCGATCACGCCCGCCAGTCCGCGCCCGGCGGTAGCGACGACGTCAGACGGTACGTCCAGCGGCAACCGCCTGTCCTTCGCCGCAGCGACGACCGCCGCCGCCAGCGGATGCGTCGAGCCTTGTTCGAGGCTCGCGGCAAGGCGCAACGCCTCGTCGGCGGATATGTCGCCCAACGTAACGACATCCGTCACCACGGGGCGTCCCTGCGTAAGTGTGCCGGTCTTGTCTACGGCCAGCACGCCGATGTGCTCGGCGAGCTCCAGCGCCTGCGCGTTGCGGATCAACACCCCCGCCCGGGCGCCCTGCCCGGTTCCCACCATGATCGCCGTCGGCGTCGCCAGGCCAAGCGCGCACGGACAGGCGATGACCAGCACGGCGACCGCGTTGACGATGGCCACGCTGAAATCGCCGCCGAACCACCACCAGCCGGCGAAGGTAAGGAGCGCGATGCCCGTGACCACGGGCACGAAGACCGCCGCGATGCGGTCGACGAGCCGTTGCACCGGCGCCTTCGAGCCCTGCGCCTGTTCGACGAGCCGAATGATGCCCGCGAGCAGCGTCTGTGAGCCGACGCCGGTGGCGCGGCAGGTCAGCAGACCGTCGCCGTTCACTGTCGCCGCAAACACGCGATCGCCCGGATTCTTTGCCACCGGCAGGCTCTCGCCGGTCAGCATGGCCTCGTTGGCACTCGAGGCCCCCGACACGACCTCGCCGTCGACGGGGACTGCCTCGCCCGCGCGCACGACGAAGACGTCGCCCGGAATCATCGTCGCCACCGGCACCTCGACAAGCTTGTCGCCGCGCTGGACATGCGCCGTCTGCGGCTGCAGCTGGACGAGCGCCTCGATCGCGGCCGAGGTCTTGGCCTTCGCCCGCGCCTCGAGGATCTTGCCGAGCAGCACCAAGGTGATCACGGTCGCCGAGGCTTCGTAGTACACGTGCTGCTCATGCCAGTCGAACAGCGTCACGATGGCGCTGTAGCCCCACGCCATGCTGGTGCCCAGCGCAACCAGCACGTCCATGTTGCCGCTGCCGCCGCGCAAGGCGTGATAGCCACCGGCGTAGAAGCGCCAGCCGATCCAGAACTGCACCGGCGTCGCCAGCAGCAATTGCAGCCAACGCGGCAGCACGTCCTCGTGGGCCTCGGCGCCGGTACCGAACATGAACAGCATCTGACCGACGAGCGGCAGCGTGAGCGCCGCCGCGACCCAGAAGCGGCGCAACTCCTGTCGGTAAAGCGCGAGCTTGCGCGCCTTCTCCTCGGCATGCGTGTCCTGCGTCGACACGCTGGCCTTGAAGCCTGTCTTGACCACCGTGGCGACCAGGCTGTCGGTATCCGCCAGGCCGGGCACGTAGCGGACGTGCGCTTTCTCGGCGGCAAGGTTGACGGCCGCCTCGACGCCGGGGAGCTTGTTGAGCTGCTTTTCGATGCGCGCAGCACACGCGGCGCAGGTCATGCCGCCGATGGCCAGTTCGACGGTCGCCGCCGGTACGTCGAAGCCCGTCTTGCGGATGGTGTCGACGAGCTGCGCCGCCGTCGCCTGTGCGGCGTCGTAGCGAACCGACACGCGCTCGCTGGCGAAATTGACGGCCGCCTCGACACCCGGCAGCTTGTTGAGTTGCTTCTCGATGCGCGCTGCGCAAGCCGCACAACTCATGCCGGCGAGGGGAAGGTCCAGCACGGTGTCGTTGCCTGCGCTCATGGGGCGTGCGCTACTCGAAGTTGATCGGCTCGGGCTTTTCGGTCGGGCGGGCCTCGGTGTTCCACTGCTCGTAGCCGCCTGCCATCGAGACAACCTTGGCGTAGCCGAGTTTCTGCAACTGGACGGCCGACAGGGCGGCGCGACCGCTGGTGCGGCAGTAGATCAGGAGCTGTGCCTGCTTGTTCGCGGCTTCGGGCACCATGCCGACCTTGAACTCGAGCACGCCGCGCGGGATATTGATGGCGCCCGGCAGGTGGCCGGCCGCGTACTCGTCGTACTCGCGCACATCGAGGATCACGCACTTGCCGAGCATGGCTTGCGCGTCGGCACAGCCGACTTCGGTGATCTGGGACTTGGCCTCGACGACCAGTTCGTGGGGGGTGACTGCCATTTTTTCTGTTCTCCGGATCAATAAGCAAACGCTAATTATCCCAGAGACACCTCGGGGGCGCTACCTGGCGATCAGGACCGGCGCCTTGGACAGATGCAGGACCTTGGTGGCCACCGACCCGAGCGCCGCGTTGGCGAGACTGCCGCGGCCGTGGGTGCCGAGGCAGATCAGGTCGCAGCCGAGCTCTTCGGCAAGGCGCACGATCAACTCTGCCGGATGACCGACGTGGATATGAGGCGTCACGACGAATCCAGCCGCTTCTAGCTGCCCCCTTGCGTCGGCCAGCACCGCTTCTCCTTCCTCGCGGTAATAGCGGTCGAGCGCATCCCGGCTGACGTGCTGGACGGCCAGCCCGACCGGGACCGGCAGGTGCACGTGCAGCAGGTGGATGGCGGGCTGGTCGCGGAACCACTGCAGGTGGTCGACCAGCGACGCCAGTGCGCGCCGGGAGACGTCGGAACCATCGTAGGCGAACAGGATGTTCATGCGGCGGATTCTACTGCGCCCATGTGCGCCAGACGTTGAGGAGGCCGTAGAGTCCGAAGCCGAGCACCAGCACCCCCGACACCAGGCGCGTGGCCCGTGCTTGCGCAAAGCGACGGAAGCGTGCGAACAGCAGACCCGCGAGCAGCAGGTTCGGCAGCGTACCCGCACCGAAAGCGAGCATCAGCAATGCACCGTCCGTCGCCGAGCCCGACGCCAGCGCCGTCGTCAGCGCGCTGTAGACGAGGCCGCAGGGCAGCCATCCCCAGAGCACGCCGAGCGGCAGCGCCTGTTTCGGCCCCCGCACCGGCATGAAGCGGCGCGTCGCCGGCTGGATGCGCACCCACAGTTTCTGTCCACCACGCTCGACGGCAGCCAGTGCGCGCGTCGCACCGAGAAGATAGAAGCCCATTGCCAGCATCATCACGCTGGCGAGCAGATAGAGCCCTTGCTGTATCGGCAGCAGCGCGCCGAAGGCCTGGCCGACCCCGCCGACGACCGCACCGGCGACGGCATAGCTGACGATGCGGCCGAGGTTGTAGGCGAGATGGATCGGCAACGGCGGCGCGCCGGGTGCCGAAAGAGACAGTGCGCCGACGATGCCGCCGCACATGCCGGCGCAGTGCGTGCCGCCGAGCAGTCCGACCAGGAAGAGCGTGAGGAAAGCCGACTCGGGCAAACTGCGGCGCTTAGATGACTTTGGAGTAGCGCACGCGTTCGCGGTCGGTACGCAGATAGCGGTCGAAAGCCATGGCGATGACGCGCACCAGCATGCGGCCGCGCGGCAGCACGGTGATCCACTGGTCGTCGATGGTCAGCAGGCCTGCCTGTTCCATTTCGCGCAGGTCGGCGAGCTCGGCGGCGAAGTAGGTCTTGAAGTCGATCAGATGCGCAATCTCGATCGACTCGATCGAGAGCTCGAAGTGGCACATCAGCGCCTGAATGATCGAGCGGCGCAGGAGGTCATCGGCCGTCAACTCCAGGCCACGCATCACGGGCAGCACACCGCGATCGAGGCTGTCGTAGTACTCGTCGAGCGTTCGGTAGTTCTGGCAGTAAGTCGGCCCGACCTTGCCGATGGCCGAAACGCCGAAGGCCATCAAGTCGGCATCGGCGTACGTCGAATAACCCTGAAAGTTGCGATGCAGGCGGCCCTGGCGCTGGGCGACGGCCAGCTCGTCATCCGGCTTCGCGAAGTGGTCCATGCCGATGAAGACGTAGCCGGCATCCGTCAGGCGGCGAATCGCCGTCTGCAGGATCTGCAGCTTCACGTCGGCCGACGGCAGGTCGGCCTCGGCGATGCGCCGCTGCGGCTTGGCAAGGTTCGGCAGATGCGCGTAGTTGTAGATCGACAGGCGGTCCGGCGAGAGCTTGATGACCTCATCGAGCGAATGGTTGAAGCTGATCACGTTCTGCTTCGGCAGGCCGTAGATCAGGTCGACCGAGACCGATTTGAAGCCAAATTCACGCGCGGCGTCGATGACCACACGCGTCTCGTCGAGCGTCTGGATGCGGTTGACCGCCTGCTGCACCGCGGGCTCGAAGTCCTGCACGCCGACGCTCATGCGGTTGAAGCCGAGTTCGCCGAGCAGCTTGACCGTGTCGCGGTCCACCTTGCGCGGATCGATCTCGATCGAGTACTCGCCGTTTGGCAGCAGCGTGAAATGCTGGAGCGTGTGCTCCATCAGCCGCTTCATCTCTTCGTGCGATAGGAACGTCGGCGTGCCGCCGCCCCAGTGCAATTGGATGACGTCGTGCGTGCCGTCGAGTGCCTCGGCCTGCATCGCGAGTTCTTTGCCGAGGTACTTAATGTACTTCGCCGAGCGCCCGTGGTCCTTCGTGATGATCTTGTTGCAGGCGCAGTAGTAGCAGATCGTATTGCAGAAGGGGATGTGGAAGTATAATGACAGCGGTCGACTGATGCCGCCGATCGTGCGCTTCCCCAGCCAAGTGCGATACGCTTCGGCGTCGAAGGCTTCGACGAATCGATCGGCTGTCGGGTAGGATGTGTAGCGCGGGCCGCTGACGTCGAAACGACGGATGACCTGCGGGTCGAAAATCAGTTCCTGGAAATTGCTCACTTGCCGATTGGCTTTTCAGCCGGGATTAACGAGACGTAACGATGCCGAAACTCACTCGTGGGCATATTGACGCAGATCAAACGGTCTGAGAAACCATGCCTGCAGCCAGCGTCGTACCGATCAGTTTGACCTCACTCAAGGCCGCCTGTTCCCAATGCAACCTGCGGGAGCTGTGTCTTCCGTACGGTTTGTCGGAACATGAGGTCGAAAAACTGGACAACCTCGTCGCCGCCCGCCGCAAGGTCAAGCGGGGGCACCACCTCTACCGCGCGCACGATCCGTTTGAAGCCCTCTACGCGATCAAGATGGGTTTCTTCAAGACGGACATCATCCTCGAGGACGGCCGCGAGCAGGTGACGGGCTTCCAGATGGCCGGGGAAATCCTCGGCATGGACGGCATCGGCACCGAGTTCCATACCTGCAACTCGATCGCGCTCGAGGATAGCGAGATCTGCGTGATCCCCTTCGCGCAGCTCGAGCAGCTCTCGCGCGAGGTCCAGGCGCTGCAGCATCATTTCCACAAGGTGATGAGCCGCGAGATCGTGCGCGACCATGGCGTCATGATGCTGCTCGGCACCATGCGCGCCGAAGAACGGCTGGCCGCCTTCCTGCTCAACCTCTCGCAGCGCTTCACGGCGCGCGGGTATTCGCCCCAGGAATTTCACCTGCGCATGACGCGCGAGGAAATCGGCTCCTACCTCGGCCTCAAGCTCGAGACCGTGAGCCGCGCCTTCTCGCGCTTTCAGGACGAGGGCCTGATCAGCGTGCACCAGAAGCACATCCGCATCCTTGAGGCGGCGGGGCTCAAGCGCCTGCTCAGCCACCACCCGATCAACTGACGAAGCCCCACGGGTTCTTCGTCAGCGCCACCGTCACCACCCAGCCGAACACCGCTAGCGCGGCGAGCCAGGCGCCGATGCGCGCGCCGCGGGTGCGGCCCGCCTTCAGCGCCAGCGAGCCGAGGATGATGTAGGCGATCAGCCCGAAGACCTTCGCCGTCACCCAATCATGAACGAACGGGTACTGCCCGGTGATCACCATAAGGCCAAGCGCCGCAGCCAGCAGCGCCGTGTCGTTGACGTGCGGCACGACCTTGACCCAGCGCCGGTGCAGCAGCGGTGAATCGCGCATCATCAGCACGCCGCGCAGGAAGAATCCGGTCACGCTGAGGACGACGAAGGTGACGTGAAGGTGTTTAAAAAGCACGTAGCTCATGGCTGCATTCCGGCGCCGAAAGCATGGTATTTTTCGCCACCCGCTTCTGTCCTCAAGGCATGTCGCTTATGACTCACGAACGCCTCGACATCCCGGCACTGCTCAGCCGGCTCCCGCTGTTCCAGGAACTCTCTCCGGAACAGGTCGCGCAGATCGCAGCGGTAACGCGCGAAAAGCGCCTGGCCAAGGGCGAGATGCTGTTCCAGAAGGGTGACATGCCACGCGGCTTCTACGTCGTCGTCTTCGGCCAGCTCAAGCTCGCCTTTCCTTCGTCGCAGGGGAACGAGAAGGTCGTCGAGATTCTGGGACCAAAGCAGAGCTTCGGCGAGGCCGTAATGTTCATGGACCGCGCCTATCCCGTCTTCGCCGAGTCCCTGACCGACACGCTGCTGCTCCACATCGCCAAGAATGCAGTGTTCGAACTGCTCGAGAGCGATTCCTCGTTCGCGCGCCGGCTTCTTGCCGGCCTGTCGATGCGCCTGCATTCGCTGGTCAATGACGTCGAATCGTACTCGCTGCGCTCCAGTGCGCAGCGTGTGATCGGCTACCTGCTGCAGCATTGTCCGCTCGACGAGGAGTGCAAAGGAGGCAGCCTCGAAATCTCGCTGCCGACATCGAAGCAGGTCATTGCCTCGCGGCTCAACCTGACGCCGGAAACGCTCTCGCGCATCTTCCATGATCTCTCCGAAGCCGACCTCATCAATGTCCACGGCAAACAGATCACGATCCAGGACATGCGGCGGCTGAGAGAATTCGAGCTTTGAAGCGAAGGTAGTTCCTGACCCCGCCGGCAAGGTTCACGCCGAGCCAGACACAGGACGCCGCGAACAGGAAGCCAGCCGGCCGCGTCAGCGGCGGCAGGGGCACAGCGAGCAGCAGCGTCGCCAGGGCGGCGAAGTGCAAGCGCATCTGGCCGACCATGGCTGCCTCCGGAATCATCTCCCTCATGTTGGGCGGCGCCGCGCCGAAGCCGGCCAGACGCTGCAGGTGCAGCCAGTTGAGGAAGGGCAGGATCTTGTAAAGCATGCCCGAGATCGCCGAGACGAAGACGCCGGGGATCGCCAGCAAACCAAGCCAGATGGCGGCACGCGGGTGGTTGCCGAGATCCTCGTTGTGAACGAACGCCAGGCTCGACACGGCGATGGCGATCAGGCAGACCATGGCGCCACGGAAGAAGGTCAGCGTGGCGTCGGGGATCTTGCGGCGCCGGCGCCCTTGCAGGATGAGGGTCATCGCGGCGTAACTCGCCGCCAGCAGCATGCCCGAGAAGAACACCGCCTGCTGCCACGGCGCAACGACGCCGCCCGCCTGCCACGACCACAGAACGAGCACCCCGATCAGGGCCGGCGGCAGCACGCGGGTGAATCGCACCGGATATGGCGGCGTAAGCTGGAACATCGGAACCACATAGTACGAGACGCCCACCAGCAGCAGCAGCGCCCAGCCGCCGAGGCCCCATGCGGCGTGGACATGGGTGATCTGCACCAGCGGCAGATTTCGTCCGTAACCAAGGCTCGTGGCCAGCACGATGCCGAACACCGCGGTGACGCCGAGGCTCACGATCGCCAAGCGCAAGGCCAGCAGCGTCGGGCCGCGGCCTGGCGTGCGCAGCAGCGCCAAGCCGACGACGACCACGTAGGCAGCAATGGCGACGCCGAACAGATACGCGGCGGCAATGAACAAGGGGCCGCGGGTCGTGAGGAACGCAATCGGCAGCAGCACCGCCGCAACGATGAGCACGGGATGGACGAAGGCGGTCAATAGTCGCGGGCGCCAGACATTGCCGCCGGCGGCGACCGGAACGAACTGCAGCAGGGCACCGCACATCGCCTGCAGCATGAATCCGGCGACGAGCAAGTGCGTCGCCGCAAGCGCGCCTGATGTCCAGCGCGACTCTAGGACTTCCGGACCGAGAATCGCGAGCAGGAGGCCGGCGGCGACTCCAAACCAGGGCGCCGTCATGAAGAACCGGTAAGGGACCGATATCGGCGGCGCCTGCTCGAATGAAAGATTCGGATGCATTGCGTCTCCCGACTATAGGAAGGCCGACCCCGCGGGATCAGGCCTTGCGAATGCGGATTTCGTGGGTACCGTCGTCGCGGACGGTCTCCTGCCAGGCGTAGCCGTTGCGCCGCAGGATGTTGAACAAGGGCTGCGGCTGGCAATAGAGCAGCAGCATCAGTTCGGCGTCGTCCTCCAGCGTATCGAGGGCCTCGAGGGCGCGTTCCAGCGGTTCCGGCGGCTGCAGATCCCGACCGTCGATGACGGTCACGCCGGGCATGCGCTGTCCACGCGTTGGCGCAGTGCGCCAGCAACGTCGAGGTCCGTCGCCGCCGCCAACGACGAGTCGCACATCGGGTAGAGGATGTTCTCCTCCTTCATGTTGTGCTGCTGCATCAGGATCAACAGCGTTTCGGCCGCGCCGGCGAAAGCGTTGCGATCACGAGCTGCGACGGCCGCATCCAGCTGGGACATGAGGTCGCGCATCTGCGCGTGCTCTAGGCGCATGACCTGCGTCGGCCCGCCGCTCATGCCAGTGGCCGCCTCGAAGGCGGGAAACAGAACCTGCTCCTCGGTGGCGAAATGGGCTTCGAGCTCAGCAAGGAAGCGTGCGCCGGAGGTGGCGCAGGCTGCCCAGTCGCCCTTGTGGGCGGAGGCCTCGGCAGCGGCGAACAAGTCGTCGCAGTGCTTGTGGTGGCGATTCAGGGGCTGCGTGGGCTTGGTCATCTTGTAAGGGAGCGGTGCGTTTGGGGTGGACCAATTCTCGGGTCTGGAGCGTGGCTGCCACCTTGACCAGCGTCAAGCGCGACCGCGGCGCGACCTCGAGCGCTCCCTAAATCAGCTGCGTAAGATGCCGACTTCGAGGTGGGCGAACCAGTCGATGAACCGCTTGACGTCGTCGCCCCGGTAAATTGCACCGTGCTGCGGGCACAGCATCTCGATGTCGAGTTGCGAGACGCGCGTACACCAGTCGCGCTTGGCGCGCTCTGAGCCCATCCAGCGGCGATGGAATGCCTCGGCATGGCGGATGTGGCGATCGAAGTTCTCGACGAACATTGCGTCCTCGCCCGGCGGCAGCAACGCCGCACCGACGTCACCCGAGAAGAGTATTTTGGCCTTCGGATCGTAGAGATGAAAATTGCCTGACGAGTGCAGGTAATGGGCAGGAATCGCCTGCAGGCGATGATTGCCCACAAGGATGTCGGTGCCATTGTCCGGAATGTCGATGAAGGTTTCGCGCGTGCCGCCGAAGTGCGGCACGAACGACGACCACAGCCAGCTGACGTGGCACTTGATGTCTTTGTTGAATTCCATCCACATCGACAGCGAGGAAATGATGTCCGGGTCTTGGTGCGAGGCGAAGACCTTGCTGATCTTGCGTGGATCGAACTGTGTCGACAACGCCGAGAACACGGCAGGAAAGACCTCGCTGCCGCCGGGATCGAGAAGGATGGCGTCATCTCCCGAGACGACGAGGTATTCGTTCGTGTCGATCAGGTAATCCGGACGGTTCGGATCGCGCACGATCGCGTACCACTTATGGGCGCCGTCTTCGTGGATGACGCGTATGGTCTTCATGCTGCAAACTCCCGCAACTGGAATCTTTTTAGGCTGTCGAGCGACTTGCGTATCTCGCCGATCGTGCCCTCGAAATCGCTCGAAACCTGTTTCAGCGACTGACTGAAACCGCCGCCGTAGGCCGCCTCGATCTTCGCCGAGCGCGCCAGAACGCCGCCCATCTCGACCAGGCTGGCGGTCGTCTCGATCATCATGTCGAGGTTGCGATTAAGTGCCGCCACCTGTTCGAGCCGTTCGGAAAAGGTCGTGCCGTGGCGCCGACGCAAGGCCTCGTCGATGACGTCGCGCCCCAAACCGCTGCTCTCGGTACGAGCCCGCTCGAGTACTTTCACGGCCCGCGCCTCCTTGACCATCGCCGTGACGATGGCGACGCTGCCTGCCGTAGCCTGGCCGAGCGCGATCATCTGCTGCTCGAGGTCGGTAGCGAAGCGGCGGAGTTCGTTGGAAAGGACGCCGAAACCAAGCGCCGACTGGCCAGCCCGCTTGGCGAGGAAGATGGCGTTCATCGCCATGAGGTTGATCCTGTAAGCCGTCTTGACGACGGTCTTGATCTCCTCGTTGATGCGCACGATGCGGCGCAGCTCGCGGCCGCTGTCCTGGCCTTCAAAGCTCATCATTGGCGATCATCTCCTCATGCGCCGGAGAGCAGGCTCTTGGCGCCCCGGAAAAGGCCCACAGGATATCAGGCCGCCTGCGGGCGGTGTTCACTCGAAAACTGCGGAACCGACCAGCACGCGGTCGCCGATCACCGATACCGGCCCCTCCTCGGCAACGAAACGAAGAGCGCGCTCGGATCGAGCGCCAAGCGCCCACGTCCCACACTTGCGACTCGAGGATACGGGTCAGAGCTCCAGCACGTAGGTACCGGGGGCGTCGGCGAGCACCGGATAGGCCTCCGTAGCGACCGGCGGCGCCGCCCGCAACTCGCCGGACTGCGGCTTCATCCATGCCATCCAGTCCTCCCACCAGCTGCCCGGACGGTGCTCGGCCTTGGCCCGCCACGCCTCGTGGCTGTCGTGACGCTCGGCCGCACCCACCCAGTATTCGCGCTTCGGCGGGTGCACGACGGGATTGACGATGCCGAGGATGTGGCCCGACGAGGAAAGCACGTAGCGGCGGGGGCCGGAGACAAAAGCGTTGACGCGGAACGTCTGCTTCCACGGTGCGATGTGGTCGTCCTCGGCTGAAACGACATAGAGCGGCTGGACGATGCGCTCGAGGTCGATCGGTTCGCCGGCGACAGTCAGTGCATCCTTCTTGATCAGCTTGTTGTCGAGGTAGAACTCCCGCAGGTACCAGGTATGCATCGCCGCCGGCATGCGTGTCGTGTCCATGTTCCAGAACAGCACGTCGAAGGGCGGCGGCTTTTCGCCGTAAAGGTAGCCATGCACGACGTAATGCCAGATCAGGCTGTTCGAGCGCAGCAGGCGAAAGGCGGCCGCCATCTCCTTGCCGTCGAGGTAGCCCTTCTCCTCCATGGAGCGGGACAGCCACTTGAAGCTGCCCTCGTCGAGGAATACCTCGACGTCGCCAGGCTTGTGATAATCGATCAGCGTCGTAAGTAGCGAAGCGCTCCTGACCGGAACCTTGTCAGCGGCATAGTGGCGGTTGGCCCACGCCAGGTAGGTGGCGAGCGCGGCTCCGCCGATGCAGTAGCCGACCGCATGCACCTGTTCGACGCCAGAGACGGCGCGTGCAACGTCGATGATCTTCCCGATGCCTTCGGTCAGATAGTCGTCGAAGGTGACGTCACGCATGTCGCCGGTGGGGTTCTTCCAACTCGTTATGTAGACGTCCAATCCCTGGTCGAGCAGGAACTTGATCATGCTCTTCTTTGGATTGAGATCGAGGATGTAGAACTTGTTGATCCACGGCGTCACGATGACGACGGGCGTCGCGTGCACCCGTGGCTGCGTCGGCGTGTAATGAATGACTTCCAGCAGACGATTGCGGAAGACAACTTTGCCGGGCGTCGTCGCCAGATCCTTGCCGACAATGAAATCGTCGCTGCCCGTCATGCGCACGTTTCCGGCACGAAGATCGTCGAGGAAAATCTTGAAGCCGTTGAGAAGGGTCTCGCCATTGCTCTCTACCGCCTTGCGCATGGCGACGGGGTTCGTCAGCAGGAAGTTGGTGGGAGCCATCGCATTGAGCCACTTGCGCCACCAGAACGCGGCGCGGCGCCGCTCCTTGTTCGACAGGCCCGGCGTCTCGTAGAGCATGTTCTGCGTAAAGTGGGTAAGCAGCAGATACCACTCCTTGGAGATATCCCAGGTCGCGGACTCGGACCAGACCGGGTCGCTGAAACGCGTGTCGTCGGGATTCGGCGCCTCGGCGTCGATATGGCTCAAGCCGAGCGCGCGGTACCAGGAGTGCACGCCGAGCGCGAGCATGCGCATGCTGAGGTCCGAGGCCGCCTCGGCAAGTTCCTGGGGATGCATCATCCAGGCCAACTGCGAATGCAGAATGGGCATGGCGACGCCCATCGGATCGAGGTTCGCCTCAACGCTCTCGTTGACGATGCGCCACGCCTGAGGCGGCGACGGGGCCTTCTGTCTGCTGGTGGTGTTCATGGCATTTCACCCAGTGTGTCCCTTGGCTGGGCCGCCGACCCAACCGCATAATCCGCTATCATCCAAGTAGCCAGCCCGCGCGGGTACCGCCTCGACGGCAGCCCTTGCGACCAGATGGTAATTCCAAATTCACTTCAAGGGGGGCGGTGACATGTTCAAGCATATTCTTGTTCCTACGGACGGATCGCAGCTTTCCACGGACACGGCGAAGCGAGCGGTGGCATTCGCGCGCGAAACCGGCGCCCGAGTGACGTTCTTCTTTGCCAAGCCCGACTATCCGGTCGCTTTCTACGGTGAGGGCGCGCTGATCGACCCCACCACGCCGGAAAAGTTCGCCGAGATGGCCGACAAGCAGGCGCGCGACGTGCTGGCCGCTTGCGAAAAGGAGGCCGCGGACGCCGGCGTAGGCTGCGAGTCGCGCAGCGCCGTCAGCGACATCCCGTACGAGGCGATCATCGACGCCGCCGATCACGGCGGCTGCGACCTTATTTTCATGGCGTCGCACGGCCGGCGGGGGTTCAGCGGCCTGTTGCTGGGTTCCGAAACACAAAAGGTGCTGACGCACTCGAAGATCCCGGTCTTGGTCTATCGGTAATCCCACAGCGACCGTCATGCTCAACGCAGCACTCGCGATCATTCACGACGAGCACCGCTCGCTGGTTGCGGTGGTGCACGGGCTGCGCTATCTCGTCCGCGAAATGCGCGAGAAGGGCGAAGGCCCCGATTTCAAGCTGCTGTGGGCGATGATCTACTACATCGACGCGTTTCCGGCGCGGATGCATCATCCAAAAGAAAACGCGTACCTCTTCGCACGCCTGCGCCTGCGGACGCATGAAGCCGACACCGTGCTCGAAGAACTCGAGCGGGAGCACGCTTCAGGGGCAAGGCAGGTGCGCGACCTCGAGCATGCGCTCGGTTACTTCGAGGCAGACAAACCGGACGGCTTCGAGGTCTTCGCCACCGCGGTGGAGAAGTTCGCGGAGGAAGTCTGGCAGCACATCAGCGTCGAGGAAAAGGTCATCATCCCGCTGGCGAAGAAGCACCTGACGGCGGAGGACTGGGTGGAGATTGCGGAGGCGTTTGGCGAGAACGGCGATCCACGCTTCGGCGCCGAACCCGATCATGAGTTCCGCGATCTGTTCTCGCGCATCGTCAACCTGGCGCCACCACCGATCGGCGTCGGCCCGCCGCATCTGACATCGGGCGGGTAAACGAAAAAGGGACGGCGAACCGTCCCTTTGCTGGCGACCGACTTACTTGCCGGCGGCGCGCGCGTCTTCTTCTGCTTTGCGCTTGACGAAGGCAATCAGGTAGATGGCCATCACGATGATGAAGGCGATGGTGAAAACGCTCAGCAGGCCGATATCGGTGCCGAAGAGAAGTTGCCAGGCCATGATTTCCCCTTTCTAGTTTTGCGTTACCACTAGTTGCGAATATCGGCAGTTTCCCCGCCGCCGATCACCGTTTCCCCTGATGCGGGCAGCACGACGTTGCCCATCAGGCGCCACGATTTCGTTTCGTCCTCGAACAGGACGAGCCAGTGTCCGGAACTGGGCAGCCGCAGATGGCCCGAATAGGCATCGCCTTCACGGGACAGGACCATCGACTGGTCGAGTCCTGCGCGCGTCGGATGCGAGAGCGTCAGTACAAGCGTGGGCGGCATCGTGAAGGCTGGATCGGCAGCCTTCAGGCGCGCCACGAAACCGCTGTCGGTCACGCGTACGCCGACGCTGATGCCGAGTTTCTTTGCCCGCTCGCTCGCGGCGATGGTCTGGTTGACCACGAGCCCCTTCTTGTAATAGTCGTCGGTCACGAGGCCATCCGCGGTCGCGATCGCCAGCCACGCCGTGTAGATACCGGCAATCACGACGACGAACGGGCCGGTCATCAGCAGCCAGGGCCAGGGCTCGCGGTACCAGGGCTTTGCATTCATGACGGTACTCATGGGATCAGGAAAGTCGCTTTCTCGTGGACGGAAATCTTGCTGTCACCGACCGTCGACTTCACATCGAAGTAGATCGTGTTCGAGCCCTTCTTGCCGGACTCGGGCGGCGTGCGCACGGCGACGGTCACGCTCTTGGCACCGGCAGACGGGACTTCGACGCTGCGCTCTCCGGCAAGTTCGATCTTGTCCAGGCCGCTGACCGAAATCTCATAGCGCTGCGCCTTCTCGCTGACGTTCATGACCTGGAGGCGGAAGACATTCTCGATCAGGCCGCCTTCGACTTCTCGGGCCAGGACCGCACGGTCGCGAATGACGTCCACACGCAGCGACGCCTTGGTGGCGAGGCCCCATGCGAACGCGAGAAGGATCACCGCGAGAATCGTCGAATAGAGAATGATGCGCGGACGCACGATATGGGCGACGATCTCCTTCCAGCCCCAGTGCTCGGCGATCGCGTGCTCGGTCGAGTAGCGAATCAAGCCGCGCGGGTAGTCCATCTTGTCCATGACCTCGTCGCAGGCGTCGATGCAGACCGAACAGCCGATGCACTCGTATTGCAGACCGTTGCGGATGTCGATACCCGTCGGGCACACCGCAACGCAGAGACCGCAGTCGACGCAATCGCCCTTGCCTGTGTTCTTGTAGTCCTCGCCCTTGCGGCGCGGACCGCGCGGCTCGCCCCGTTCGCTGTCGTAGGTGACGACCAGCGTGTCGGGATCAAACATCACGCCCTGGAATCGGGCGTATGGACACATGTACAGGCACACCTGCTCGCGCAGATGGCCGGCCATCAGGTAGGTGAAGCCGGCGTAGAAGAGGAACCAGAACCACTCCCACGGACCGAGGGAGAGCGTCTTGAACGACTCGGCCAGGGTGTGGATCGGCGTGAAGTAACCGACGAAAGTAAAGCCGGTCCAGAGTGCCATCGCGGCCCAAAGGCCATACTTGAGCGCACGCTTGGCTACCTTGACGCCATTCATCGGCTCGGCATCGAGCTTCATGCGCGCGTTGCGGTCACCCTCGACAAGCTTCTCTATCCACAGGAAGATTTCGGTGTAGACCGTCTGCGGACATGAGTAGCCGCACCAAAGGCGCCCCGCTACCGCGGTAAAGAGGAACAGCGCGTACGCTGAAATGATCAGCAGGACAGCGAGGAAGAAGACGTCCTGCGGCCAGAGAACCAGGCCGAAAAGATAGAACTTGCGCTCGGCGATGTCGAACAGGACCGCTTGGCGCCCATTCCAAGGCAGCCAGCACAAGCCGTAGAAAACCAGTTGGGTGACCCAGACCAAAGCCAGGCGCCACTTGCTGAAGCGTCCCGAAATTGACCTCGGGTGAATCTTCTTACGGGACTGATACAGGGATTCGACGGAATCGTCGCCCCCGTTGGGAGGGATTGAGGGTTGATTGGCCGCGCTCATTGTTCGCTATTTCAGTAGATTCTGATCAAGCTTCTGGAAAAAACTCCCCGGCCTGAGACCGGGGAGTCGAGCTGGCTATTGTATTCCGACTTACTTCGTGTCAGCAGTGGTGGCGGCTTCGCCTTCGGCTGGTGCGGCGACCGGCGCGGGCTCGGCGGCCTTCTGCTCGTCGTTCGCACCGCCACCGAGGCCCCAGACGTATGCCGTCAGCAGATGAACCTTGGCTTCGCCGAGGAAGTCACCGAAAGCCGGCATCTGGTTCTGACGACCCTTGGTGACCGTCTCGATCATGTCGGCTTCCTGGCTGCTGTAGAGCCAGACCTTGTCGGTCAGGTTCGGGAATCCGGCATCGGCGTTACCCTTGCCGTCGGGGCCGTGACAGGCCGCGCAGGCTTGCGGGTAGAGGTCCTTGCCGCGAGCCGCACGAGCAGCGTCCGCACTCAGTCCGGACAGTGAGCGCACGTAGGCGACGACATCCCTCACCTGTTCGGCGTCCATGTCGGGCTTGGTGCCCTTCGGCGTCATCACTGCGCTACGACCAGCCGTAATCGTCTCCTTGATCTTGGCAGGCGTACCGCCCCACAGCCAGTCATGGTCCGTCAGGTTCGGGAAGGCCTTTTGACCCTTGGCATCGCCGGCGTGGCACTGCGAGCAGTAGGTCAGGAACAGGCGCTGGCCCATTTCCTTCGCTTCCGGATCCGCAGCGACGGCCTTGACGTCCATCTTCAAGAACTTGTTGAACTTGGGACCGTAGGTTTCGTCGGCTTTCTTCATCTCGGCATCGTACTGACCGCGCATCGTCCAGCCGAAGCTGCCCGCCATGTTGCCAAGTCCCGGGTAGAGCGCAAGGTAGACAAGGGCGAAGATGATCGTGATGTAGAACATCCAGCGCCACCAGTTCGGCAGCGGGTTGCTGTACTCCTCGAGCGTTTCATCCCAGACGTGGCCGGTAGTCTGGCCGGCGTTGCTCTTGGCCCTGTCCTGGATCAGCAGGAATACGCCGCAGCCCAGAATGCTCGCCAGCGCCAGGACGATGACGTACATATTCCAGAAGCCACTGACGAAATCGCTAGTGTTGTTGAAATCCATGTCGAATTCCTTTCAGTTTTTCGCTTGATCCACGCGGGGTCCGCCCACGGGTGCCGGGGGATCGTCCTCGAGTGGCAGGTTCGCCGCCTCTTCGTACGCCTCCTTGCGCCGACTGGAGTAGGCCCACGCCACGATGCCGACGAAGCAGGCGAACGCCAGCACCGTGAAGAGGGAACGCAGATCGTTGATGTCCATGCGCTTAGCGGCTCTGCTTGAGCGCGAGGCCCAGGCCCTGGAGGTAGGCGACGAGTGCCTCGAGTTCGGTCTTGCCTTCGATGGCCTTGGGAGCCTCGGCAATATCCTTGTCGCTGTAGGGCACGCCCACCTTGCGCAGCGCTTCCATCTTCGCGCCGATCGCCGGGTCGTTGAGCGGACGATCAAGCCAGGAGTAGGCCGGCATGTTCGACTCAGGAACGACGTCGCGCGGGTTCAGCAGGTGGATGCGGTGCCACTGATCCGAGTAACGGCCGCCGACGCGGGCAAGGTCCGGACCGGTGCGCTTGGAGCCCCACTGGAAGGGGTGGTCATAGACGAATTCGCCGGCGACCGAGTAGTGGCCGTAGCGTTCGGTCTCGGCGCGGAACGGACGGATCATCTGCGAATGGCAGTTGTAGCAGCCCTCGCGGATGTAGATGTCACGTCCCGCCAGACGAACGGCGTCATACGGCTTGACCAGTTCATTCACCGGCTGCGTGGTGGACTTCTGGAAGAACAGCGGCACGATCTCGACGAGACCGGCGACGCTGATCAGCAGAATCGTCAGGACGATCAGCCATCCGACGTTCTTCTCGATTTTCTCATGAGTCAGCATGATTAGTTAGCTCCTTGGATGGTCTTGGCTTTAGTGGGCGGCGGCCGGTTGCAGAACCGGAGCGTCGACCGCCTTGCCTTGGCCGATCGTCTTGAACATGTTGTAGGCCATGATGACCATGCCAACCAGGAACATCGCGCCGCCGACGACGCGGATCGTCCAGAACGGGTAGGTCGCCTTGACGGACTCGACGAACGAGTAGGTCAGGGTGCCGTCCGGGTTGGTGGCGCGCCACATCAGGCCTTGCATGACGCCGGAGATCCACATCGAGGCAATGTAGAGCACGGTGCCGAGCGTGGCGATCCAGAAGTGGGCGTTGATCAGCTTGACCGAATACATCTCGGTGCGGCCGAAGACGCGCGGCAGGATGTAATAGATGCAACCGATGGCAATCATGGCCACCCAGCCGAGGGCACCGGAGTGCACATGGCCGACGGTCCAGTCAGTGTAGTGCGACAGCGCGTTGACCGTCTTGATCGACATCATCGGGCCTTCGAAGGTCGACATGCCGTAGAAGGACAGCGAGGTGATCATGAACTTCAGGATCGGGTCGTCGCGCAGCTTGTGCCAGGCACCCGACAGCGTCATGATGCCGTTGATCATGCCACCCCAGGACGGAGCCAGCAGAATCAGCGAGAACAGCATGCCGAGGGACTGGGTCCAGTCAGGCAGCGCGGTGTAGTGCAGGTGGTGCGGGCCGGCCCACATGTAAGTGAAGACCAGCGCCCAGAAGTGAACGACCGAGAGGCGGTACGAATACACGGGGCGACCGGCCTGCTTCGGCACGAAGTAGTACATCATGCCCAGGAAGCCGGCCGTCAGGAAGAAGCCGACCGCGTTGTGGCCATACCACCACTGGACCATTGCGTCCTGGACACCGGCGTACGCCGAGTAGGACTTGAAGAGGGTCACCGGGATTTCAGCGCTGTTGACGATGTGCAGCACCGCAACCGTCAGGATGAAGCCGCCGAAAAACCAGTTCGACACATAGATGTGTGCGGTTTTTCGGGTCATCAGCGTGCCGAAGAACACAACGGCGTAGGCAACCCACACCACGGTGATCAGAATGTCGATCGGCCACTCGAGTTCGGCGTATTCCTTGCCGCTCGTAAAACCAAGCGGCAGGCTCACCGCAGCCAGGACGATGATCAGCTGCCAGGCCCAGAAGGTAAAGGCCGCCAGACCGGGCGCGAACAGGGGCGTATGACAGGTCCGCTGGACGCTGTAATACGAGGTGGCAAACAACGCACAACCGCCAAACGCAAAAATCACCGCATTGGTATGCAGCGGACGCAGCCTCCCGTACGACAGATACTCGATGACGTTCAGCTCGGGCCAGACCAGCTGGCTGGCGACGATAACGCCCACCAGCATGCCGACGATGCCCCAGATGACGGTCATCACAGCGAACTGGCGCACGACTTTATAGTTGTAAGTCGCTTGCGATTGCATGATGGATTCACCTCATATGAACAGAAAAGAAACCGTTTTTGACAACTGCCGAAACCCCTTTTGGCAGCGTTGCGGGCGCGAGGATACTCCCCGGAAACCGGGCGATTTTGATCCATATCAATCATGCTGCACCGCGAAACTTTTTATCGATCCATTAACCATCCTTTTGGTGCGGTTTATAGGTCGAAAGTTGATTTGCAGCAGGGCTGACAGCGAGGTCTGGACGAAAAAAAGGGTGCGCCGAAGCGCACCCCCAACCCCAACAGAGAGACTTACCTAACAGCCGGGAAAGCCCCGACCGTAAGAAACCACTTAGCCAGTATGGAAACAATTCCTTAGTTCAACATTGATCTGAGTCAACTTTCGTCGCTTTCGGCCCGGCACTTGCGTTGGCACCGGCATCTGTCTGAGGCGGCGCGTCGTCATCGTCACGAAGAATCCGGTATCCCGGGCCCTCCAAGTCTTCGAACTGGCCGCTCCGCAAAGACCACCAGAAGATCGCGCCGATCAAGAAGACGAAAAACACCGACAGAGGGACCAACAGGTAAAGAATTTCCATCAGGCGGCTTCCTTGTCTTGCAGACGGAGTGCGTTGAGGACGACGAGCAACGAACTCGCCGACATGCCGATTCCGGCCATCCAGGGAGTGATCAGCCCAGCCATTGCCAGCGGAATCGCAAGGAAATTGTAGGCGAAAGCCCAGACCAGGTTCTGCCTGATGATCGCCAGGGTGCGCCGAGCGAGAAGGACACCGCCCGCAAGCTGGCGCAAGTCGTCGTTCAGCAGAACGACGTCCGCTTGGCTCCGGGCAAGGTCGGTCCCGCCACCCATGGCGACCGAGACATGGGCTTGCGCAAGCACCGGTGCGTCATTGACGCCATCGCCAACCATCGCCACGACGGCACCCGCCGCCTGCATGCGATGGATATGATCGTGCTTGCCCTCGGGCGCCATGCCCCCGACGCCGTCGGCGACGCCGAGTGCGCTGGCCGTCCGCGCGACCGTCGCGGGTGTATCGCCACTCAACACCGTCAGTTTCAATCCGTGACCAGCAAGAACGGAAAGCGCGTCGGTCGTCCCCGCCCTGAGTGCGTCGACCATGCGGAAGCACGCAATCCATCCGGTGTCGTCCGCAAGGGCGATAACCGTGTCGCCACCCACGCTCCAGGAATCCGCCTGCGCCGGCAACGGCTCGCCATGCAGTTCTTCCACGAAATCCGGCGTCCCGATCCTGACCTTGCGTCCGCCAACGCTCGCCTCTATTCCCTTGCCCGTACGCGCAAGCACGTCGCTGACCGACGGCAACTGAGCGTCAGTTGCCGCATCCCTGAGTGCCCGGCCGATCGGATGCTCCGAGCCTGCCTCCAGCGCGGCTGCGAGCGCCAAAGCTTGGCTCGCGGGCAGGGGCCCGGTAGCGAGCACCTCAAGCAGGACCGGCCGCCCTTCGGTCAGCGTTCCTGTCTTGTCGAAGACGAAGTCGGTTGCGCGTGCCAACGTCTCGATCGCATGGCCGCGCGTGACGAGGAGACCGCGCCTGGCCAGCGCCCCGGTTGCGACGGTGAGGACGGCCGGCGTCGCCAGTGACAAAGCGCACGGGCAGCTCACGACCAGAACCGCGACGAAGACCCACAAGGCCCGATCGGGGTCGATCCGCAACCAGACCGCACCGGTAATCACGGCCAACACGATCAACGCGCCGACGAACCGCGCCGCGATACGGTCGGCCATCACCACGACCTGCGGCTTTTCGGAAGCGGCCCGCTCCATCAGGCGGCGGATCGACGCCACGCGCGTCTCTTCCCCGACATGGTCGATACGGACGACAAGCGGGCTGCCCACATTGGTGCTGCCGCCGGTTACCGTGTCGCCGACACGCTTCGCGACCGGCCTGCTCTCGCCGGTAAGCAGCGATTCGTCCGTGCTGCTGGCGCCATCGATGACAACGCCATCAGCCGGCATGGTTTCCCCCGGCTTGACGCGCACGATGTCGCCGACCGAGAGATCGGCGACAGCGACGCGCTCCACCGTGTCTGCGGGATAGGCGCTGAAGCGCTCGGCAAAAGCCGGCAACGCCTTTGAGATCGCCTCGACGCCGCGTGTCGCCTTCTGCCGCGCCATCATCTCGAGATAGCGGCCGGAGAGCAGGAAGAAGACGAACATCGTCACCGAGTCAAAATAGACCTCGCCGCTCGCGACCAGCGTCGCCCAGCAGCTCGCCGCGAATGCGCTCCCGACGCCCAGCGCAACCGGCACGTCCATTCCGACGCGCCGAAGCTTGAGGTCGCGCCACGCCGCCGTGAAGAACGGCATTGCTGAATAGAAGATTACCGGCAAGGTCAGCGCCAGGCTGGCCCAGCGCATCAACTGCTCGATGTCTGCGGTCATCGTGCCGTCGTCCGCGAGGTAAACGGGGACCGCGTACATCATGACCTGCATCATGCCGAAGCCCGCGACGAACAGCCGCCAGAGGGCCGACTTGCGCTCCTTCTGCGCCAGTTGCTCCGACTTGGCCGTATCGTAAGGGTGCGCCCGATAGCCGATCGCGGCCACCGCCTCGAGTATCTGCGACAGCTTGATCCGGCGTTCGTCCCAGCGCACGCGCGCGCGCCGTGTCGCGTAGTTGATGTCCACCGCCGTGACGCCGGGCTGCTTGGCGATGTGCGACTCGTTGAGCCAGACACAGGCCGCGCAGGTGATGCCCTCGAGGATCAGCGCCGCCTCGCGTTCGTGTTCGCCGACCGGACGCACGAAATTCTTCTGGACTTCCGGGTGGTCGAACAGACCGAGTTCCTGCAAGGCGAGCGGCAGTGCCTCGCGCGGGCTTTCCGGCATCGCGTCGCGGTGCCGGTAATAATCTTCGAGCCCGTTGGCCACGATCGCCTGGGCCACCGCCTGGCAGCCCGTGCAGCACATCTCGCGCCGCTGGCCGTCGATTTCGACGGGGAATTCGGCTGCCGGCGGAATCGACAGGCCGCAGTGGTAACAGTTATCGGACACGGCTTTCCAGAAACGGCAAGGGCGCGGAAGGATACCCCACCGCACCCCTTCGTGTAAGGCGTCCCTTACTTACTTCGGCTGCATGCGGATGGCGCCGTCGAGGCGGATCACCTCGCCGTTGAGCATCGGGTTCTCGACGATGTGCTGCACGAGTGCCGCGTATTCGGCCGGCTTGCCGAGGCGCGAAGGGAACGGCACCATCTTGCCGAGCGCCTCCTGCACTTCGGGCGGCATGCCCAGCAGCATCGGCGTCTCGAAAATCCCCGGGGCAATGGTCATGACGCGGATGCCGTTGCGCGACAGGTCGCGCGCGATCGGCAACGTCATGCCGACGATGCCGCCCTTCGAGGCCGCGTAGGCCGCTTGGCCCATCTGGCCGTCGAACGCGGCAACCGACGCCGTATTCACGATCACGCCGCGCTCGCCGCCAGCATTCGGCTCGCCCTTCGCCATCGCCTCGGCGGCCAGTCGGATCATGTTGAAGCTGCCGACCAGATTGACGTCGATCACGCGCTTGAAGCTCGCCAGGGCGTGCGGGCCTTCCTTGCCCAGCGTCTTCTCCCCCGCGACGATGCCGGCGCAATTGACCAAACCGTGCAGACCGCCGAACGCCGAGACCGCAAGTTCGATGGCCGCCCGCGCCGACGCCTCGTCGGCAACATTGGTTTCAGCGAAGCGCGCATTGGCGCCAAGTTCCGCAGCAAGGGATTCGCCGGCCGCCTTGTTGACGTCGGCAATCACCAGCTTGCCGCCATTGGCGACGAGCAGCCGAACCGTCCCGGCGCCAAGCCCCGAGGCACCGCCGGTGACGACGAAGACGCTGTCCCTGACTTGCATGGCACTCCCCCGAAACGCAGAAGGCTTGCGGAACGCAAGCCTTCTTTCTTCTTATTTATGGTGCCGCTGGCCGGATTCGAACTGGCGACCTTCGCATTACGAATGCGCTGCTCTACCAACTGAGCTACAGCGGCAAGGGCGCGGATTATAGCAACGAAATCTTGCGGCGCGGGCCGCTTGGCGACAACGGAATCAGCGACCGCACGTCGGTGGTCCGGCGCCATCCGTCGGGCGGTGCCTGATTAGCTCAAGCGCTCGTTCTAGCATCCGTGGCAAGACTACCCCTACCTAAATCAGGTGACACTTATGCGAAGATCGCCGAGGCCAGTGGCCGGCTTCACCCTTATCGAACTGATGATCACCATCGCAATCATCGCCATCCTGGCGAGCGTCGCGTTGCCCAACTACAGGGACTACGTCACGCGGAGCCGCATCGCGGAGGCCACTTCGGGCCTGGCCAGCAAGCGCGTCCGCCTCGAGGCTTACTACGACAACAACCGGACTTACGCGGGCGCACCCGACTGCGCGGAGGACACCACGACCAGCGCGAGCTTTACGTTCTCATGCTCGACGGCCAGTGCAAGCGCGTACACGATCGAAGCGGTCGGGAAGAACACGATGGCCGGGTTCACCTACACGATCGACCAGTCCAACGCCAAGGCCACCTCAAGCGTGCCGTCCGGCTGGACGTCCAGCACGACCTGCTGGGTCCTGAGCCGGGGCGGTTCCTGCTAGAGCATCGGAGCCGCAATGAGAGAACGGGGCGTTACCCTGATCGAGATCGCCATCGGCCTCGTCATCATCGCCATCACGCTCATGCTCGGCATGCCGACGATGGCGGACTGGCTGCACAACCTACAGATCCGCAACGCCGCCGAAGGCATACAGAACGGCCTCCAGACTGCGCGGGGCGAAGCCGTCCGACGCAACGCGAACGTCGAGTTCGCCCTCTCGAGCCCCGGTACCGCGGGCGGCACAGGGTGGACGGTGCGCGAAGTCCGTGTGGGTACGGTCCTCCAGTCGAAACCCGACGGCGAAGGCTCGGCAAAGGCGATCGTCACCACCCTGCCTGCCGGCGCGAGCGCCATCACATTCAACAGCCTGGGCAGAACGCCGACCTCGCCCGCGACCAACGACGACGGGACGCCGTTCCTGGCCCAGATCGACATCGACTCCTCCATGTTGGCTGCCGCGGAGAGCCGCAACTTGCGCGTGCTCGTGAGTAGCGGAGGGCAGATCCGGATGTGCGATCCGAACGTCACCGACACGGAGGACCCCAGATCATGCTGAAACTCCACCGTTCGCAGAAGGGCGGTGCGCTTCTCGAGGGCCTGCTCGCGATCCTCATCTTTTCGATCGGCATTCTTGGCCTCGTGGGACTTCAAGGTGCATCGATGCGGAACACCACGCTCGCCAAGATGCGCATCGATGCCAGCCTCATCGCCGACGAGCGCGTCGGGCGGGCCTGGGTCGACCGCGGCAATCTCGCAAGCTACGCGGAAAGCGACACCGACGTGCCCAATCTGCCGAACGGCAAGCGCACCACCGCCGTCTCCGGCAATCAACTGACGGTCACCGTCACCTGGCAGGCCCCTGGCGACACGATGACGCACAGCTACCGAACGGTCGCGCAAATCAACGGCAACCCCTGAGGAGACGCAATGGCCAGTCCGCGCTTCAGCCGGGGTTTCAGTCTCGTCGAGATCATGGTCGGCGTCGTCATCAGCATCGTCGCGACCATCGCCATCTTCCAGACCTTCGCGGTGTCCGAACGGCAGAAGCGTACGGTCACCGGCGCTTCCGACGCCCAGATCAACGGCGCCATCGCGCTTTACATGATGGAGCGCGACATCCGCATGGCCGGCTGGGGGATGGAAGGCTCGATATTCGCTAACTGCAACACGATCTACGCGTACAACGGCGGTGCCGGGACGGCGACCGACAATGCGCTGGCGCCGGTCGTCATCACCGACGGCGGGACGGCGGGCCCGGATGCCATCGCCCTGCAGTACTACGACGACCCCGCCAACCGCAACTTCCGTTTCGCGACGACCACCCTGCGGGAAACGATGCCGCAGTCCTCTTCGATACTCAAGGTCAGCAGCATTTATGGCTGCGCCAACATCGACGTCAACGGCGACGGCGTGGTCAACAACCAGGACATCCCGCGGGCGATCGTCCAGCAGGGCGGCAACTGCACGCTGATGGACATCACGAACGTGAATTCAAGCGCGCTGACGATGCAGCACAACCCTGGCGAGGGCGACAATCCCTCAGCTTCCTACCAGAACGCCAACGCCTGGCCCGCATACAGCCAAGGCGCCACCCTGCAGTGCTTCGCCAAGAACTACCGGAAGACCTACAGCGTCCTCGCCGAACAACTAAGGCTCGAGAACAGGCCGTCCACCGGCGCCATCCAGACCGCGGACATCGCGCCCGAGATCGTCGACCTGCAGGCGCAATACGGAGTCGCCGCCGCCGGCAGCCAGCAGGTCACGGCCTGGGTCGACGCAACCGGAAGCTGGGCGTCGCCGATGACGGCCGCGAACATAAGGCGCATCAAGGCAGTCCGCGTCGCCATCGTCGCGCGCAGCGCCCAATACGAAAAGCCGACCACGGGTTCGACCTGCGACGCCACCAGCGCCGCGGTGGCGGCCGCCTGGTCCGACTGGGCGACCTTCAATACCGGCACCTATCCGGCCGACTGGCAGTGCTATCGGTATCGCGTCTTCGAGGCCGTCATACCGCTGCGCAATGTCATCTGGGCCAACTCGTAGCGAGGCCGGCATGAGCATGCTCCCGAAGAAAACCATCCATGCCCGCCAGAACGGACTCGCGCTGGTCGTCGCGCTGATCGTCCTCATCGCGATGTCGCTGGCCGGTACGGCAATCGTGCGCTCGGTCGACACCTCTTTCCTCATCGCCGGCAATCTCGCCTTTCGGCGCGGCGCGACCACCAGCGCAGACGCCGGCGTGGAAGCGGCACGTACCTGGCTGCTGGCGAACAACGGCAGCGGCCTGTACGGCGACAAGGCCGACCAGGGCTACTACGCGACGAGTCAGGATGCGCTCGACCTCACCGGAAACGCCACCAAGGGCAATGCGAGCGACGACCTTGACTGGACGGCCGCAGGCACTGAAGTGAAATGCCTCGCCACCGACGCCGGAGGCAACACCGCGTGCTACGTCATCCACCGGCTTTGCGACGCTACCGGCAGTCTCGATGCCGCCACCTGCTCGACTCAGCAGACCGCTCGCGGCGGCAGCAGCATGGGCGCCACGCGTCCGATGGGCACTTACCAGGAGCGCTCGTGGTCCGAGGCCGCCACCATGGGCTACTACCGGGTCACCGTCAGGGTGACCGGACCGCGCGAGAACACCAGCTTCGTCCAGGCGTTCCTGCTCATTTGACCCGAGCTCTCCCACAGGAGGCCACATGAAACATCAACTGTCCCGGTTGTTCCAAGGTACGACGGCCATGACCGTGCTGACCCTGGTTTCGGCCCAAGCCGCGGAAACGGATCTCGCCAACGTGCCGCTGGCGAATGCGACTACCGCCACCCTGCTGCCGAACATCATGTTCATCCTCGACAACTCGGGCAGCATGAAGCGGGACTACATGCCGGATTACATCCAGGAGAATGCCTATTGCCGTGACGCCAGTGACGGCGGCACCGCCCTGGACACATGCCGGCTGGGTGATCCGCCCTACATGGTCACCGCCTTCAACGGCGTCGCCTACAATCCGGCCGTCACGTACTCGCCGCCGGTCAACGCTGACGGCAGCGTGAAGGCGGGCCACAACGGCTGGCTGGCTTCGTCGCACGACTGGACCCATGTGCCCAACGACGGCTACGGCGTGATCGACACGGGGACCACCAACCTGACCAGCGGGTTTCCGGAGCGCACGTGGTGCGATGGTGCCGGCGGCACTGGCACATGCAAGTCCGCACTCGATGCAAGCAATAATTACATTTATCCGAACCCGAGCGATCCTGCGCCGCGCTACCAGTACCTCAAGACCGTATACGGCGCCCCGTATTCATACACGGCCACCGTCGAGTGGTGCCAGACCAAGAACAACTCGGGCACCTACCTGAACTTCGGCAACACCACCTGCCAATCGACGCGGACGGCGTCGTACCCTTACGTCAAGTACTCGAACTGGCAGCGGGTCGACATCAAGCCAACGACGACCTCTTACACGAAGGCTTCCACCCGCACCGACTGCGCCGGAGCGACCTGCACCTACAACGAGGAAATGGCGAACTTCGCCAACTGGTACGCCTGGTACGGCACCCGCATGCAAATGATGAAGACGTCGGTGAGCCTGGCGTTCAAGGACGTTCGCGGCACTCCAAACGATGCCGACCCGACGGACAAGAACTACTTCCACGCGCGCATCGGCTACACGACGATCAGCTATTCGGGGACCACCGACGGCACCAGCTATCTCGCCATTTCCGAGTTCAACGGCACTTCCGCCTCGACACAGAAAGGAAAGTTCTACGACAGGCTGTTCAACGCGGACGGCAACAGCTACACCCCATTGCGTGGAGCGCTCGCCAAAGCCGGGAAGATCTATGCCGGAGTCAAGGGAGCGGATCCGATCCAGCAGTCGTGCCAGCGGAACTTCGCCATTCTCTCCACTGACGGCTACTGGAATTCGAACACGGAGAGCGCAAGCTACGGACCTGACAAGATCGACGACAGCGACATCGGGGATATCGACGGTGCTGCGACATGCAACACGGACAAGGTTCTGCCTATCTGCACGACGGCCGGCACCTGCAACGCGACACCCACACGCCCGGAGTGCGACAAGAATAGGAAGTCACCGACATTGGCAGACGTGGCCTACTACTACTACCACACCGACCTGCGGCCAAGCATGGAGGACAACGTTCCGTCGGCCGGCACCAACATCAACGAGGACGACGTCGCCACTCACCAGCACATGACGACCTTCACGATAGGCCTTGGCGTCGACGGCACGCTTCGCTATGTCGATGGTTACAAGACCCTGAACTCGGGCGCCTACTACGACATCAAGCAAGGATCGGCTTGGCCTAACCCGATGGCCACCGAAGACGAGACGCGCATCGACGACCTTTGGCACGCGGCCGTCAACGGCCGCGGCACCTACTTCAGCGCGAAGGACCCGACAAAGCTCGTCGCCGGCCTGCGCAACGCCCTCGGTTCCATCAAGAGCAGCAGCGGATCAGGCGCGGCGGCTGCGACCAGCAACCTCCAGCCGACCGCGGGCGACAACTACATCTACATCGCCAACTACCGGACGGTCAAATGGGACGGCGAGCTCTCCGCCTATACGATCGACCTCTCGAGCGGCGCGATCTCGAGCGGCACCTCGTGGCTTGCGGCCGCCCTGCTCGACGCGAAGATCAGCGCCACAGGCGATGGAGATGCTCGGTCCATCTACACCTCCCTGACCGGATCCAGCAGTCTGCTCGACTTCACCTGGGCAAACCTCACGGCGACGGAGCGTGCGTATTTCGACAACACCAAGCTGAGCCAATACGCGGACTGGAGCGACACGAACAAGACGGCCGCCACCGGCACGACGATGCTGAACTACCTGCGCGGGCACAACCGCAACGAAGACCAGGATCGCGCCGCCGACTACGGCACCTACTATCGGCTGTACCGGGACCGCGAGAAGGTGCTCGGCGACATCGTGCACTCGCAGCCGATCTACGTCGGGGAACCGCTCTACGACTACTCGGACAGCGGATACTCGGGCTTCAAGTCCGCCAATGCCGGCCGCGCGGCGACCGTCTACGTCGCGGCCAACGACGGCATGCTCCACGCCTTCGACGCCAGTTCGGGGCAAGAGCGCTGGGCCTACGTCCCGGCGACGGTCATGAAAGAGATGTGGCGCCTCGCCGACAAGGATTTCTCGACGAACCATCGCTTCTTCGTCGATGGCCCGACTGCCGTCAGCGACATCCAGGCGGGCAGTTGGAAGACGATCCTCGTCGGTACCCTGGGCAAGGGCGGGCGCGGCATCTACGCCCTCGACGTGACCAATCCGTCATCTCCGCAGCCGCTCTGGAAGTTCGGTGCCAGCGAAAACCAGAACATGGGCTACACGTACGGGATGCCGATGATCACCAAGCTCGCGGATGGAACCTGGGTAGTGGTCGTGGGCTCGGGCTACAACAACATCCCGGAGGGGGCGAACTACCCCGACGCGGATGGCCAAGGACGAGTCTTCGTCCTCAATGCCGCCACCGGCGCGTTGATCAGGACCATCAACACGGGTGTCGGAAGCGTCACCAATCCGGCGGGACTCGCCCACCTCAACGTCAAGGTCGCCGACTTCCAGACCGACAACACGGCGCTCGCGGCTTACGGCGGCGACCTGCTCGGGAACGTATGGCGGTTCAACCTCGACGACGGATCGAAGTCGAGGGTCATCGCTCTGGGCACCTCGCAGCCCGTGACCAGCGCTCCGGAGCTTGGCGAGATCGATGGCAAGACCGTCCTGTTCTTCGGCACCGGCCGCTACCTCGGATCGACGGACCTCGACGATACCCAGACCCAGGCGATCTACGGCATTCGTGACGACGGCACCACCCAGGTCACGCTGTCGAACCTCGTCGCCCAGACGATGAGCGGTTCGGGAACCTCGCGCAGCGTCACTTCGACAGGCGTCGACTGGGACGTCGGTTATGGCTGGTACGTCAACCTTCCGGACGCCGGCGAGCGCGTCCATCTCCCGGCACAGCTCTACTTCGGAACACTGCTGATCTCGTCGCTCGTGCCGCAGGCCACCGAGTGCCAGCCCGGCGGCTATAGCTGGCTGTATTTCCTCGACTACAAGACCGGCGGGCGCATCGAGACCAACACCGTTGCGATCCGGTACTCGTCGCCGCTGGTCGGCCTCACCGTCGCCAAGCTTCCGGGCGGGACGCCGAAGGTCTACGGCATCACCGCTGACGGCGGCGTCCCGCCTCCGCCCAGCGACCTGCCCATCGCGACTGCGGGAACCGGCGGCGCCACGAGCGGCAAGCGCGTGATGTGGCGGGAACTGCTCGACTAGCGGGAAACGATGCAACTGGCTCACGCGTGCTACGCCTCGCTCCTGCTGCATTCGGCAATGCTGGCGATCCCGACCGGCAGCCTGACGCCAAACGCCCTCGCTGAGGGTGCGGCACCGGCGCGGGCGCGGCTCGCCGTCGTGCTGCGCGAGCCGGCCGGCGGCGCGGTTGGGGAACGAGGGCTTCTGCGCGAACCGTCGGACACGGCGGGCGAGCCGCCGCAGCCGCTCGGCGTGCCCGGCCCGAGGTACTACGAGCCCAAGGAACTCACGCGGCGCGCCAAGGCCATTGGCGACATCTCACCGCTTCCTCCGGCGTTGGAGCGAGGCGACGACTCGGGTCGCGTGGTGTTCGTGCTGCGCATTGCCAGCACGGGTCGGGTGGACGGGGTCGAGATCGACCAGGCCACCGTCGGCGATGCGCTGGTGACGGCCTTGGCCGATCGCTTTCGCGCGCTGCGGTTCCATCCGGCGGAACGAGACGGCGTTGCCGTCGCCAGCCGGATGAAGATCGAGGTGTTGCTGCGTCCGCCAGGCGCCTAGACGAGTTCTTTCGGCAGCGGGAAAGCCACGTTCTCGGCAATGCCGGTCACGTCCGACACTTGGCTGGCGCCGAGCTGACGCAGGCGGTCGATAACGCCACGAACCAGCACCTCCGGCGCCGACGCGCCCGCAGTCACGCCGACGTGGGCGCGTCCAACCAGCCACTCGGCCTGGATTGCCGACGCGTCGTCGACCAGGTAAGCGGGTACGCGCAGGTTCTCGGCCACCTCGCGCAGGCGATTCGAGTTCGAGCTGTTGCGCGAGCCGACGACGATCACGAGGTCGCACTGCATCGCCAGCTGCTTGACGGCGTCCTGGCGGTTCTGCGTCGCGTAGCAGATGTCGTCCTTGCGCGGGCCGGCGATCTCGGGGAAGCGGCGGCGCAGCGCGGCGACGATGCCCGCCGCATCGTCCATCGACAGCGTCGTTTGCGTGACGTAGGCAAGGCGATCCGGCTTGCTCACCTCCAGCGCCTCGACGTCGTCAACGTTCTCGACGAGGTACATGCCGCAGGTGGCCTGACCCATCGTGCCCTCGACCTCGGGGTGGCCCTTGTGGCCGATCATGATCACCTCGCGGCCGTGCTCGCACATGCGCGCGACCTCGAGGTGCACCTTGGTCACCAGCGGGCAAGTGGCGTCGAAAACGCGCAGTCCGCGCCGCTCGGCCTCGGCGCGCACGGACTTCGATACACCATGGGCGCTGAAGATGACCGTCGCGCCGTCCGGCACCTCGTCGAGTTCCTCGACGAATATCGCGCCCTTGGCCTTCAGGTTGTCGACGACATAGCGGTTGTGCACCACCTCGTGGCGCACATAGATCGGCGCGCCGAGCTTCTCCAGCGCCCGCTCGACGATGCCGATCGCGCGCTCGACGCCGGCGCAGAAGCCGCGCGGATTGGCCAGCAGGACTTCCATCACATGACCCCCACGATCTCGACCTCGAAGCGGATGGACTTGCCGGCGAGCGGATGGTTGAAATCGATCACGGCGGCATCGACGTCGATCTCGCGCAGCAGGCCGGAGAAGCGCTCCCCCTGCGGCGTGCCGAATTCGACCAACGAATGCAGTTCGATCGCCCCGCCGGCCGGCAGCTCCGCGCGCGGCATGCGCTGCACGAGCTGCGGGTTGTGGGTCCCGAAGGCCTGCTCCGGCTCGAGCAGGAAGACGTGGCGCTCGCCGACCGGCAAACCGACGACGCAAGCCTCGAGCGGCGGCGCGAGTTCGCCGCTTCCCAGTTGCAGCGTCGCCGGCGTGGCCTCGAAGGTACTGACGAGTTCGACGTCCTCTCCGGTCGCGAGCCGGTAGTGGAGCGTAACGAGGCTGTCAGGCTTGACGATATTGCTCACGATGTTTCCTTGTGCGTGAATTGGTGCAGCAGCATCAGCGCGACGCCGACGCTGATCGCCGAGTCGGCGACGTTGAAGGCCGGGAAATGCCAGCCGGCCCAATGGAAATCGAGAAAATCGACGACGGCGTCGAAACGCAGGCGGTCGATGACGTTGCCGAGCGCGCCGCCGAGGATGAGCGCCAAGGATAGGGACAGCAGGCGGTCGCCGGAGTTCTGCCGCAACATCGCGACCAGCCACACCGAGATGCCGAGCGCGAGGACGACGAACAACCACTTCTGCCAGCCGCCGGCATCGGCGAGGAAGCTGAAGGAGGCGCCGCGGTTGAACACCAGGACGAGATTGAAGAATCCCGTCAGCGCCACGCTTTCGCCGAGGCGGAAGGCGGACATGATCGCCGCCTTCGTCGCCTGGTCGAGCGCGATGACGCCGCCGGCGAGGCGCGCAGCGGCCGCAAAGCTCCGGATGCTCGGCAGCATGGGGGTGCTTGCCGACGTCGGCGCGCCAGTGCCAGCAGCGGCCGCACTTGGCGTGGGCGCTCGGCGTCGGAACGATCGCCTCCAGCGCGGCATCGTCGACGCGCGCGAGCGTCGTCTTCGAGCAGATCAGCACGAAGCGCAGGTCGTCGCCGAGCGAGGCCAGCAGGTCGTGCTTGGCGCCGCCGGCACGCAGTTCGACCTCCGCCTGCAAGGAGGAGCCGATCTTGCCGGCCGCGCGCAGGTCCTCGAGGTTCTTGGCGACGGCACCGCGGACCTCGCGGATCGCATGCCAGCGCAGCATCAGCGCTGCCTCGTCCGCCTGCGCCGGCAGCTCGTTCCAGGTCGCCAGCATCACGCTGTCGCCGGCCTTGGTGACTTGCCAGATCTCCTCGGCGGTGAAGGACAGGATCGGCGCCATCAGCCGCGTCACTGTCTGCAGGATGTGCCACAGCGCGCTCTGCGCGGCGCGGCGCGGACGGCTGTCGGCGGCCGTCGTATACAAGCGGTCCTTGAGCACGTCGAGGTAGAAGGCGCCGAGGTCCTCGGAGCAGAAATTCTGCAGCGCCTGCACGATGCGGTGAAACTCGTAATGCTCGTAATCCGCCACGCACTGATTCTGCAACAGGCGCGTCATCGCCAGCGCGTAACGGTCCACCTCGAGCCATTCCTCGACGGGCAGCATCTGCGTCGAGGCGTCGAAGTCCGCGGTGTTGGCGAGCAGGAAGCGCAGGGTATTGCGCAGGCGCCGATAGACCTCGACGACGCGGTCGAGGATTTCCTTCGAGATCGTCAGCTCGCCCGAGTAGTCGGTGGCTGCGACCCACAGGCGCAGGATTTCGGCGCCGAGCGTGTCGGACACCTGCTGCGGCGCGACCACGTTGCCCTTCGACTTCGACATCTTCATGCCCTTGCCGTCGACGACGAAGCCGTGCGTCAGCAGCGCCTTGTAGGGCGCGCGGCCGTCGATGGCGCAGCCGGTCAGCAGGCTGGAGTGGAACCAGCCGCGATGCTGGTCCGAGCCTTCCAGGTAGAGATCTGCCGGATACGCGCTCTCCTCCTTGTGCGAGCCGCGCAGCACCGACCAGTGCGTGGTGCCCGAGTCGAACCAGACGTCGAGCGTGTCGCTCATCTTGTCGTACTTCGCGGCCTCGTCGCCGAGCAGTTCGGAGGCCGAGAGCGCGAACCAGGCCTCGATGCCGCCCGCGGCGACGCGCTGCGCCACCTCCTCGATCAACTCGAGCGTGCGCGGATGCGGCTCGCCGGTTTCCTTGTGGAGGAAGAAGGGGATCGGCACGCCCCAGTTGCGCTGGCGCGAGACGCACCAGTCCGGGCGGTTGGCGATCATGGCGTTCAGCCGCGCCTTGCCCCACGAGGGGAAGAACTCGGTGGCTTCGATGGCAGCCAGCGCCGCATCGCGCAGGCTGCCGGCGCCGCCGTCGGGGCGGCGATCCATGCCGACGAACCACTGGGTAGTCGCCCGGTAAATGATCGGCGTCTTGTGGCGCCAGCAGTGCATGTAGCTGTGCAGGATTTCGCCGCTCGCCATCAGGCGGCCGACTTCCGCCAGCTTGGCGACGATCTCGGGATTCGCCTTCCAGACGTTCAGGCCGCCGAAGAACGGCAGGCTCTCGGCAAAACGGCCGTCGCCCTGCACGGGCGTCAGGATGTCGTCGTTGCGCATGCCGGCGCGCTTGCAGGAATCGAAGTCCTCCAGGCCGTACGCCGGGGCGCTGTGCACGATGCCGGTGCCCGTGTCGAGCGTCACGTAGTCGCCGAGGAAAACCGTCGACGCGCGATCGTAGAACGGATGGCGGAATTCCATGCGGTCGAGCGCCAATCCCTGCGTGGCGCCCAATACCGTGCCGGTCAGGCCGTAGCGTTCGAGCGCCTGCGCGCGCAGCTCGGCGGCGAGGACCAGCACGCCCTTCTCGGTGTCGACGAGCTCGTAGACGAACTCCGGATGCACGTTCAGCGCCTGGTTGCCGGGAATCGTCCAGGGTGTCGTCGTCCAGATGACGGCGAAGACGTTCTTCTCCGGCAGCGACGCGACGTCGAAGGCGGCGGCTAGGCGCGCGCGTTCCTTGTCGGCGAGCGCGAAGGCGACGTCGATCGCCGGCGACTTCTTGTCCTGGTACTCGACCTCGGCTTCGGCCAGCGCCGAGCCGCAGTCGAAGCACCAGTTGACGGGCTTCAGGCCCTTGAACAGGTAGCCGCGGCGATACATCTCGCCCAGCGCGCGAATCTCGTCGGCCTCGGTGCGGTACTCCATCGTCTTGTATGGACGTCCCCACTCGCCGAGCACACCCAGGCGGATGAAGTCCTTCTTCTGGCGCTCGACCTGTTCGTCGGCGTAGGCGCGGCAGAGTTCGCGCGCCTTGTTGGCCGGTAGGTGCTTGCCGTGCGCCTTCTCGATCTGGTGCTCGATCGGCAGGCCGTGGCAGTCCCAGCCGGGCACGTAGGGCGCGTCGAAGCCCGACAGCGTCTTGGCGCGGACGATGATGTCCTTGAGGATCTTGTTGACGGCGTGGCCGATGTGGATGTCGCCGTTGGCGTACGGCGGGCCGTCGTGCAACACGAAGCGCGGGCGTCCCTTGGCAGCTTCACGAATGCGCTGATAGAGCTCGCGCTCCTGCCACTGCTTGACCCAGCCGGGCTCGCGCTTGGCGAGGTCGCCGCGCATCGGGAACGGCGTGTCGGGCATGTTGAGCGTGCTGCGGTAATCGGCCATGGTGGTGTTCGGTTCGTTAAATGGGTTTGCCGGCGAAGTAGGCCTGCGTCGTCTCGACGTCGCGCGCGATCTGCGCCGTCAGGGCCTCGAAGGAATCGAACTTCGCCTCGTCGCGCAGCTTGTGCAGGAAGTGCACGGTGACATGCGCGCCGTAGATTTCGCGATCGAAATCAAACAGGTGGACCTCGAGCACCGGCTGCAGTCCCTGTCCCAGCGTCGGGCGCACGCCGAGGCTCGCGGCGCCCGGCAGGTGCCGCTTGTCGAGTCCCGACACGGTGACGGCGAAGACGCCGGTAAGCGCGATGCGCTTGCGCTTGAGCTGGATGTTGGCGGTCGGGTAGCCGAGCTTGCGCCCGATCTTGCCGCCATGGACCACGCGGCCGGCGATCACGTAGGGGCGGCCGAGCAGACGCGCCGCATGCTCCAGGTCGCCCGCGGCCAGCGTTTCACGCACCGCGGAACTCGACACGCGTTCGCCGTCGACCTCGACGGTGTGCATCGCTTCGCAGGTAAAGCCCTTGGCTGCGCCGGCGCGTTCCAGCATCGCGAAGTCGCCGCTGCGGCCGCGGCCGAAGCGGAAGTCGTCGCCGATGATCACGTGGCGCACGCCGAGCCCGCGCACGAGCACGTCATCGATGAACTGGTCGGCCGTCAGCGCCGCCAGCCGGCGGTCGAAGCGGCAAACATAAGTGCGATCGACGCCGCAGGACTCGAGCAGCGCCAGCTTCTCGCGCATCGAGGTCAGGCGTGCAGGCGCCTGTTCGGGCGTGAACAGCTCGCGCGGATGCGGCTCGAAGGTCATCACGGCGGCCGGCAGCCCGAGCTCTCGCGCCTTGGCAGCCAGGCGCTCGAGCATCGCGCGGTGGCCGAGGTGCAGGCCATCGAAGTTGCCGATGGTCAGGACCGTCGGCGTCGCCGCAAGCTCGGGGATGGTGCGGAAAACCAGCATTGGCGCGTGTTTCGGCGAAAGCGAAAAAGGTGCGAATTATATCAACGGGTGGAGGGCCGATGCCCCGATTAGTACAGTCGATTTGCCGCTGCCCATGCCCCGCTTATAATTGCAACTCATTGAATTTTAAATATAAGCAATCCTTTATCGTAACCATAAGTGCGGGCTTATGCCTGAGGGCCACCTCAGCATGCCGCGGTAAGGGGAGGAGCGGCACCGCATGACTCACGGCACCAAGAACGACCTCATCGTCCGCATCGCCGGCGAAGGCGGCGAAGGCATCATCTCGACGGGCGACCTGATCACGCAGGCCTGTGCGCGTGCCGGCCTCGACGTCTACACCTTCAAGACCTTCCCGGCCGAAATCAAGGGCGGCTACGCGATGTACCAGTTGCGTACGAGCCCGGAGCGGGTGTTCAACCAAGGCGACAGCTTCGACGTGCTCTGCGCCTTCAACGGCGAGGCCTACGACCTCAACCACACGCGCCTGAAGCCGGGGACCGTGCTGATCCATGACGGCCCCGGCGGCGACTTCGATCCGGACGTTCCCGACGGCGTGCACGCCTACGCCATTCCGATGACGACGACCGCCAAGGCGCTCGGCAACGTGCGCGCCAAGAACATGGTCGCGCTCGGCGCATTGTCGAAGCTGTTCGACATTCCGGCCGATTCGCTGCGCGAAGTGATCGCCGCCAAGTTCGGCCGCAAGGGCGACGCGGTCATCGCCGGCAACCTCGCCGCCTTCGAGCGCGGCATCGAACTCGCCGCTGCGCTGACCAAGACCGATCCCTTCGGCGTCGTCGCACCGCCCGCGAAGCGCGACGTCGTCGTGATGTCGGGCAACCACGCCGTCGGCCTCGGCGCCCTGATCGCCGGCCTCGACTTCTTCTCGGCTTACCCGATCACGCCCGCCACCGAGATCGCGCAGTACGTGGCGAAGCACTTGCCCAAGCGCGGCGGCACGCTGATCCAGGCCGAGGACGAGATCGCCTCGATTTCGCAGGTCGTCGGCGCCTCCTACGCCGGCAAGAAGGCGATGACCGCCACCTCCGGCCCCGGCCTGTCGCTGATGAGCGAAATGATGGGCATGGCCTTCATGAGCGAGACGCCCTGCGTGGTCGTCGACGTGCAGCGCGGGGGCCCCTCGACCGGCCTGCCGACCAAGCACGAGCAGTCCGACCTGTTCCTCGCCATCCACGGTTCGCACGGCGACGCCGGCCGCATCGTGATTTCGGTCGAGAACGTCGCCGATTGCATCGCGCTGACCGTCGAGGCCTTCAACCTCGCCGAAAAGTACCAGTGCCCGGTGCTCGTGCTCTCCGACGGCTCCCTGGCGTTCTCGACGCAGACCGTCGCCACGCCCGACCCTGCCGCCTTCCGCATCGTCGACCGCAAGCGCTGGAACGGCGATGGCGAATACAAGCGCTATGCCGTCACCGACGACGGCATCTCGCCAATGGCTGACCCCGGCACGCATGGCGGCACGCACATCGCCACCGGCCTGGAGCACAACGAACTCGGCCTGCCGAACTACACGCCGGCCAACCACGAGGCGATGCAGGCGAAGCGCTTCCACAAGCTGCGCGGCGTCGCCGCCGACTTCCCGGCGGCCGAGACCGACGGCGACGGCGAAGCCGAGATCGGCGTCATCGCCTGGGGCAGCACCATCGGCGTCGTGCGCGAGGCGCTCCAGCGCCTGCGCGCCGAGGGCCTCAAGGTGAAGGGCTTCTATCCGAAACTCCTGTGTCCGCTGCCGGCCGAGCAGTTCGAAGCCTTCGGCGCGAGCTGCAAGCGCCTGCTGCTCCCCGAAGTCAACTTCCAGGGCCAGCTCGCACATTTCGTGCGCGCCGAGACCACGCTGCGCCCCGAGTCCTACACGCTCTGCGGCGGCCTGCCATTCACGCCGGAGATGATCGTCCACCGCGTCCGGGAGATGCTCGCATGAACGCCGTCCTGCAACCGATGACCCGTGCCACTCATCTGCACAAGGTCGCTCTGCAGTCCAAGGAATACAAGGATGAGGGCGTCAATCCGTTCTGGTGCCCGGGCTGCGGCCACCATGGCGTGCTGACGAGCCTGCTGCGCGCGCTGTCCGAAGTCGGCGTCGACCCCAACTATCTGGTGAACATCTCCGGCATCGGCTGCTCGTCGCGCCTGCCCTACTTCGTCAAGTCGTACAAAATGCACACGCTGCACGGCCGTGCCGGCCCCGTCGCGACCGGCACGCAACTGGCGCGCCCCGACCTGGCGATCGTGGTCACTGGCGGCGACGGCGACGGCTTCTCCATTGGCGGCGGCCACATGCCGCACCTCGCGCGCAAGAACGTCAACGTCACCTACGTGCTGATGGACAACCATGTCTACGGCCTGACGAAATGCCAGGCGTCGCCGACCTCGCGCCGCGAGATGAAGACGGTCACCACGCCCTACGGCGGCGTCGAGGAACCGCTCGACCCGGTGCTCTACATGCTGACGTATGGCGCCAGCTACGTCGCGCAGTCCTACGCCGCCAACGCCAAGCTGACGACGCGGCTGATCAAGGAGGGCATGGAGCACAAGGGCTTCGCCTTCATCAACGTGCTCTCGCACTGCCCGACCTTCAACGAGTCGGAAGACGCCAAGTACTACAAGGCCCTGAGCCAGGACGTCGCGCCCGAGCACGACGTCACCGACCTAGACGCCGCGATGCACGTCGTCAACATGGCCAAGCGCGAGCAGCGCATGCCGGCCGGCCTGCTCTACAAGGTCGAGCGGCCGACGCTCGACCAGCGCATGGCCGAGCTCGTCGAGCGCGTCGGCGGCCATCGCGACTACGACCTGCGCAAGATCATCGACCTGTCGCGCCCGTGACCGATCAGGCCAGCGTCCGCCTCACCATCAACGGCGTCGCAGTCGACGCGCGGCCGCGCATGACGCTCGTCGAGGCCGCCTGGCACGGCGGCGTAGCGCGCGTGCGCGGCGCCGGCTGCCTCGAGGGCGTCTGCGGCTCCTGCCGCGTGATGCTGCGGCGCGGCCGCGAGGTGAGCGTTGGTCTGGCCTGCCAGACCTTCGTCGAGCCTGACCTCGAAGTCGTGTTCCTGCCGGCCGCCTCGGCGCCGCGCCACCACTACGACATCGCCGCTTTCGCCGACGGTTGGGACGTGCAGGCGCGCTTCCACGAGATCTTCCCCGAAGCGTCGCGCTGCCGGCATTGCAGCGGCTGCGTCAAGTCCTGCCCCAAGGGCATCGACGTCGAGGCCGGCGTCGCGCTCGCCGCCGCGGGGCGCTTCCGCGCCGCGGGCGAGGCCTTCTTCGAGTGCGTGATGTGCGAGCTCTGCGACGGCGCCTGCCCCGAACAGATCGCGCCGGCCCACGTCGGCCTGTTCTGCCGCCGCGTCACCGCGCACTTTCACCTGCGCCCGCCCAACCTGATCCAGCGCCTTGAAGAACTGCGCCAGGGGCGCTTCGGCGGCGGCGAACATGACTGAAGGCATTTCCTTCGCCGCCGCGCGCGCCGCCTACCGGGCCGACGCCGACCTCGGCGCGCTGCCCGACCTCGTCGATCCCGACGCCCTGCTCTCGGCCTACCATCCGGACCACCGCCGCGGCAGCGTCGTCACGCTGACGGTCGGCGCCAATGCCGGCGACGCCTGCCAGCGCGAACTCGCCGACCTGCTGCAAGCCGAGGCCTTCATCGACGAAGCCGACCTCGCCGGCACGCCCGTGACCGACACCGACGTGCTGGTCATCGGCGGCGGCGGCGCCGGTTGCGCCGCCGCGCTAGCAGCCGCCGAGCGCGGCGCGCGCGTGCTGCTGGCCACCAAGCTGCGCCTCGGCGACAGCAACACCGTGATGGCGGAGGGCGGCATCCAGGCGGCGATAGACGCCGACGACACGCCGCAGCGCCACATCCAGGACACCCTGCGCGGCGGCCACCACGCCGGCGATCCGGCGCTGGTGGCGGCGATGGTCGAGGACGGCCCCGACGTCATCCGCTGGCTGATCCGCCAGGGCATGCAGTTCGAGACCACGGGCACCGGCGACCTGCACACGCGGCGCGCCGGCGGCATGAGCGCCGCGCGCATCGTCCATTGCCGCGACTACACGGGCCTCGAGATGATGCGGGTGCTGCGCGAGGCCGTCGTCCAGCACCGTTCGATCGAGGTCTGGGAGCAGAGCCCGGCCGTCGAGCTGCTGTCGAACGAGCGCGGCCAGAAGTGCGTCGGCGCCGTGCTCTCCTCGCTCGTCGACGGACGCCTGCGCATCGTGCGCACGCGCTCGGTGATTCTCGCCACCGGCGGGCTCGGGCGCCTGCACCTGAACGGCTTCCCGACCTCGAACCATCTCGGCGCCACCGGCGACGGCCTGGTGCTCGCCTATCGCATCGGCGCCAAACTGCGCGAACTCGATTCCTTCCAGTACCACCCGACCGGCTTCGTCAATCCGACCCATCTCTCGGGCAAGCTGGTTACCGAGGGCGTGCGCGCTGCCGGCGCGCTACTCGTCAACAGCGAAGGCAAGCGCTTCGTCGACGAGCTGTTGCCGCGCGACGTCGTCTGTGCCGCGATCCTGCGCGAGTGCGCGGAGGGCCGCGGCATCCGCAGCGAGCGCACCGACAAGAAGCGCTTCGGCGTCTGGCTCGACACGCCGCGCCTCGAGCGCGCCAGGCCCGGCCTGCTCGAACAGCAGTTCCCCAAGCTGCTGGCGCGCACGCGCGTTGCCGGCCTCGATCCGCGCATCGATCCGCTGCTCGTGCATCCGACGCTGCATTACCAAAACGGTGGTGCCGTCATCGACGCCAACGGCCAGACGACGGTGCCGGGGCTCTATGCCGTCGGCGAGGTCGCCGGCGGTGTGCACGGCCGCAACCGCATCATGGGCAACGCGCTGCTCGAGATCATCAGCTTCGGCCGCCGTGCCGGCGTGGCTTCCGTGGCCGAGCGCGACCGCGGCCCCAAGAAGGTGACGCTGGAGCACGTCAATCGCGTGCGCCGCGCGCTCACGCTCGCCGGCATGCCGCTCGAACGCAAGGCGCCGCGCGTGCTGCCGAGCTACGCCGCGGGAGGCGCATGGAACCGCTAGGTACGAACGTACTGCTGCACCCGGATCGCCGCGTCGGCGCCGACCTCGCGCGCTGGCGCAAGGCGGGCGGCGGCACGGCGCTCGTGCGTGCGGCGGCGGCCGCGGCGGACGTGCTCGCCGCCGTTCGCGACGCCGACCTGCGCGGCCTCGGCGGCAGCGGCTTCGCGGTCTGGAAAAAATGGCAGGCCGTCGCCGACACGCCCGGCGCACCCGACAAGTACCTGGTGGTCAACGGCAACGAGGACGAACCCGGCACGCTCAAGGATCGGCTGCTGCTCGAAGACACCCCCCATCAGGTAATCGAGGGCGCCGTTGTTGCGGCGCTGGCGGTCGGCGCCAATCGCGTCGTGTTCTACGTCAATCCCGACCTCACGCGCTCGCTCGCGGCATTGCGCGCCGCGCTCGACCAGTGGGCGAACTCCGACCTGCTGTCAGCACCGTCCGCTGCGCTCGGCAAGACCGTCGAATTGCTGCTGGTGCCCAGTTCGGGGCATTACATCGGCGGCGAGGAAACCGCGGCGATCGAATGGATCGAGGGTCGCCTCGGACAGGAGGCCAAATTTCCCTTCCCGCGCGGCAAGCCGCCCTACCCCGCACAATCCGGCGTCTTCGGCTGTCCGACCCTGGTCAACAACGTCGAGACGCTCGCGCACGTCACGCACATCGTCGCCAACGGCGCCGAGTGGTTCCGCGCCCGGGGCATCGGTCGCGGCGCCGGCACCAAGCTGTATTCGCTTTCCGGCGACGTCCTGCATCCCGGCGTCTTCGAGCTGCCGATGGGCACGCCGCTGCGCGAACTCATTTTCACGCACGGCGGCGGCCTGCTGTCGGGCAAGCCGCTGAAGGCGGTGTTCACCGGCGGCCCCTCGAACACGCTGCTGACGCCGGCCGACCTCGACGTCGCGCTCGACTTCGATTCGCTGCGCGAGCGCGGCGGCGCGCTCGGCACCGGCGCGATGATCGTGATCTCGGAAGGCACGGGCATCGTCAAGCGCGTCGCCGAGTACGCGCGCTTCTTCGCCCATTCGTCCTGCGGCCAGTGCCCGCCGTGCAAGAGCGGCACGGCGACGCTCTCGCGCCTGCTCGACCGCATCGACACCGGCCGCGGTACCGCCGCCGACATGGCGACGATCGAGGATCTCTGCGCCATGCTGCCGGGCAGCGGGCGCTGCCATCTGCTGAACGGCGTCGTGCAGTTGCTCGATAGCTCGTTCCGGCATTTCCGGCATGAGTACGTCAGCGCGCTGAAGTAGCCTGCGGTACGCGACCTGCCGAAACAGGCTCTCAGTCGAGCCGGGCGACCTTCTTCGACTTGGCGAGCGGCGGGTTCTTCGAGAAGTACTGGCGGATGCCCTTGAGGATGGCCTCGGCCATCTGGTCCTGGTAGGCCTCGTCGACGAGACGGCGCTCCTCGTCCGGATTCGAGATGAAGGCCGTCTCGACCAGGATCGACGGGATGTCCGGCGCCTTCAGCACGGCGAAGCCGGCCTGCTCGACCTGGCCCTTGTGCAGCGTGTTGATGCTGCCGATGTGGCCGAGCACCGACTTGGCGAGCTTGAGGCTGTCGTTGAGCGTCGCGGTCTGCGAGAGGTCGAGCAGCGTGCGGGCGAGATAGGGATCCTTGACGCCGACGTTGACGCCGCCGATCAGGTCGGCGGCATTCTCGCGCTGCGCCAGCCAGCGCGCGGCCGACGACGAGGCGCCGTTCTCCGAGAGCACGAACACCGAGGAGCCGCGCGCCGTCGGCTTCACGAAGGCGTCGGCATGGATGGAGACGAACAGGTCGGCCTGAACACGCCGCGCCTTCTGCACGCGCTGGTGCAGCGGAATGAAGATGTCGTCGTCGCGCGTCAGCACCGAGCGCATGCTCGGCTCCGCATCGATCTTCGCCTTGAGGCGGCGCGCGATCGACAACGTAACGTTCTTTTCCAGGCTGCCGCTGCGACCGACGGCGCCCGGGTCCTCGCCGCCGTGGCCGGGGTCGAGCGCGATGGTGACGAGGCGCGCGATCTGCGGGCGCTCGCCGTCGCGGCGCTCGTGCAGCTGCGGCTCATGCTTTTCGAGCAAAGCCATCAGCGGATCGGGCGGTTCCGAGGGATACAGGTCGAGCACCAGGCGGTGGCCGTAGTCGCCGACCGGCCGCAGCGTGAATACCTGCGGCTTGACCTCGCCCTTGAGCTCGATGACCAGGCGCACGACGCCCGGCTTGTTGCGGCCGGCGCGAATCAGTTTGATCTGCGGGTCGGACTCGAGGATCTTGTTCGGCAGGCTGTCGAGCACCGAGTTGAACTCGACGCCCTCGAGGTCGACGACGAGCCGCTCCGGATCGCGCAGCAGCATGTGGCTATGCTTCAGCGACCGATCGTGCTCGAGGGTGATGCGCGTGTATTCCTTCGACGGCCAGACGCGCACGCCGAGGATGCTGGGCGCCGCGGCGAAGCCGGGACGCGTGACGAGCAGCGTCAGGCCGGCGGCGGCGAACTTGAGGACATCGCGGCGGTCGATGCGGCGAGCGTCGTCAGCCATGCGCGGCCCCGCTCGCTGGCAGCCTCGATGCGCGCGCTGCGTCCCTCCGGCAGCACGTCGAGGACAATGCGCAGGTCGGGCGACGGCAGGAACGGCTCCGCTTTGTCCGGCCATTCGACCAGACAGACGCCTTCACCTGCGAAGTATTCGTCCAACCCGGCATCGAGGTATTCTTCCGGCTGATTGAACCGATAAAAATCAAAGTGATACAAGTTTAAGCCAGAAACCGCATGAAGTTCAACCAGCGTATAAGTGGGGCTTTTGACCGCTCCTCCATGGCCGAGTGCGCGCAGGCAGCCGCGCACCAGCGTCGTCTTGCCGGCGCCGAGGTCGCCTTCGAGGTAGATGACTGCCGCAGCACCGGTCGTCCGGGCCTTCAAAGCAGCGGCCAGGCCGGCGCCGAGCGCCAATGTGGCAGCTTCATCGGCTAGGTTAAGATCGATCGCATGCATGACTGGACGGCGCTTGCGGCGCGGATCAAGACGTGGGGACGGCAACTCGGATTCGATGCGGTGGGCATTGCCGGCACCGACCTCGCCGATGCCGAGCCGGGACTGACCGCCTGGCTCGCGGCCGGCTGCCACGGCGAGATGGATTATATGGCCGCCCACGGCCTCAAGCGGGCACGGCCGGCCGAGCTGGTACCGGGCACGCGCAGCGTGATCGTCGCGCGCATGGGTTATCTGCCCGAGCGCAGCGACCTCCCCATGGCGGACGCTGCATGTGCCGCAGTGTCGGGCTACGCGCTCGGCCGCGACTACCACAAGCTCGTGCGCCACCGGCTACAGAAGCTCGCCGATCGCATCGTCGCGGAGGTCGGCGAACATGGCCATCGCGTTTTCAGCGACTCGGCGCCGGTGATGGAAGTCGAACTCGCCACGCGCGCCGGCCTCGGTTGGCGAGGCAAGCACTCGCTGCTGCTGTCGCGCGAAGCGGGCTCATGGTTCTTCCTCGGCGAACTGTTCACCGACCTGCCGCTACCGGCCGATGCGGCGACGACGGAACACTGCGGCACTTGCCGGGCGTGCATCGACGCCTGCCCGACCGGCGCGATCGTCGGCCCGCATCGCGTCGATGCGCGCCGCTGCATTTCCTACCTGACGATCGAACTCAAGGGCGCGATCCCCGAAAACCTGCGGCCGCTGCTCGGCAACCGCGTCTACGGCTGCGACGACTGTCAGCTTTGCTGCCCGTGGAACCGCGAGGCGCCGCGCACGCGCGAGGAGGACTTCGCCGTCCGCAACGGGCTGGACCGTGCGACGCTGGTCGATCTGTTCGCCTGGAGCGAAGCGGAGTTCAACGAGCGCCTCGCGGGCAGCGCGATCCGCCGCATCGGCTACGATCGCTGGCTGCGCAACCTCGCGGTGGGCCTGGGCAACGCGCCGACGACGCCCGACGTCGTCGCGGCGCTGGAGGCGCGCCGCGAGCATCCGTCGGCCCTGGTGCGCGAGCACGTCGCCTGGGCGCTCGCCCGGCACCCGCGCTAGCTGTGATGTTTCAATAGGTTGTTCACCCGGAAGGTTCTGGGAAACTGGAGTTCTCGAGGCTTCAGTAACCCAAGGAACACAACCGGATGAACAGTCATAAGAATGCCAGAACGACCTTTG
>Ga0075012_10000257_pt1 | contig 58129 bp, 20 predicted proteins | sample All_14_2_FD_71474 | JGI IMG/M metagenome (GOLD analysis project Ga0075012, IMG submission 71474) | Freshwater microbial communities in response to fracking from Pennsylvania, USA - Allegheny Zone_MetaG_DW_15 | ecosystem: Environmental > Aquatic > Deep subsurface > Groundwater > Drilled... | reverse complement strand
GCCCATCACCGTCCGCGTCCTCGATGAATCCGGCGCGCCCATCCCCGGCGCAAAGATCCACAGCGGCGTCTGGACCAGCGCCAAGTTCCCGCCCAACTCCGACTACACCACCGACGCCACGGGCAGCACCACCTTCCAGCTTCCCGCGCAGGTCCGCATCCTCCGCCTCTGGGCCAGCGCCAAAGGCCGCGTCCCCATGTTTGCCAACTTTGATGCCAAGCAGCTCGGCGGCGATCCCGTGCCCAAGGACTTCACCTTTACCCTCTCCAAGGGCACCACCATCGGCGGCTTCATCCACGACGATATCGGCGCTCCCATCCCCGGCGCCAAGGTGGAAGTCTGCGTGGATGCGCTGACGCATGACCACGCCCGCTACGGCGGCGTGGGCCTGCCCGTTGTCGACGAATGGCTGGCGTTTGGGGACGCCTGCCGCATCACCGACGAGCACGGCTTCTGGGCCCTCAACAACGTCCCCGCAGGCCCGGACTGGCGAATCGGTCTCCGCCTCCAGCATCCCGATCATGTGGGCGATCAAGCATGGCGCGGCAGGAGCGGGCCACCTTTTTCTTTACAGCAGTTCCGCGATCAAACCGCCATCACCGTCATGCAGACCGGCGTGCGCGTCACCGGCACCGTTACCGGCCCCGATGGCAAGCCCGTGCCCAAGGCCCTCGTCATCTGGGGAGACAAACCCTACCACAACAGCAATGTGCAGGAGACCTTCGCCGATGAGTCAGGCCGCTTCCGCCTCCCCCCTCTCTTGCCCGGCGAGACCCTGCTCACCGTCATCGCCCCGGGCCACGCCCCCTTGCTCAAAGTGATCCAGCTCACGGCCACTCCCCAGGTGGAAAACGTCCAGCTCCAGCCCGGCAAAACCGTCACCTTCAAGTTCGTCGATGCCGCAGGCAAACCCGTGCCCAAGGTCCTTGTCAACATCACCGGCTGGCGCGGCAAAGAAACACTCTTCAACTGGCGTCACCCGAACGTCCCCTACAGCAACATCCCCGACCAGGCGGACGACCAGGGCATCTACACCTGGACCTGGGCTCCCGACGACGCGGTCGATTACGTGTTTGGAAAAAAAGGCTCCAAGTGGACCCACCGCCCCACCTTCGCTCCCGGCGAGCATGAGATCATCGTCGATGCCCCGGCGGCCCCTTAGACATGCGGGACCACTTTTGAAGCCCTGAAGCGCGGTCACACCCGCACCAGACTCTCGATCTGCCCCGCGCCAAACACATGCCCGCCCAGCGTCAGTCTCAGCCCCTTGGCGGAGCTTCCCGCAGGCTCCTCCACCACGCGCAGCAGGCCCTCGCGCTCGCGCGACTCGCCGCGCAGTTGCACCCGCACCGGCTTTCCCAGCGGCACGCCCCAGCGCTTTTCAAAGGCGCGCCTCGCAGCCTCCGCCTCATCCTTCCAGCGTGCAAAGCCATCCTCCCCCGCATGCACCGGCAGTTCCGCGCTGCGCCTCCGATCCTCGGCAGCCGCCTTCTCCGCCGCCATCTCGGACTTCCACGCCGTGTAACCGTCCGCCTCCGCCGCAGGCGCGGCCTGAAACAGCTCCAGCCCCTCCGTCACCACCGGCTTCGCCACACGGCTCTCCGGCGGACTCTCAAACTGCCCCGCCACCGCCCACGACCGCCCCGTAAACAGCGGCAGCACCGGCAGCTCTCCTTGTTCGTCATTCATCTTGGCCATTCTCCATCACACGTTTCGTCCGTCCCAGTTCTGAAGGTTCAGGAAACCACTGTCAACCATCGTCAACAACCGTAAACCACCGCCAACATCCCTCACGCCGCCCGCGTCACCCGCTTCCAGAAAAAATCCAGCTCACGCGCCAGCACGCTCATCACCTGCGCAGGCGTGGCCTCCAGCGCGCCGCTTTCCGCCTCCTTGATAATCCGCTGCATTGCATACAGCGCCGCCACGTTTTGTGTGTCCAGATGGATCGCATCCACATGCTTTTTCAGCTCCTCGGCAAAGGCCGTGCTGTGCTGCAAGATCGCCCAGCTCTGCTGCTCGCGGTCCGTCTTAAAAGTCGTGATCTTCAGGCGTGGCACCGCCGCCCCTGTGGACTGCGCATCCTGGTTCAGCTCCGCCAGCCGGCCCGCCGCAAAACCCGCCAGCGTGCGCCAGTAGGACCCGTCCGCAAAGTTCGCCAGCCCAAACACGACCTCCAACCCCTGCAAGGACCAGCACATCGCAAAACGCCCCGTCATGCCCGGCAGTTCATGCTCGCTGAAGCGCACCAGCGGAAAGCGTTTGCCCGCCAGCCGGATCAGGTCCGCCAGCTTGGTGAAATCGAGCGGCAAAGACACCGCCTCAGCAGCCATCTGCAGGCGCAGCGCCTCATAGCGTCCCAGCAGCGCATCACGCTCCGCATTTGGCGGTGGTGGCGCAGCCGTCACCGCAGGGCGTGAGGGCGGCACAAAGGCCGGAGGCATGGCCGCCGCAGCAGCGGCCGCGGCTGGTGCTGGCGCGGGCGGAGATGCAGGCGGAGGCGTCGCCGCAGCATCCAGCACATCCGCCAAACGGTCCGCCACCGAACGCGTGCCAGGGCTCTCCGCCACAGGCGTCGCACTCGGCTGGCGCAGCTTGCCCAGCATCTCACGCAGATTTTCAAACGCACCCGCAGAGCTCGGCGAGAACTGCGCCGGAACCTCCTCCTCCTCGACGCTGTCCGCAGTTGCGGTCGCGGCCGGTGGTGGGTGGTGCTTCCCATTGAGGCCCGCAGGCGCCGGCGGCGTAGGCAGCGGTGTTTCATCCTCCTGCGGCAGCGCAGGCGTCGGCTCCGCCAGTCCCTCCGCCATCAGCTTCATCTGCGCCGTCGTGCCGGAATCAAAGATCGAAAACTCCCCCGACGCCGATGGGTCCTCGCCAGCGCTTTCCGCCAGCTCCTCCGTCATCAGCGGCAGGCCCCCATCCTCCGCGGCCATCGCATGCGGAGAGATCGCCCCCGGCATCACCGGAGACGCCAGCGTCTGCTGAAAAAAGTCCCACTGCTTCGCCGCATGCCGCAAAAACGTGCGGGCAGACACCGATCCCAGCGGCCGCCCCAGGAAATAGCGCTTCACATCCAGGAACGTCGTAAACTCACGCGCCGCATCCGCCGGGATGCCCGCATTCTGCAGCCTCAGGCGCAGCAGCGTCGCCGCCTCGCCCTCGCCGATCCCGCGCAGCAGCATCTGGGAGGCCGTCAGCCGGTCCTCCATCGCGCTCGGCAGGTGGTGGCCAAAGGTCGCCTGCCACACATCCTGGTTCAGGCTCAGCACCACGTGCACCCCGTCCATCTCAGACATGTCCAGCAGCAGCGTGGCGATCCGCAGCCCCGCCTCCGGATTCCGGTAATACGCATCCAGATGGTCCACCAGCAGCACCACCGGCCGCCACAGGCCCAGCAGCCGCAGCCACGTCACCGGCCCTTCGTTCGATTCATTCGCCGCCAGCATGCGCAGCACCGCCATGTGGCTCATGCCGCCATCCAGCGCATGGTTCAGCATCGCATTCACCCAGGACTCCAGCGCAGACGGGATCGCCGGCACACGCTTCATCGCCTGCTCCGTCATCGGCTTGCGCAGCTGCCCTTCAAAGCGCCGCACCCAGTCGCCGATCAGCCGCGCGCTCCCGTTCACATCAAACACCTCCACCGGATCACCGCCCAGCACCCGCAGCGCCTGCTCCGGATTCGCGCACGGCAGCGTCCCGTTTTCGATCAAACGCCGCACCAGCGCCGCGCACACACCCGCGCAGGCCTCGCGCAGCTTCGTCCAGCCCTCCCGCGAAGCCTCCGCACGTGCCATCGACTCCATGCCACGCACCGCCACGGCGGAAATCCCGATCTCATCCTCCAGCCGAAACGCCAGCGGCACCAGCACCACCTGCCCGTTGGCCGCCGCAGCCAGGCGCCCCAGCAGATGCGTCTTGCCGTAGCCCGCGCGCGGCGCCGTCAGCAGCAGCAAAGGCTGCCCGCCCGCACGACCCGCGCTGCTCTGCCGCTCGTCGATCGTCGTCGTCAACTGCCCTAAAATGTCCCCGTTCAGCCCTGGCACCGACCGATTTTCCGCCACGCCAAACGGCCCCGTGCACACATCATCGGTGAAAGGGTTCAGGCTCTCCCCCTGCGGCGATGCCGCAGGCTGTCCCAAAGCGGACGGTATCAAATTGGGTAATGGCGATTCTGGACTTTCCACAATGAATCCGGTTTCAGTGTTCTGATTCAGGTCAGATACAATGATATTTATGCCAAATCATACTCCACAGAAAGTAAGATTTTTGACAGTGACGTTATTCTCTAAAACGAGAATAACCGTACCTGCCGATAGAACGCACCAGCCCCGCCGCCGGACGGGCCAAAACGCCTCCGCAGCAGTACGACAGACACTCTTGTCTGTCGATCAGCGCCCCGCCAGCCCCAGAATCCCTCGCGTCACCCTAAATCTCCCGCCAAAACGCGGCTTCACCGCCACCATCGCTCAGCCACCCGACGGCCAGCCGTCTGGAACTTTTTCATTCAGATCAAGCGGGTTGATCGGAAAAAACGGCGGAGCAGTCGCGCGCACCTGCTCATCAAACCAGCTCACGTAAGCATCCGCCACTCGACGAAAAGTCGGAACGCTGCATGAAACCGAACCCAACGTGTCATCTCGCAGACAATAAAGAATGTGCATTCGGTCAGGCCGTCGAAAGATAATAAAGGTCTTCGAGTCATCAAACACCTCACCTGTGCCGGTGAGAAAATCGCAGCCCCAGAAACGCGGCCCATTCTCCGTCCCCTCATCCGTGTAAATCTCGCGATTGATGAGCTCGAACACCTCCATGTCAGACAGCCCCGTAAAACTCTGATCCCAGAGCGACTCGACATCTGCCGCGACTTCACGAATGCGATCAGTCGCATGAAACAGTGAACAGTGATTTTCGCGGATGTCCCCCAGGACGATGCCTTGAACATGCAGGCACATCCTGCCAAACCCACCGTACTGCGGGCCATACGGCTCATGATACGCCTCGATCGCAAAGTCATTGGCGTCTCCGAAGATCATGGTGTGGAAAACATCCCAGCCCTACTTCTCCCGGATCTTATAAGGAAAATGTGCGTCGAACTCTTTCCTCTCCTCCGGCGGCATGGCGTCACGAAGCGCGATGATCGTGTAGCCGCCGATCAAAGTGCCATCCTCAATGATCATCCAGTCTGACGCCTCCTCCCTGGCCAGTTCCACTTCATCCCCCAGCTTGAGCCCCTTCACATCCACCGGATCGTTGCCCACACGTCCATAAAACCTGCCGTCCTTGTACGACACATCGGAAAGCCAGATGTGTTCGTGGGAGGTCACATCGCCGTCCGGATACGGAAACGGCTTCTTCACCGAGAAGTGGCTTTGCGAGGGCTTCGGCTTCGCCAGCGCATCAATAAAGGTGCCAATCTCCCGTCTGGATTGGGCTATGGCCTGTTTCATCTTTTCCTCCGACTCACCTTCCACCCGGACGTAATCAGGATTCCCTTCGCGCCTGACGACCGTGTCGCTCTTCGAGCGTCCGCAGGAGTTCAGGCAGGTGAGGCAAACAAGGAGGACGGCGAGTCTCATGGGTGGATGGGGAACGAGGGAACATGGGCGTTCAAGGCAAAGTCTGTCGCTCGGGCGGCGAGGAATCAAGTTCAACAACCGTGCAGTGGCATCATGAACGTGGCGACGACCGTCACAAGCACTCCAATCGGCGGCAAACTCAGCACCGTGGAAAGCATGGACCCGAGTTTCGCTTCCGGATGACGCCGTCTCAAAATGAATGCAGCGACAGAGCCAAGGACCATCAAAACCAAGTTGGCCACCGGACAGGCGAGAAGGGCAATGTAAAGCGCGCCCCAGCTTCGATCCTGCCAGGCCAGAAAAACCGAAACAAGACAAACAGCCAGAGTGACAGCGGCAAACCACCCATTGAAGACTCGCATGACCTCACGTCCAGAGCGCGGCTGATCAACTGAGGAGAGAGTTTCCATGCTCAAGGCTGTTGCACAGTCACAGAGCAACAGCTCAGGCGGACTGTCAAAAAGTCTTCCTCACTTCCTGCCACTCCTCCCAACACCGCACAGGGTCGATGTCCTTGTAGCCGCGCTCCGCATCGATCTTCTCCGCCACATCCCTCGGCACCGCCGCCGCCTTGCAGCTGTTGCGGATCTCCATCACCTCCGCCTCCGTCAGCTCACTCCCCTTCTCCTGCTCACGGCTCACCAGGATCGAGACCAGGCTCGGGATCGGATAAATCAAAAGGGGTTCGGAGTCACTCATGGCGTAGTCGGAAAATCCACGCCTCCTTTTTCACTCATCCTTAAATGGGTCAAGCCCGAGAATCGTCTCATAGTCAGCCTGCCTCCCCCCCATTGTTTCTGTGTGAGTTGCCTGGCACGCGCTCAGCTTTCCCCTTCATTCAGAGACAGGTCCCCGGAGTCGTCACATGCGCGGCGCGAGGCGGACAATCAAGATAAACTATCACTGCCTGTGTCTCCGGGGTGTATCCACTGCCAATACCGACAAATGAAACCCAGATTTCATCGTGATGGCGGAGCGCACTGAAGCTCCCCGTCCCGCAGCCTGCGAGACCGATGGCCCGCATCAGGTAGGGCTTGAGACTTCCGCTCTGAGAGCGCAGCCGCCGGGCCGTGGCCTGCTCCTCGTCCCTGGCATCCCTGTGGCTGGCATCCTTCGGATTTTCGAGGCAGAGCTCCGCGAAAAAGGCCGCACGCTCCGCATGGTATTCCGCCTGCTTCAGGATGGCGCTGCGCGCCGAAAACGCATGCCCCATCAGCTCCTCGGCTTTGGCATTCGTCACGCGCACAAAGCTTCTGGACTCCAGCATGCGAAAGGCTTGCGCGTGCCGGTCATAGGAAATCCGCTCCACCACCGCGATCTCCTCGACATCTGCATTCAGATAAAAGGGCCTCTCGGCATCGTCCGCCTTCCAGCGGACGGGCTCGATCACCGGACGCTGAGTGGCGGCAGGCTTTGTCTTCGCAGCGCAGGCGCTCAGCATGCAGCTCAGGCTCAGGATCAACAAAGGCAGGATGACTTTTTTCATAGGGGGCAGGCTCAGCTCTCAGATTCACTCACCGCTCTTTTTCCTCCACACTCAGCCAGATCGCCTTCGCCTTCTCCAGATCTTCCTCCCGGTCAAAGTAGATCGACATCATCACATGCCCGCTCGTGCCGAAGGTAAACGTGTACAGCCCCCAGCGCTCCGGCTCCCCCTCGGGCTTTTCATGCAGCAGATAGCCATACCGCAGCGGCCTCTTCTCCGTCATCTCAAACACCTTCACGCCCCCCTCCGGCGGCTTGGACTTGCGCCACGCCAGCGTCTCCTCAGGCGTCTCACCATCCTTCTGATTGTAGATGCTCGTCCAGCACGTGATGCCCGGCCTCCACAGCACCAGATCCGTGCCATGCTCCCCCTCTTCAAACCGCTTAGCATACTCCTCCGGCAGCACGACACTCCACTCCTGCGTCATCTGGTACATCCCCTTCACACGGGGAAACTGGGGAGGAGCTTCGGCACTCATGGCATAAGGATAGATGCAGGAGAATAGGCAGATCCAGACCGCAGCACGACTCTTCATTTTTTCAGGTCCTTCTCAATCAGCCTGCTTCTGGCAAAGGTCACATCCGAGAGCTTGCCCGGAAACCTCCGCCCGATCTCATCCAGCAGCGGCTCGACCTTCGTGCGGTCAAAATCCCCCGTGCCGAGGGTTCGGATGGCCACTCCTTGCATGTCCTTGATGTGGTCCTGCGTGTTCACAATCGTCCGCGCCCCGGTGGCGAGATCCCGCACAAACTCAAACGAACCCGTTCTCACCGCCAGCACATCCGTCGCCGCCTTCTCAGCCTCTTTGGCCGAAACAAGCCCCTCCCCCGCCTCCGTCGCCAGATCCAGTCCCTTCTGATTGTACAGCCGGAAACGGATCGTGGCCGCCTTTCCCTCCTTGGGCTGATGTCCCGCGATCTTGTAGAAGCATTCTTTCTTCACCACCGGCCTGAAGTCATAGCTGTTGCCGCACCAGCTGAAAGCATGCGGCTGCACCCGAACCCACGTGCCATCCTCCTTCCGGGCCTCAAGCTTCAGATACACATCAAAATCCTGCGCATCCAGCACGATGTCACGGTCGCTCCGGTTGATCAGGTAAACATCCACCTCCTTCCCCTTCACCGCCCGCGCGTAGTCAGCAAACAGCGTGATCTTCCCCACCTCGCTCGGGACTCCGCCCGGCAGCTTGGCCACCGGCGTATCTTTTAAAAGGGGGCTCCCCGGCGGATATACCGGGATGGGCAGAGCCTTCAGCTCCTGCGCATGCGCGACCTGCGCCGCGAGCATCATGACCAAATACAAAGTTCGAAGTTTCATGGCAGGGACATCGCTTCAGTTTTCTCGACCCGACCGCCTGCCACTCAGCCCGAGGCGCAGACCAGATTTGTTTCGGAATTCCCCACCATGAAATCCAAAATCCCTCCCAAGGTCAAGCCTTGGCAGCCACCCGGAACACAGCCTTGCAGCAGCCTGGGCTTTTCAAGGAACGTTATGGATTCCTCATTCCCTCAACATTTAGATGTGACAAAGTCAGCCCTCTTCTTGTCAGTGTGTTCATTCCTTCGGATCACACAAGGCCTCTTCCAACATCGAATGAAACTCATCCAGTTCAGCAAGAGGCTTGTCGCTGAAAAGATGTTTCGTGACAACCATCTTGGCCTCTCCGTGCGGGATTAGGTACACCTGCGATATGCCGGCAATGATGATGCCGGTTGGAAACCCCGCTGTTGCACATTCCTTGATGACATCTGACATGTCATCGGCACCACCTTTGCGCCTGCTATGCAGGTGCTCGACAATATTTGATAGCAACGGATGCATAAGATATGCTGTGCTTTTGGTGACTGAAGTCAGCAGAAATCGGGATTCGTTTTCGAAACTTCAGTCATAAAATTGAAAAATGCGCCCAAGGTCAAGCCTCGGCATCACCCGAGATTTAGCCAGAAAAACAGGGCGTCTTATAATAATACCCGCCCCGCCTGCCGCCTCGCTCATCCAATATACAATCTTCAGTTTTCAGTTCTCATTTTTCAGTCCTCCGCCCCACCGCCCCTTTTCCCCTTTCACTTATCCCGTTTCACTTCACCCTCTCCCCGCAAAGAACCCTCTCCCTGCCGCGTTACATTCCCTCCGCATGAATCTCGCCCTCCGTCCCGCCACGCATGAAGCCCTGGAGCGATTCCGCCTGCGCCGTCAAAAGCTGCTGCAACTGCGCGCCCTGCTCTGTGCCGCTGTCATCGCCCTCGCGGCCTTCGCGCTCATCGCCCTGCTCGACCGCGCATGGTTCATGCCGGATGGGCTGCGTCCGTGGGTCACCCTCGCTGCATACGCCGGCGCAGCCTACGCCGCCTGGCGCGTCGCCTTGCGCTTCATCGCACAGGCGAATGGCAAAGAAGGCACCGCCAAGCTCATCGAGGCCGCCGAGCCCGCCCTGCGCGAGCGCCTCCTCGCCGCCGTCGAACTCGCCGATCCCAAGGGCGGCGTGAATGTGAAGGACTCCGTCGAGTTCCGCGAAAAGCTCCAGGACGACGTCGCTGCCTCCGTCGAAAGTATCGACTGGAGCGCCCGGCTCCCCACCCGCACGCTGCGTCCTTGGTTCATCGCCGTCGGCAGCGTGGCAGCGCTCATCCTCGTGCTTTTCTGCATCCCCGGCCTGCACCTCGGCGGCTTCATGGCTCGTGCCGCGCTGCCATTTGCGAATCTCGAACGCCCCGCCTCGGTCAAGATCCGCATCCTTGAGCCCCTCCAGGCCAGCGCGCTCGCCCCCATCGGTTCCGAGGTGCCTCTCATCATCGAAACGGAGGGCCCGCAGCCCGCGCAGGCCACGCTGGAGTTTGCCGTGGAAGGGTCCAAGCCCCGCCGCACCGAGCTCTCCGCCGTCGGCACTGCGCGCTTTGAAGGCGTTGTCCCCGTCGGCCAGACGGACGTGCGCTACCGCATTCACGCCGCCGATGCCATCACCCCTTGGCGCACCCTCAGCGCCCGCGCACGCCCCCGCGTCGTCGAGTTCACCAAGACCATCATCCCCCCCGCCTACCCCGGCTGGCAGGAGTCCAAAACCACCGCAGACCAGGGCGACCTCGAAGCCCTCGACGGCTCCACCGTCAAGCTCACGCTCAAGACCAACCAGCCCGTCGCCAAAAGCGACTTCGTCCTGAATCCCGAGCTTCCCGAGAAAAAGACCCTCTCCGCCACCACCACCCCCGAGGGCCCGCTCACCACCGAGATCACCGTGCAGCCCACGCACAGCTCCTGGCAGGTCACTTTGAAGTCCCAGGAAACCGGCTTCACCAATGAGGAGAGCACCCCCTGGCGCATCACCACCATCCCCGATCTCCCGCCCACCGCGCAGATCAACGAACCCGCCGAGCAGATCGAACTGCTCGCCGATGAAGCCGTGCGCCTCGCCGGACTCGTCACCGACGACGTCGGCCTCGGTGGCGTGAAGCTCTCCCACGCCATCAACGGTGCCAACTGGACCGAGCGCGATCTCCCCTTCACCAAGTCGGCCAAAGAAGCCTCCGTGCAGACGCTCCTCCCTCTCGCCCCCCTCGGCGTGAAGACCGGAGATGCCCTCCTCATCAAGCTCATCGCCATCGACCTCAAAGGCCAGAAGGCCGAGTCCCCGCCCATCCGCGTCATCATCCTCGAGCAGACCGTCGATCCCCGCCAGCGCGACTGGGCGGAAAGCCAGCGCCGACTCGCGCTGAAGGCAGATCGTCTCGATGAGCAAACCCGCGAGTTGCGCAAGGACCTCGAAAAGGTGCGCAAGACCGAACGCAACGCCCGCAAAGACCCCGAGAAGGCCAAGGACGATGCCGCCAACGCCCTCGCCTCCGCGCAGGAAAAACTTGAGCAGGTCAAAGCCCAGTCCGAGGAACTCTGGACCGCTCTCAAGGACGCCGCACGCGATGCGCCCAATCAGCTCGATGCCGCCGAAGCCCAGCTCCTTGGCAAGAAGCTCGCCCAGCTCCGCCGCGAGCAGCTCCCCGATCTCGAAAAGCTCAACTCCGACGAGATCGAAAACACCGAGCCTCTCAAGCGCGCCGCCAATGAAGCCGCCAGCCACGCTGCTGTGATAGCCGATGCCCTCCGCGCCTTCGCCGCCGAAGACACCGCCAAGATCGCAGCTCAGGAGTCCCAGCAGCTCCAGCGCCAGTCCCGCATGCTCACTGAGACCTCCCTTCAAGCCAACCGCGATGCCGAGCAGCGCCCCAAATGGCAGGAGCAGCAGCGCGCCCTCATGGCCCAGGCCAAGACCCTGCAGAAAGACCTCGCCAAGGTCGATGAAACCCTCAAAGGCCGCAATCGCGGCCAGCTTCAGGAAGTGGACAAACGCCTCACCGAAACCTCCGCAGACCTCGCCAGCAGCCTCGACAAGCCGGACCAGACCAAAAGCCCCGAGCACCTCTACGGCGCCTCAGACAATCTCCGCAACCGCCTCCAGCAGGCCGCAGACATCAGCCGCGGCATCGCCGAGCAGACCGCCAACGAGGCCCAGCAGCGCCGCGAAAACCTCAACCGCCAGGACAACCCCGCCCTCGCCAAGCTTGAGGAGGCCAAAAACCACCTCGCCATCGCCGAAAACGCCACGCGCGATCCCCGCCAGAACAAGAAGACCGATCACGACGGCCTCACCCCCGTCGAAAGAGCACAAAAGCAGCTCACCGAAGCCGCCAAACAGCTCCAGGACCAGGCCGAACTGCGCGAGCAAAATCAGGCCACCAACACCCAGGCCGCGCTGGATATGAACCGCGCCAGCCGTGCTGTCGATGAACTCGCCCGCCAGACCGCCGAGGCCCGCAAACTGCCCCAGCCTACGCAGGAAGAGGCGGAAAAAGCCCGCCGCAGCAATGCCCCGCCCTCGGAAGCCACCAAGGCCCTCGCCGCTTTGAAGGAGCAGGCCGCCCAGCTCTCCCAGGCCGCCCGCGCCTTGGAGGCAGACGCCCTCGCGCAGGACGCCGCGCAGGCCCTCGAATCCGCCCAGGCCGAGGCCATGCGCCCGCAAAATCAGCAGGACCTCGCAGCCACAGCCGCCCAGGCCAGAGCCGCCGCCGAGGCCCTGCAAATGCTGCCGGAAAAGATCAACCGCGCCCGCATTCCCGAGGCCATGCAGCAGCAGGACCCGCAGGCAGCCAATGCCCTCCGTCAGACCGCCCAGCAGGCCAGCGACCTCTCTCGCAATGCCGCTGAACAAAGCAAGAATCTCGCCCGCGAAGCCGCCCAGCAGCAGCCCGGCCAGCAGCTCAATGCCCAGCCCGTCCAACAGGCCACCGCCGACGCACGCCAGAAGGCCAGCGAGCTCGCCGCCCAGCTCCAGCCGCAGGTGGACGCCGCCCGCGCCCAGCTCGCCGCCCTCACTCCCGAAGTCAGCGAGATGATGAAACGCGTCGCCGCAGACCTCAAGAAAACCCAGCAGGAAACCCAGACCGCCGCCGACGCAGCCAAGGCTGAAAAGCCCGTCGCCGAAGTCGCTGAAAAAGCCCAGGAGCTGCGCCCCGAAGCCGCCGAAAACGCCGAGAAAATGGCCGCACTCCAGGCCGCTCTTCGCCAGGAGGCCAATGCCTCCGACCTCACCAAGCAGGCCGAATCCCAGCTCGCCCGCACCGCCGATGTCGCCCTCGCGCAGATGCAGCAAAAGACGCCGCAGATCGCGCAAAACCTCAAGCAGGCCGCGCAGGCCACCCAGAGCAAGCCCCAGGAGCAGGCCCTGCAATCCGCCGCCAATGCCCAGCAGCAGACCGCGCAAGCCTTGGAGCAGCTCGCGCAAAACATGCAGAAGGTCGAAGACGGCCAACAGCTCACCGAGGCCGAGCAGGCCGCCATGCAGCAGATGGAGCAGGAGCTCGGCGTGCAGGAGCCGCTCGATGAAGCCTACGACCGCGCCAAGCAGCTCGCCGAAATGGCCCAGGACGCCACGCAGAATCCGCAGGCCGTGCTTGAAGCCCTCGAAAAAGAACTGCCCAAAAACCAGTCCATGCAGAAGGCCCTCGCGGACACCGCCCAGACCACCGCTCAGCAGGCGGAGCAGGCCGTCGCCACAGAAACCCAGCAGGCCGTGCAAAACGGCATGGCGCAGAAGCAGGCAGCCAACGACCTCGCCCGCGTCTCACGCCATCAGCAGCGCCTTGGCGACAAAGAAGCCGCGCAGCAGGTCGCGCAGGCCAGCAATCAGCTCCAGCAGGCAGGCCAGCAGGCCGAAGCCGCCCAGGCCAACCCCGTGCCCAATCCCCAGGCCGCGCAGCAGAGCCAGGCCAATGCTGCCAAGGCCGCCAAAGCCGCCGAAGCCACCGCCAGCAAGACCTCCCCCGCCATGCTTGCCTCCCCGCTTGAAGAGCTTCAAGGCCAGATGCTCGCCCAGGCGCTCGATCAGCTCGATGCCCAGCTCCACCCCATGCAGGGCAATCAGCAGCAGCAGTCCCAAAACGGCCAGCAGCAGCAAGGTCAGCAACAGCAGGGCCAGGGCCAGCAGCAGGCGCAGCAAAGCCTCAACAACGCCCAGCAGGCCCAGCAGCAGAGCATGGCAGACGCCCGCAATCAGGGCCAGGCCCCCGGCCAGAAACCCGGCCAGCAGCAGGCGCAGAATCAGAAGCAGCAGGGGCAAAATTCCCAGGCCCAGTCCGCCGAAGGCGGCAACCAGTCCACCCAGCTCCAGGACGGCGTGCTCGGCGAAGGCGCCATCCTCGTCAAAGGCGACTGGGGCCACCTCCCCCAAAAAATGGCCGACGACCTCACCGAAGCCACCCGCTCCGAAGCCGCCCCCGAATACCGCGCCGCCATCGAAAGCTACTACAAGGCCATCGCCGCCAAGGCGAAGAGGTAGCTAGGGATGAATGAAGCACCGATGAAGCAGACAGTGTTGCCAATGCGGCACTGTAGCAGTCAGCGATGTTCAAGCAAAAAATCGAAGCCCTGCTTGCCAGCGTCAGGCTGGAGCGACAAGCTGATGCGCCCATTCCATTATGAGCACTGAAGGCCAAATTTCCAAAATCAAACTCCAAGGCTACAAATCCGTGCAGGAGTGTGATCTAAAACTGGAAGCACTGAACGTGCTCATAGGACCAAACGGCGCAGGAAAATCCAACTTCATTGGCTTTTTCAAGCTGATCCAGCAGATGCTGGAGGGGAACCTTCAAAGGTACATCAGCAAAGGAGGAGGTCCCGATTCATTTCTTTATTTCGGGCGGAAGAAAACTGAGCAGATTAAAGCCTCGGTGTATTTTGGCAACAATGCGTACAAGTTCACACTTGAACCCACTCTGGACAACCGGATGATGTTCGCTGAAGAGACCTTATGGTGGAACTATGGTCCCGATTGGACAATTGGATCAGGACATTTTGAAAGCGCGGCGGAAGGAGCCAAAGGAAGGACCGGTATTTATCAGTATACAGTGCCCATGATGAAGCAGTGGCGTGTGTATCACTTTCATGACACAGGGGACACCGCTTTGGTCAAACAGCGGCATCTGCTGAATGATCAAAGCTTACTGCGGCCTGACGGCAGAAATCTCGCCGCCTTCCTCAATCATCTGCAACAGGCACATCCTGAGGCATACGAACGGATTGTGAAAACGATCCGGCTGGTAGCTCCTTTTTTTGGTGATTTCCGACTCCGTCCATGTCCTGATAACGCAGAACAGATCGAACTCGAATGGTCGGAGAAGGGGGAAGACATCCCGTTTAAGGCGCTCCATTTGTCTGATGGCACACTCAGGTTCATCTGTCTCGCCACCGTGTTTCTTCAACCTGTTGACCTCCAACCGGAAACTATTATCGTCGATGAGCCTGAGCTCGGACTGCATCCTTACGCCATCAAAATTCTTGCCGCGTTGATCCGATCTGCCAGCAAAGAGAAGCAGGTAATCATTTCGACTCAGAGCGTCACGCTGCTTAATGAATTCGAACCCAAGGACGTCATAGTTTGCGACCGCAAAGCAGGGGCCAGCGTGCTCCGACGAGTTGACGATCACGAACTGACTGAATGGCTGAAAGAGGAATACTCTTTGGGCGACCTATGGCAGAAAAATATCCTGGGAGGCCGTCCGTCACGATGAAACGGATTCATATCATCTGCGAGGGGCAGACCGAAGAAACCTTCGTGAATGAAGTCCTGGCGCCTTACCTGGCACGTCGTGAAGTTTTCCCGGCCGCGTCTCTGGTTGGCAAACCGGGACACAAGGGAGGATTCGTGACGACTGAGCGCATGACGCGGGACATCAAACTGAGGCTTCTGGGAGATCGACAGGCATGGTGCACCACTTTTTTTGACTTCTACGGACTCGATGCTGATTTTGTCGGCAAACAGGAAGCGACACAGTGCCGCTCGCATGAAGAAAAAGCTCAAATCATCGAACGTTCCTTGCGATCCCATGTCCTCCAAGAGACGAACGATGGCGTAATCCAGCGCTTCATACCTTATGTGCAAATGTATGAATTTGAAGGCCTGCTTTTCAGCGATCCTGCCCGGCTGGCATTTGGCCTCTTCGAGGCCCATCTTGAGCCTAAGTTTGCTTTGATCAGAAACAATTTTGATTCTCCCGAAGAAATCAACGACAGCCCTCTGACCGCTCCCAGCAAGCGCATTATGAACCTCATGCCAGGTTATGAAAAGCCGCTCTACGGCAGTCTGGCAGCCATCGAAATTGGCATTGATGTGATGCGTCAGGAATGCCGCCGGTTTGATCAGTGGGTTCAAAAAATGGAGAACGCAGGGGACGTATGATTCGCCTTCACAGTGATTCATGAAACCCTTCCTCCTCCTCGCCACTTCCCACACGCCCGATGGCGCGGAGCTCACCCTGCATTCGCACGACTCGCACTTCTACCTGCGCGTGAACCGCCAGCCCCTCATGGGCACCAATGCCTCCGAGTCCGAAAAAGTCCTCGCCGAGCTGGCCTGCGCACGCCTTGGCTCAGGCACGCCCCGCGTCCTCATTGGCGGCCTCGGCTTTGGCTTCACCCTGCGCCGTGTGCTGGAGCTCGTCAGCCCCGACGCCCACGTGCAAGTCGCCGAGCTGCTGCCTCAAGTGGTGGCGTGGAATCGCGAATTTCTCACCTCAGTGAACGGCCATCTCCTCGATGATCAACGCGTCGAGATCATCGTGGACGATGTCTTCCAGGTCATCTCCCGCGCCCCCAAAGGACACTACGACGCCATCCTGCTCGATGTGGACAACGGCCCCATCGCCATGGTGCAGGACGGCAACTCGCGCCTCTACCAGACCCAGGGATTTTCCGCCATCACCCACGCCCTCAAGCCCGGCGGTCGCGTCACCTTCTGGTCCGCCAGCACGGATCACGCTTTCGCCAAACGCCTCAGCAAGGCAGGCTTCAAAGTCGAGACCGTCGCGGCAAAAGCCTACCCCCAGGCCAAGCGCTGCACCCACACCATCTTCGTCGCCGAGCGCCGGTAGTCCTCCGGAGCCACGCAGCGGCAGTCCAGAGGATGGGTCAAAACCGTGGCGCTCAAGAAATTCTTTTATCGCGCTTAAATCCATGGCTATGAAAGAACTGAATCATGCACTACCTATGTAAAAAGTGCTGATCCAACATAAAATTCAGGCGGGATTCATCGCAGCTCTGGCCTTCTTGCTCCTCACCGGCGTCAGCGCCTGGTGGAGCGAGCAGCAAAATGTCGCCACGTTTGACTCCTTTGACCACACCCACCGCGTCAATGCCGTACTGGACGAAATTCTGGTAGATCTTCTTAATGTCGAATCTGGAAACCGTGGGTTCGCCATCACCGGAAACGAGGCCTTCCTGGGCCCATATCTGGCCAGCATTGTCACCGTGCCCAAAGCCTCCGCGACCGCACGCAGCCTGATGCTGGAAAATCCTCGCCAGCAGCAGGCCCTCGCAGACCTCGATCAATTGATCCAGCGCAAGCTCACCCATGCGGGCGAAGTCGTCCAAAGGCGCCGCAGCGGTGATGCCGCCGGGACTCTTGAGTTCGTCGGGCAGGGCGAAGGCATGCGGATCATGCAGCAAATCCGCAAGGTCGTCGCTGCGCTGAAAGCTGAGGAGAGCCAGCTCATCCCTCAGATCAGGACCCGTGCGAAGAAATTTTCCAGCACGACCCTTTCCATCGTGGCCTTCGGCGGCGTCCTCTCCCTCGGCATGATCGGCTTTGCCAGCTTCCTCGTCCGGCGCGATTTCGAAAAACGCCAGCAGGCCGAGGCGGAGCGCGAGCTCTTCTTCACCGTGCCTCTGGACATGCTCTGCATCATCGGCGCAGACGGCTTTCTCAAACGCGTCAATCCCGCCTTCACCCAGATCCTGGGCTGGAGCGCCGAGGAGCTGACCACGCGCCCCTACCTCGAGTTTGTTCACCTGGAGGATCGCGCCGCCACGGAGGCCGAAGTCGCCCGCCATATGGCCGAAGGCGGGGTCGTCCTTCAGTTTGAAAACCGCTGCCTGCTCAAGGATGGCTCCTCCCGCACTTTCTGGTGGAAGGCCGTGCTCCAGCCAAACGGCCTCGTCGTCGCCACCGCGCGGGATGTGACCGAGCAGAAAGCCGCCGCTGAAGTCCTCCTCTCCCGGGAGGAAAAGCTCTCCGTCACCCTCAATTCCATCGGCGATGCCGTCCTCGCCACGGACGCCCAGCGGCGCATCACCCGTCTGAACCCCATCGCCGAAAACCTCACCGGCTGGACGTTGGCCGAAGCCATGGGCCGCCCCGTGGAGGAGGTCTTCCGCATCATCAATGAGGAAACTCGTGCGCCCGCACTCATCCCTGTGGATGACGTGCTTGCCACCGGTGAAATCCACGGCCTGGCCAATCACACCATCCTCATCTCCCGTGACGGCACGGAGCGCCCCATCACAGACAGCGCCGCCCCCATCCGCGATCACTCAGGCCGCATCATCGGTGTCGTGCTCGTCTTCCGGGATGTCAGCAAGGAGCACGACATCGAACGCATCCTGCGCGAAAGCGAAGCTCTGAACCGTGCGGTCATCAATTCCATGATGGCCAACATCGCCGTCGTGGACCGCCAGGGCACCATCATCGCCATCAACGATCACTGGGAGCGCTTCGCCCTGGAAAACGGAGCGGATGCCTCGCTTTCCACTGTCGGCGTGGGCGCCAACTACCTCGAAGTCTGCCAGCATTCGGTGCAGGCCCTTGGCGATGAAGCGCTGCACGTCATGAACGGGCTGCGCAGCGTGCTGGATCATTCACAGCCCACTTTCAAATACGAGTACTCCTGTCATTCGCCCACCGAGCAGCGCTGGTTCACCATGCAGGTCTCCCCCTTGTCCCGGCCTCAAGGCGGCGCGGTCATTGCGCAGATCAACATCACCAGCAGCAAACTGGCCGAAGCCGAGGTGCGCAGGCTCAATGAAAACCTCGAACGGCTCGTCTCGGAGCGCACCCGCGCGCTTCAGGAAAGCGAAGAGCGCACACGCCTGATCATCGACACCGCGCTCGATGCCATCATCACCCTGGATGAAGACGGTTCCATCAGCGGCTGGAATCCCCAGGCCCGCGCCATCTTTGGCTGGGACGCCTCCGAGGCCATCGGCCGCAGGCTGACCGACACCATCATCTCTCCCGGCCGGCGCGCCGCACATGACCAGCTCTGGCTGCGCATTTTTGAATCGGATGACCACCGTGTGGAGCTCACCGGCACACGCCGGGATGGCACCGAGATCATCATGGAGCTGACCAGCGCCAGCTTCATCATCGGGGACAAGCCGCAGTACAGCGCCTTCGTGCGTGACGTCACCGAGCTGCGAAAAGCCGAGGCGGAGATGCTCGCCAGCCGCCGCCGCATGAGCGACATCCTCAACAGCATGTTCACCATTGTGGGACTTTTCACCCCCGAGGGGCACCTGCTGGAGATCAATCACTCCCCGCTGGAAGCCACGGGGGTGAACCGCCAGCACATCATCGGCAAGCTGCTCTGGGAGGCAGACTGGTGGCGCCACTCCCCGGAAACCAGGGACAAAGTCCGCTCGGCCCTGCTCCGCGCCGCTGGCGGCGAACTCGTGCGGGATGATTTTGAGGCCCGCACCAGCGATGGACGCGTCATTGTCGTGGACGCCGTTTTCAATCCCCTGCGCGATGAAAGCGGCCGCATCATCCAGGTCGTGGCCTCCGGCGTGGACGTGACCGTGCGCAAACAGGCGGAGCAGTCCTTGCGTGAAAGCGAGCAGCTCTACCGCTCCCTCGTTGAGACCAGCGGCGACGCCATTTTCCTGCTCGGCGGAGACGGCCGAATCCTCTCGGCCAATGGGGCCGCAGCACGCCTGCACGGCTATACCGAGGCCGAACTGCTTGGCATGAACATCATGGATCTCGACGATCAAGAGGCAGCCAGCGCCTCCCCCGCGCGCATGCAGCGCATCCTGCAGGGCGAGACGATCCGTGTCGAACTCAACCACCAGCGCAAAGACGGCTCCACCTTCCCCCTCGAAGTCGTCGCCTCCCCGATTCAAATCAAGGGTCAATCGTGCATCCTGGCCAACGAACGTGACATCACCGAGCGCAGGCAGGCCCAGGAGCGAAGCGCCGCCTACCTGACCAAGCTGCACCGCCTCTCCGAGCTCAGCATGCAGCTCTCCGGAGATCCGGGCGCCGTGTTTGAGGAGGTCGTGCGCATGGTCGCCACGCTCTTTGACGTCCCCGTGGTCTGTCTCTCCGAGGTCGTCGGCCAGGAGCTGCGGATCAAGGCCGTGTGGATCAACGGCCAGATTCTTCACGATGCAGGCAGCTTCCCGCTTTCCACCAGCCCCTGCTCTTTGGTGGTAGGCAGCAAAAACCTGACCGTCTGCAAAAATGTGCAGGAGCAGTTCCCCCGTTCAGCCTTCATCCGCGACCACAACGCAAACGCCTACTGCGGCATCCCCTCGCTGGACGCCCGTGGCAACGTCGTCGCCGTCACCTGCCTCATCCACCCCGCCCCGCATGATTTCATCGAGGAGGATCAGGAACTTCTCCGCATCATCGCCCAGCGCGTCGCCATGGAGTTCGAGCGCAGCCACAACCTCGCCGAACGCAAAAACATGGAGAACCTCGCACTGCGCTCGCAGCGCATGGAGGCCATCGGCACGCTCTCCGGCGGCGTGGCGCATGATTTGAACAACGCCCTCGCCCCCATCCTCATGGGCGTCGAGCTGCTCCGCACCCGTTATCCGCAGGAGTCAAAAATTCTCGACCTCTTTGAAACCAGCGCCAGACGCGGCGCCGACATGGTGCGCCAGCTCCTCACCTTCGCCAAAGGCGCGGAGGGGGAGCGCATCGTCCTCCGGGTGGATCATCTCGTCAGGGAATTGGAAAAGCTCATGCAGAGCAGCTTCCCCAAGAATATCCAGATCGTGGTCTCCTGTGCGCCCGGCCTTCCCACCGTGCTCGGAGACGCCACACAGCTCCATCAGGTGCTGCTGAATCTCTGCGTCAATGCCCGCGATGCCATGCCCAATGGAGGCGTCCTCAGTCTGGAGGCGCACCCCCTCCTGGTCGATGACGCCTTTGCCAGCTCGGTGCCGGACGCCCGTCCGGGAAACTACGTGGTGATGCGCGTACACGACACCGGCGCCGGCATTCCTCAGGACATCACCGAGCGGATTTTTGATCCCTTCTTCACCACCAAAAGCCCCGACAAAGGCACCGGCCTCGGCCTCTCCACCGTCATGGGTATTGTGAAGAGCCACGGCGGATTTCTGCAAATGGCCTCAAAGGCGGGCCAGGGCTCGTCCTTCACCGTCCTGCTGCCGGCCCATCTGGCAGGCAGTGACGCCGAGCCGGTGCCCTCCTCCGCAGCAACAGCCCCTGGCCAGGGGGAGACCATCCTCCTCATCGATGACGAAGCCGCCGTGCGCGAAATGGCCGGCGTGGTCCTGCAGCGCCTGAACTTCAATCCGGTCACCGCCACCGACGGCGCGGACGGACTGCAATTGGCCATGCGATATCAGGCCGAGCTCCGCGTCGTCATCACAGACCTCCACATGCCCCACATGGATGGCCTCGCCTTCATCCGCGTGCTCCGCCTGCTCCTGCCGGACCTCCCCGTCATCGTCGCCAGCGGCCGTCTGGAAGATCCCCAGGCCGAAGAAATGAAAGCCCTCGGCGTGACCCACCGGCTCGACAAACCCTTCACTGAACGCCAGCTCGCCGAAGTGCTGCAGGAGGTACTCGCGCCACGCTCGGACGCCTGAGCCTCAGGCCGTCGAATTCCCAGGAGCTACCGCACCCGCATCCACTCCGTGCCATCAGACCGCCTCAGCGTCTGCCCGTCCTGCGAAATGTGGAAGTGCTGCACGTCGTTGTCCCCCTTCACCACGACGGCCTCGTCGTCGGACTGCACCATCCATTGGCCATCCCACGGGCGCACCACCCAGTCCTCGTGCCAGCGTCCGTCATCGAAAAACTTCAGCGTGGAATCACCGCGCTTCCACTGTGTGCCCTGCCAGCGCGCTTTGCGGGCGGCGCTCACCTCCTCTTTCGTCACCGCCTTGCGCAGCGCCACCAGTGAGGCCTCCGGCTGCGGGCGGCTTTTCAGGCGGCAGTACCGCTGCTCTCCCTTCCCAGGCCAGTTTTGAATCACAAAGCCGCTGTGGTCCGCATTGAAGACCAGCTTGCGATCCTGCGCCATCCTCAGGGTCTGGCCGTCCTTCACGGCAAAGCGGTGCAACTGCCTTTCATCCGGCGCTTTGAAAAAGCGGAACTCGCGGCCGCTGGCGCGGAACGTCACCTCCGCGATCTCCGGCTCATTCTCCGCCTTGCTGAAGCTCCACGTCGTTTCATCCAGGTAGTCCAGCAGCTGCTGCGCGGTCATCTGGATGTCTCCGGGCGGCGGACCGCCTGCGGGCCGCAGTGTGGAGTCATCCGGCAGGCGGCGCACCTCCGCCTTCAGCAGGCGTGTCGTCGCTCCGCTGGGACAGAGCAGATGCCCCAGCCCCACCCGTCCGTCGCTCATCCGTTTCAGCGGCGGGAAAGGCTCCAGCGTGTCATAGGCCACACAGTCAGTGTACACACGGCAGCCGTTGATCGCATACGTGATGCGCCCGTCGTGACAGGTGATTTCAAATTCAGAACGCCCCACGCCGTCCCCCAGCAGCGCGTCGTCCACCGTCGAATCAAACTTCCCGTCCAGCATCTCCACGCGGCTCCCGACTTTTTCGAACTGATGCACGCAGCTCACCCAGCGCGCCGACTCCTCATCGCGCCCGTAGCCAAGCATGACACCCATGCCCGCCTCCGCACGCGCCCCCTTGATCTCAAACACCCCGCGCACCTGAAAATCATCACCGATGCGGCCGTTGTGCAGGATGAAGGCCGAATCCCCCATGCCCACGTTCGTGAGCACGCCCTCATTCGTCGCGCTCCAGTCGCCTTTGTCGATCTGCCAGCACAGCAGCCGGGGCTCGATGTTCAGCGACACCCATCCGCCCTTGGCGAACTCCTGCTCAAACCGCACGGATGCAAGCTTGGAGGCCACCAGGTCATTGTCACGCCCGCCCGGCTTTGCCAGCAGCTCCTCATACCGCTTCGCCGCTTCCTCCAGCTTCTTGTCCTTCCATGCCGCCTCCGCCTTTTCCCAGTCAGCCTTCAGCTCATGGGCATAAAGCTCCGACTCGCCGCGAATGATGCGCTCATGCGTCTTGAACGGCAGCTCCACCTTGATGGCAGGCCGGGCAAACGTCTTCGGCTGAGATTTGAGCACCTCCGTGGCACGTGCATACTCTTCACAGGCCCAGGCATGAATGCCCAGCATGGACAGCGCATTCTCCCGCTGCTCCTCGTTCCGTGCATCCTTCAGCCGCTGCTCGGAGAGCACCAGCGTCGTCTCCTTCACCGCCACATCCTTGAACACCGCCCGCCCCATGCCCGAGTCGTCCAGCACGTCCCCGAGGATCTTGAAAAAGTAATACGGCACCTGCGTGTCGTAGCGTTGTGTGCGGGCGCACATGATCCCAAAGTCCAGCATCTTCTCATGGCTTCCACCCCAGCGCGGCAGCAGGCCGTTCAGCCACGCCTTGTAGGCAGGCAGGTAGTCAAACTGCGCCGTCAGCGCCCTGTTAAACCATTCAGCACTGTCCTCCTCCACCGCTTTCCCAGCCACGATGCTGATGTCCAGCAGGTTCGTGACCGGCTGCGGATACTGCGGCCTCATCTCCCACGCCGCGCGGAATTTCTCTGCGGCATTCTTCATGCGCTGTTCAAATCCCTCCCATCCCTTCGGCGGCACCGCGCTGGCCCAGTCATGCCCGCGCGCCAGCCATGCCTTCCGCAGCTCAAACGCTCCCTCCAGCATCAGCCGCGCATACTCGGACTTCAGCGGCATGCGGCAGATCTCCGCCACCTTGTTTTCATCCGTGGTGAAGACCTCCTCATAAAACAGCGGCACCAAATTCTCCACCAGCACCTCCTCGTCCTCCTCCAGGTAGGTTTGATCCTGCAGAGAAAGCCACGCCGCTTCCATCAGCGGTCTGTCATAGGTCCGGTCGCCACCGCGCTGCCCCGCGTCGCGGCGGATGTCCTCGTACGTCACGATCAGCAGATAGCGCACCGCAGGCAGGATCGTCTTCGCCAGCCTGTGATTGTAGCCGCGCTTAAACGCCTGTGTGCATGCAGGGAAATCGCGCGTGCTGTCATGGATGGCCCAGCAATGCAGCCAGCAGATCACCGGATCATCCACGCCTTTTTTCAGCAGTTCCTCGCAGTCCTTCGCCAGAGCCGCCGAGCTGTAGCTCCAGTCGCGCTCCGCATGCTTTCGCAGCAGCGGAATGCCACGCCGCACCACCTTCAGGGCCTGCTCCTTCACTTCAGCGCTTTGGCCCAGCCGCTGCGCAAACGGCTCGATGCATGCCCTCTCGCACCACGCCAGCCACTTCTTCTCATAATCCACCGCCAGCCGGCTCCCCGCCGTCTGCGCCAGTTCCGGCAGGTCACTCCGGTCTTTGCGGAACTGGCTCAGCACGCTGATCTCCATCAGCGCCAGTGAGCCCAGAATGAACAGGCAGGTCTTCATCGTCATGGCAGGTGCGGGTTGTTTCCCTTGGCCACCTTGGGACTCAGCCCAGTTCCAGCAACCGGTTTTCATTCCCCTTCGCTCCGCCCCGACGCTTCTCCCAGCTTGAAGCTTTTCTGCTACGGCACCACCTCCACCGGCGTGCCCACATGCACCTCCCGGTAAAACTTCTCCGCCATGTGCCCCGGCAGGCGGATGCAGCCATGCGATGCCGCATAGCCCGGCAGGTAACCCTGGTGCATGCCCACACCGCCGTAGATGCGCATGAAGTAATACATCTTCGCCCCTTCAAACCGCGTGCCCGGCGGCCGGCGGTCCTTCCGGTTGTCAATGTTCTGCATGATCACGTTGCCCTGGTAGTCCTCATAGTCCCCGTAGATGGATGACTTGTGGTCAATGTCCTTCTCAATGACGTGATACCGCCCCGGCCGGGTGTCATACCCCTCCGACCCCGAGGAAATCGGCGACCCGCCCGCGAGCTGCCCTCGTTTGAAAAGGTACACCATCTGCTCGCTGAGATTGATCACCACGCTCGGTTTGCCCGTCATCTCATCCGCATACCAGAACGAATTGTCGTTCGGGCCAAAGAGTCCCGTGACCCCTTTCCACACAAAGCGCGACGCCCGGGGGATCTCGTTCGTCACAAACCTGCGGCTGTAATGAAAGGCATTGTTGCCCGTGTTTCTCACGGTGTTGCAACTGACGAGACCGAGCGAAAAAAGAAGGAGCAGCCGGAATGACCTCATGCGGGGCATGTAGAGTTTAAAGTGACAGGTTTAAAGTTTAAAGTTGCCCAAGAATACGACGCGCTTGGGCCCTTGGAGCTTTAAACCTGAAGCCTTGAACTTCTGCCCAATTACGGCTTCACCAGGAAGAATGCGCGGAAGCCGTCCAGCAGCGGCAGGTTCGTCACCTCCACCCCGGTGGATTCATCCACCCACTGAGACTGCGCATTGAGCAGGTAATTCTGGTACACTGCGGTGGCAGGATCGGTGTCTCCGCTCCACAGCCTCAGGCGGGAGCCCGTGCTGAAGGGCAGCGTGCCCGGAGCCTGTGCCGTGGCAAGGCCGGTGCCCGTCAGGGCTGTGCCCGCCGTCTGCGGCAGTGCCAGCGCGGTGCTGCGCACTTCACCCAGCAGCGTCAGCGTGGCCGCCGTGCTGCGCACCTGCACCAGCATGCCCGTCTGCGGCTGAATCACTCGCGCGGCATCATTTGAAAGCGAGGCATCGCCGTCCCTCACCCACTGCGCGCCGGCGGCCGTGGCCTGCAGCCAGTCGATCTGGAACTGGCCGCTGGCGCTGTCAAAGAACATGATGCGGTCTGCCGCATCCGCCGTGGCGGCAGCCTGCAGGCTCGTCACCGGCAGCAGCGCACCCAGCGTCCAGTGCGGGCGGAGGCTGATCCGTGCGCCCGCCAGCGCGCTGTCAGCGCTGGTGCTCAGAGTCAGGCTCGTGGCGGAGGCCGCGGCATCCACATCATACGTGCGGCCCTTCAGCGCGCCGCTCAGCACCTCCACGTAGTAGCTCACGCCATTTGCCATCTGCGTGCGGATGTCTCCGCTGCTCAGGCTCAGCACCGCCGTGCGGTCGCTCACAGAACTGACCTGGCCGGTGTAAACCGCAGGCAGCAGCAGCGGCATGCTCAGCGATTCGCGGCCCGCCGCCATCTGCATGCGTGCCCAGCCCTGCACACCCGTCGTCGCCGTGGCCTCAGCCGTGCCGTCCAGATTCGCATCCAGCGTCACCTTGATTCGCAGGAAGCCGCGTGCCGCACCATTGAAGGCGGCCTCCACGCCGCCGTAGCGCAGCGTTTCCGTCTGGTCGGCGTTCGCCGTGGTCACAGGCGCGAGTGCCAGCGTCGTCCAAGTGCTGAGATCGCTGCTGCCTTCCAGGAAGTAGCGCAGGTCCGCATGCGTGCCCGCCGGCCGTGTCACCACCGCGTCGATCGCGCCTGTCACCGTGTTGTTCACCAGCGTGAAGCGCGCAGCCCCCAGGCCGCTGCCGCCCGCCGTGCCCAGCGCGTACTCCAGCAGGTTCGACTGACCGTCCGCATCCGGATCATCGTTCGGGCCATTGAGTCCGCCCAGGCTGTTCTGCGTCTGCCACGCCGTGAAGGTGGTGGAGGCGCTGGTAGTCGTCGTCGTGCCCGGATTCGTTGCCAGATTGCGCTTCACTTCCAGCGCATTCGGCGCGCCCGTGCCACCCAGGAAGCCGAAGTCGATCGTCATCATGCCGGAGTCGTCAGCCGCATCATCCATGAAGGACTGGAAGCCGTTCTCACCCGTGGCGGCCGTCACGCTGCTGTTCAGCGGCATGGTGCCGTAGGCCAGATTGATGATGCCGGAGGAGATGCCGGTGGCGTCAGGCTGCGTGGCATCGCTGCCGTTTTCATCAAAGCGGTCGTCCATGCCCGTGTCCGCATTGGTGGTCGGCGACACATTGCCGGAGCCTGTCACCGAAGTCATGCCGTAGAGCGGCGCATCCACGGCAAACATGGCCGCCGGGATGTGCACGTAGTAGGCCGCCGGAGAGGTGCCATACAGCATGTAGGTGCCGTCCGCCGCAGTCACCGCCTCGGACACCGGCGTGTCCGTCACAAGCTGCGCCTGCTGGAAGAGGCGCACCGTCACGCCTGCCAGCGGCACATCGATGCCGGACTCGTACGTGCCGTTCGCATTCGCATCACGGAAGATCAGGTTGCCCACCATCAGCGCCTTCGCCTTGAGTCCCAGATCGATCGTCAGGTCGATGTTCGCATCATCCTCATTGTCGCTCGACTTGTCGTAGCCGGCTTCACGGCCATCCGTGTCCGTGGGCAGCGTGCCCGCCACCAGCGAGAATCCGGCCGTCACCACACCGGTCGTTTCTGGATTCGCCGCAGGTTGCGCGTTCTGGTTCAGATTGTCGTCACTGCCGTTCGTCGTCAGCGTGCTTGGCACCAGGAAGTTCAGCGGCCCGGCGGCATTGAACTGCGTGGCGGGGATGCGCACAAAGTAGGTCTGCGGAGCCACGGCGGGTGGCGCGTAGAAGAGATACCTGCCGGTGGTGTCGGTCGTCGTGGTGCTCACCACTTTCTCCACACCCGCGCCATCATTGAACACAAGCTCCAGCTGCACGCCCGCGAGGCCGCTGTCCACGCCCGCCTGGTATTTGCCGTCCGCGTTTGCGTCACGGAACACCAGATTGCCCACGCCCAGACGTGTCGAGAATCCAAAGTCGATCGTCAGGTCCGTGTTGCTGTCATTGGCATCATCGGAAGCGCCCTGGAAGCCGCCTTCCTGCGCACCCGTGGGCGCGGCATTGGCCGTCAGCGTCACTGGCAGCGCCGTGATGCCCACCTGCTCAGGGCTCTGCGAATCGATGCCGTCTTCACCCAGGTTGTCATCCCCCATGGTGGTCTGGTTGCCGCGCAGCGACATCATCTTGTACAGCGGCCCCGGTCCCACCGGACCGCCGTTGATGCTGATGGATGCCTTGAAGTTGTCCGCCGCCACATGCACCGTGTACACACCGGGGCTCAGGTTCGTGAAGAAATACCTGCCGCTGGAATCCGTCGTCGTGCTGCGAATGTAGCTGGTGGACCCCGCCGTGCCGCTGCCCGCATACAGCAGCATCCACACGCCCGGCACACCTTCGCCCGCGTCCGCCACGCCGTTGTTGTTGGCGTCGTTGAAGACCAGGTTCCCGATGTTCATCAGGCTCGGCAGCGCGCCGCCATCGAAGCCCATGTCGATCGTGAGATCCACATCCGCGTCATTGTACTCGTCCATCGAGCTGAGGAATCCGGTCTCGCCTTCCGGCTCCGTGCCATAGGCCAGGGCGAAGGCCGTGGAGCTCACGCCCGTGCTCGTCGGATTGGCGGCGTCCTGGCCGTTTTCATCCACGCCGTCATCCTGGCCGTCATCACCGCCGGCACCAGCCACGGAGGTCGTGCCAAAGAGGGCGCCACCGCTCGCAAATTCGGAGGCCGGGATGTGCAGGAAGTACTCCCCTTCCTCATACGTGTTCAGCAGGTAGGTGCCGTCGATGCTCGTGGTCGTCTCCATCACCGGCGTGCTGCTGGCAGGATTGTCACCCGCCTTGAAGAGGCGCACCTTCACCCCGGCCACGCCAAAGTCCGCGCTGTCGTAGTGACCGTTCGAATTCACATCACGGAAGACCAGGTTGCCCACGCTCAGCGGCTTCGGCGCAAAGCCGAGATCCACCGTCAGGTCCGAGTTCGCATCATCAAAGTCATCGCTCTCCGAGTAGTAGCCGGTCTCCGTGGTCTCAAAGGTCGGCGCCTGCCCGGGTGTCAGCGTGAAGGCCGGCGTGCGTGCACCCTCCACCAGCACGGAGCCCGTCGTGTAGGCGTCCTGCCCGGCGTCATCGTCACCCGCCGTCGTTGTGGGAGTCGCATAGCCTGCCGGCTTCGAAGGCACCAGGTTGGCCAGCGCTCCGCCTTCCTGGAAGTTGCTTTCAGGGATCTTCACATAGTAGCTGCCCGGCGCCACGCTGAAGCTGTACAAGCCGCCGCCATACGTCGTCATGCTGCCCACCGCCGCCGTCGCGTTTGCCTCGGTGGACCACAGCTCCACGGTGGCTCCATCCACCCCGTATTCCGTGCCCGGATCAAAGAGCCCGTCATTGTTCAGATCATTGAAGACCACATTGCCAACGCCCGAGCTCGGCACAAAGCCAAGGTCGATCGTGAGATTCGTGGACGCATCGTTGATGTCGTCGCTGGAGCCCTGATAGCCGCCTTCCTGGCTGCCGGTCGGCGCATTGGTCGGCGTCAGTTCGAACACCGCCGTCTGGATGCCGTTGATCGATGGGTTGCCGTTGTCCAGGCCGTCTTCACCCACGTTGTCATCACCGCTCTGCGTGCCGGCGATGCTCGCATGGCCGTAGAGCTGCCCGCCGAAGTCAAACTGCCATGATGGCACCCGCACAAAGTAGCGGCCCGGCGTCAGGTCGGCGAAGAGATAGCTTCCGTCCGAATTCGTCGTCGTGGTGGCCACGGGCGCATCAAAAGGAATCAACGCGCCTTCAGCGTACAGTTCCAGCGTCACGCCGCCCGCGCCTTCCCCGGCATCCGCACGGCCGTTGTAGTTCGCATCCAGGAAGACCAGGTTCCCCACCGCCACAGAGCGGAAGAAGCCGAAGTCGATCGTCAGGTCGGAGTTCGCGTCGTTCGCATCATCCAGGTAGGCATTGCTGCCAAACTCACCCAGAGAATCGGTCGGCTCGTCACCTGGTGACAGATGGAATGCGGCAGACACAATGCCCGTGGCGGACGGATCTTCCACATCGATGCCGTTTTCATCCACGTTGTCGTCCACGCCGTTGTCGCCGCCGTCTCCCGGCAGCGAGCGCCAGCCGGAGAGCGGCTTGCCTGCGGCGAATTCCGAGGCCGGAATGAAGATCTGGTAGTCCCCTTCCACCAGATTGCTGAAGTAATACGTGCCGCCGTTGTTCGTGGTCACCGTGGCGATCGGATTGGCCGCATGCACGTCGGCGGCGGCGTTGAAGAGCTGCACCTTCACTCCGTCGATGCCTTCGCCCGCGTCATAGACCCCGTTTCCGTTCAGGTCCACAAACACCAGGTTGCCCACGCCGACTCCGTTCGGGTTGTTCGCCTCAAATCCAAAGTCGATCGTCAGGTTGAAGTTGTTGTCGTCGAACCCGTCGATGTCATTGAAGGCGCCGCTTTCGCCGGTCGCATCCGTCGGCTCGGCATCCACCGCCAGTGTGAAGACCGCGCTGCTGATGCCGTTGAGGAATGGCGAGGCATCATCAATGCCGTTCTCACTGCCCGGCACGTCATCATCCGCCGCCACCGAGGCACTGCTGACACCCGAGAGGGAGGACAGGCCGTTGAGCGGACGCCCGGGCTCAAACTCCGAATACGGGATGTGCACCACGTAGTCTCCCGCCGGCAGCGCATCGAAGAAATACTTGCCGCCGCTGCTGGTGATGGTGCTGAAGAGCGGCACGCCAAATCCGGGTGTCTGGCTGCTGCGGTACAGCTCCACCGTCACTCCGTCCACGCCCTCGCCCACATCGGCCTTGCCGTTTCGGTTGGTGTCCACAAACACCAGATTGCCCACGCCCACAGGAGTCTGGAAGCCGAAGTCAATCGTCAGGTCGATCGCCGCGTCGTTCTGGTTGTCGGAGGTGTATTCAAAGCCGGTCTCGCCGCTGTCATCCGTCGGCGCATTGCCGGGGTAGAGGCTGATCACCAGAGACGACACGCCATTGTCCGCTGGCAGGCCGTCATTGATGCCGTCCTCACCCACGTCGTCATCTCCCACCAGACCTTCAAGGATGCTGATGCGCTGATACAGCGGGCCGCCTTCCTGGAACTGCGAGGACGGGATGTGCACCACATAGTTTCCGGGGCGCAGGAAGTTGAAGCCGTAGCGGCCTGCAGAGTCTGTCGTGGTGATGTCCAGCGCATTGTCCACTTCAGGGAACTGCGTGTCCGTGTAGATCTCCACCTTCACCCCTGCCAGACCTTCGCCGGAGTCATAGTGGCCGTTCGAGTTGTTGTCCGCAAACACCATGTTGCCCAGCGCCACCGGACGGAAGAGGCCGATGTCCTCCGTGAGGTCGATGTTGATGTCATTGAGGTCCGTCGAGGAGTCAAAGCCCGTTTCAGTCGTGCTGTCAGACGGTGCCTGGTCACGGATCAGATTGATGATGCCCGTGCTCACGCCCGTGATCCACGGCGTGTCCGTCGGCAGCGCATCCTGGCCGGTGTTGTCATCCCCCGCATTGACCACGGGCAGGCTGTAAAGACCGCGCAGGTTGCCCGTGACCTCAAACTGGTAGGCCGGCAGGTGGATGAAATACTGTCCCTGCCACAGATTGCTGAAGAGGTAGAGCCCACCATTGGCGGACACGGCAGAGGCCACCGGCGTCGCCACTCCCGGCGTGTCGCCCCAGCGGTAAAGTTCAATGGTCACGTCATCCCGGCCTTCTCCCACGTCAAAGCGGTTGTTGCCGTTGTCATCCACAAACACCAGGTTGCCGATGCCCATGATGCCCGGCTCCACAAAGCCAAAGTCCACCGTCATGTCGCCATTGGCGTCCACTGTGTAGTCGTCAAGTTCGCCGCCGGGGGCGAATTCCGCACCGGATGAGCCGTTGCCCACCGGCTCGGTCCCGGGTGTCAGCGTGATCAGCGGGCTCTTCACCACCGTCTTCGGTCCGCCTGGCTGGCGGCCGCTGTCGTCACCGTCGATCTGGTCGTCAAAGTTGGAGGAGATCGGGCTGCTGTATCCGCTGCCCGCCAGCGGCAGACCGTCCACAAAGTTCGACTCGGGGATCTGCACCTGATACACCCCCGGAGCCTGGCCGGAGAAGTAGTAGAAGCCCTTGTTGTCCGTGTAGGTCCAGCCCACCAGGAACTCAGCGCCGTCGCCGGAGTCGCCGTTCAGATCCTGCCACAGGTCCACTCGCACGCCGGGGATGCCCAGCTCCGCCGCATCCTGGATGCCGTTGGCATTGTCATCATTCCACACCAGCGAGCCAATGGACACCGTGTCTGGCAGCGGCGCATACGGGCGCCCGATGGCGAGGTCACGCGGACCGGCCCAGATTTCAAAGTTCGGTCCCGGCGGCCTTGGGATCGGCACTTCATACACATTCACTGCGCCGTTAGGAGCACCCGTGATGTCCACGCTGATCAGCGCACCGCTGTTGTAGGTGCCCGCGTTGACCGGCTTGCCCCAGCTATAGCCCGCGATGTAGAGCTTGTTGTTCGTCGGATTGAATTCGATGTCGCGCGTGTCCACCTCGCCTTTGCCCGCGCTGGACAGCGTGGCAATGAGCTGCGGCAGCCCCGGCGCCGCCGGCGTGCTGAGGTCAAGGCTGAAGACCTCACCATCGGAGCGGTTGATGCCGTAGAGCGTGCTGCCTTCAATGTCGATGCCCGACAGCAGCGCGATGGAGCTGCCCCCCGGCACCATGGCCACGAGCTGCGTGTCGGTGACGATCGTGTTGAGCAGCGCCCCCGTCGTCGTGCTGTAGCGGCGTACTTCGCGGATGTCATTGGTCTGCACCACGAGGTAGAGATTGCCGTCCGGACCAAAGTTCATGTCCTCCACACCCGCCTGGGTGATGAAGGTGTACGGGGCCGAGGCGCCGATCGGCTTGCCCGGAACGGCTCCCTTCGGCCCCTGGAAGCGCACGATGCGGCCGCCGTTCACATCAAACACATAGAAGTTCCCGTCCGGCCCGATGGCGAACTGCGTCACCAGGCTCATGCTCGTCGCGCTGTTGTCCAGCACCGTGCCCAGATCCGTGCCGGTCGGGCTGATCTTGCGCAGGTTGCTCGCGCCATAGTGCGCCACATACCAGTTGCCGTCCGGGCCCTGCTCCATGCCATAGGGCACGTCGCCGTAGTCCGCATTGCCCTGGCTCAGGCTGTTGCCAAAGGCGGGCACCAGAGATCCCGAATAGAGTCCCGTGCCCGAGTCGAAAGCCTGGATGCTGTCAGCCTGCGTGGCGGAGACATAGATGCTCGGCGTCACATTGACGAAGCCGAAATCTATCGTCGTTTCATTATACGTGCCGCCGCCCGTTCCCGGCTCATCGGCGGCGGTCAGCGTGATCACAGGGCTGTTCACCGCGCCGCCGCTGAGCTGCAGTCCGTTGTCATCATTGTCCACGCCGTTGTCCGCAAAGGTCGTGTTGCTGCTGGAAAGCGGCTGCGCAGCCGGTGCACGCGGGATGCGCACATACACCTTCAGCGGCGGGATCGAGGTGAAGAGATAGGCCCCGCCGGCGCTCGTCGTGGTGGTTTTCAGCAGCACGTCATCCGTGCCGCCGATGCTGCCATCCGCGCCTGCATTCCAAAGTTCCACCGTCACGCCGTCGATGCCCGGCTCTCCGTTGTCGCGGATGCCGTTGTCGTTCGTGTCCTGCCAGACGAGGTTGCCCACGTTCATCCCGCGGAAGAGGCCGAAGTCCACGGTGTTGTCCGTGTCCGCGTCTCCGTCATCCACCGTCGGCTCGCCGCCCGTGGTCAGCGTGATCACAGGGGAGAAGACCGGCGTGCCGGGGCCGCCGGGCTGGGAGGCGGCGTTGTTGTCATTGTCCACGCCGTTGTCCAGGTTCACCGGATTGCCGCCGATGATGTTCAGCTCGGACGGCATCAGCACGCGCATGAAGTAGGTGCCGGGCTGCAGGTTGATGAAGGTGTACGCCCCCGCCCCGTTGGTCGTCGTGCTGCTCAGCATCAGGTCGCTGTTCGGGCCGCTGCCGCCGATGGCATGGTCCGCACCCGGGTCCCAAAGCTCCACCGTGATGCCGCTCAGCCCCGGCTCGCCCACGTCACGCAGACCGTTGAAGTTGCTGTCCTCATACACCGTGTCACCGATGCTGAGCCCCTTCACCAGCAGCGAGTAGGACTGCGTGGCGGAGCAGTTGTTCGCATCCGTGCTGCGCACCGTGAAATTGGCCGTGCCATACACCACTGCGGAGCCTGAGATCAATCCGCTGGAGGACACCGTCACACCCGCAGGTGGCGAGCCCGCGATCACCGCATACGTGTAGGGCCCCGTGCCTCCGCTGGAGGAAAGCTGCTGGCTGTAAGGGATGCCGTAGTACGCGCTCGTCAGCGTCGTCGGCGTGATGCTCACAGACGGGCAGTTCACCGTCAGCGTGTAAAGCTGCGTGCTGGTGCAGCCAAACGAATCCACCGCCTGCACTGTGAAGGAGGCCGTCGTCGCCTGCGTCGGCGTGCCTGAGATCAGCCCGCTGGCGCTCATCGAAAGCCCGGTGGGCAGCGTGCCGCTGGCCACGCTCCACGCATAAGGCGCGCTGCCGCCGGACACCGTCAATGAGGCCGTGTAGGACGTGCCCACGACGCCGTTCGTCAGGCTAGTCGGAGAGATCGTCATCGTCGGGCAGACGATGGTGATCGTGTAGGGCTGTGTGCCCGGCGCTCCGTTCACATCCAGCGCCTGCACCGTGAAGGAATACGTGCCGGGGGCTGCCGTCGTGGTGCCGGAGATCGCTCCTGCGGTGGAGATCGACAGACCGGTGGGCAGGCTGCCCGTCAGCTTGCTGAACGTGTAAGGCGCCGTGCCGCCCGTCGCCGTGAGCTGCGTGAAGTAGGGCACCAGACGCGTGGCGTTCCCCAGCGTGGAAGGCGTGATGAAGATCGGCGGATAGTCCACCGTGAAGGTGTAGGACTTCGTCGTGGAGCAGTTGTCCGCATCCGTGGCCTTCACCGCAAACGTGAAGCTGCCCAGGCTCGTCGGCGTGCCGCTCAGCACTCCCGCGCTGCTCAGCGAGATGCCCGTGGGCAGCACGCCTGAGGCAAGGCTCCAGGCATAGGGAGACGTGCCATTGGCCGCCGTCAGCGTCTGGCTGTAGGCCGCATACTGCACGCCGGATGGCAGCGTCGCAGGGGTGATCGTCAGGGTCGGACAGGCGATCACAAACGCCAGCGCCTTGGTGGCGGAGCAGTTCACGCTGTCCGTGGCACGCACGGTGAAATTGTAGGTTCCGGGTGCCGCCGTCGGCGTGCCGGAGATCAGGCCGCCCGTGCTCATCGAGATTCCCGCAGGCAGCGCCCCGGAGGTGATCGTCCAGTTGTAAGGCGAGGTGCCGCCGCTCGCGCTGAGCTGCTGGTTGGGATACGCCACGTTCTTCGACGCATTCGGGAACGTCGGCGCGGTGATCGTGAAGGACGGGCAGTTCACCGTGATCGCATACACGCCGGACTTGGCGCAGCCGTTCGCATCCGTGGCGGTGACGGTGATGTTGTAGCTGCCCGGTGCGCTGGAAGGCGTGCCGCTCAAAACCCCGCCGCTGCTCAGGGTCATGCCGCTCGGCATCGTGCCGGTGAAGCTCCAGGTGTATGGCGCGGAGCCGTTGCTGGCCGTCAGCGTCTGCGGCGTGTAAGCCGCATACTGCGTGGCCGCAGGCACCGTGCCAGGAGACAGCGACAGCGCGGGACAGGTGACCACCCAGGTGAATGAAGTATCGAGAGAGCAGCCGTTCGCATCCGTGGAGCGGATGACAAAGCTGTAGGTGCCCGGTGCTCCGGTGATCGTGCCGGAAAGCAGGCCGCTGGTGGAAAGTGTCGCGCCGGTCGGCAGCGTGCCGGAGGCCTTCGTGTAGGTGTAGGCGGAGGTCCCGCCGGTGGTGGTGAACTGCTGGCTGAAGGCCGTGTTTTGCGCCACCGAAGACAGCACCGTCGGGGACAGAGTGAGCGTCGGGCAGACCACACCCACCGTCATGGCCTGGGTGGCGGAGCAGAGCGAGGCGTCCAGCACTTTCACCGTGAAGCTGTAGGTCCCCGTCGCCGCAGTCGGCGTGCCGCTCAGCACACCGCCGCTCGAAAGCGTCAGCCCGGTCGGCAGCGCTCCGCCGGAGATGCTCCAGGTGTAAGGCGAGTTGCCGCCTGCGGCGCTGAATGTGGCCGAGTAGGCAGATCCCTTCAGCGCATTCGTCAAGGTCGCAGGCGTGATGCTGATGACCGGGCAGGAGCGCAGACCGAAGTCGATGGTGTTTTCAGTGTTCGTCACGCCGCTGCTGCCGGGCTCACCACCGGGGGTCAGCGCAAACACCATGCTGTTGATCACCGATCCCGCGCCACCCGGCTGCGAGCCGTTGCTGTCATTGTTCACCCCGTTGTCTGCGGTGACCACGGTGCTGCTCGCCAGCGAGTAAGCGGCGGGAGGTGTCAGGCGCACGTAGTAGTTGCCCCCGGTGTAAACCTTGAAGCTGTAGGAGCCGCCGCTCAGCGTGGAGGTCGTCTGTAGCACGCTGTCCGCATTCAATCCGGTGCCGCCTACGGCATTGTCCGCGCCGGGGCTCATGAGGTCCACCTGCACGCCGCTCACGCCGGACTCGCTCGTATCCTTCAGGCCGTTGTTGTTCAGGTCATTCCACACCAGGTCACCCACGGTGATGCCGGTGAAGAGGCCGAAGTCGATGGTGTTGTTGCCATTGGTGCCGTCTCCGTCAACCCCCGTGGCGGGTTCCGTGCCCACGCCGAGATTGATCACCGGACTGTACACAAACGTGCCCGGACCGCCCGGCTGGCTGCCGTTGTTGTCATTGTCCACGTCATTGTCCGTCGTCGTCACCACGCTGCTCACTCCCGGCACGCTCACCGTCGGCGTCACACGCACGTAGTAGCTGCCCGGCACCAGGTTGCTGAAGGCATACACACCCGTGCTGCTGGTCAGCACGCTCGCGCCCACCTGCGTGTCCGCGTTCGCCCCGCTGCCGCCGATGGCGTTGTCCGCGCCCGGGCTGAAGAGCTGCACCGTCGCACCGCTGATGCCCAGTTCTCCCGCGTCCCGCAGGCCGTTGCTGTTCGCGTCATTCCACACCAGGTTCCCCACGCTCACCCATGGCGACACGGAGCAGGGCTCGGTGGCGATCGTGAGCACACCGGACGGATCCGTCTCAAAGGAGCCTTCCGCGGCCTGGCTGAACGCTGTAAGCGCTCCGTTGCTGTCATACGTCGGCGCGCTGCCCAGGTCCACCATGTGCAGCACCATGCCCGTGCTGCCTCCCGTCTGGATGCCTTCCCACGTGGAGGAATCCACGCCCATCGCGCTCCAGTTCGTCGCATTGTTCACGCGGCTCACGTCGATCACGCATTGGAAGCGCACATTGGCGCCCGTCTCCGTGACCTTGTTCAGCAGGACATCTGCCGCCGTGCTGCTGCCCGTCACTGTGCTCACCATCAGGTTCGCCGCCGTCTGCCAGCTCTGGGAGCCCAGCGTTGCATCATACCTGTAGATCGTCACCACCGGGCTGCTGCGCGTGATTCCATCCACATACACGATGGCGTGGTCCGCCGTCGCCGGATTGCCGCCCGTGCTCACCAGGAACCACAGCGCATCCACCTTGGAGGCGCCGATCTGGTTGAATGTCAGATCTACGTTCAGGCGGCTCAGCGCGGCGTCATAGATCACGTCCGCATTGCTCATGGTGGCCACTCCGCCCTGCATGTAGTTGAAATCATACGCCTGCGCCGGCGTCCATTCCGTGGCCCCCGTCAGCACTCCGTCCCCGTTCGTGTCCATCGCCAGGAAGTGATAGCAACCGGTCGCGCTCGGCCCGCTCGACTTGAACCCGAAGTCGATGGTCATGTTGCCGTTGTTGTCATCGCTGTCGTCGATCGTGTTGAACGCGCCGCTTTCGCCCGCTGTGTTGATCGGCTCGCCGCTGTCGCTCAGAGAGATCAGCGAGCTGCTGATGCCGTTGACGGAAGGCTGCGCGTTGTCGATGCCGTCGTCATTCCCCACGATGTTGTCATCCACGTCGTTGTCAGACGAGCTGGAGGGGAAGATGGAGATCGTGTTCACCAAAGGCTTGCCCGTGGCAAACTCGGAGGCCGGCACACGCACGTAATACGATCCCGGCACCACGTTGCTGAAGAGGTACTGCCCGCGCTTGCTTGCAGTCGTGCTCGTGGTCGTGCTTGTCACAAAGGAACCGGCGCTGTTGAGCAGCTCCACGCGCACGCCGCCCACGCCTTCACCGGAATCATACACGCCGTTGTTGTTCGCATCTTTGTACACCAGGTTGCCGATGCGGCAGAAGGTCGGACGCAGGCCGAAGTCGATCGTGTTGTCGATGTTGCTGCCAAACGGCGCCACCAGGCTGCCCGGCTCCGTCAGCGCAGAGAGCGTGATCATCGGCGAATAGATCGGCGCGCCCGTGGAGGACTGCGTGATGCCGTTGCTGTCGTTGTCGATGCCGTTGTCCGCATTGCTGCTGGTCGTGCTGCGGCGCGGGTGCGTGATCGGCGGCGTGAGCTTGATGTAGTATTTGCCCGCGTTGAGTCCGGCGAAGCTGTAAAGCCCGTCGCTGCCCGTGGTGAAGGTCGTTCCCACCTTCACGTCATCGCCGTTGTTCACCGTCGAGTCCGTGGAGGAGTACAGCTCCATCTGCGCACCTTCGACGCCGGTCTCACCCACATCCAGGAGGCCGTTGTTGTTCTCATCGGAGAAGACCAGGTTGCCCATCGTCATCGCCGCGCTGAAGCCAAAGTCCACCGTCATGTCCTGGTTGCCGCCGCCGCTGGCCAGATTCCCCGGCTCCTTGCCCAGCGCCAGATTGATCACCGGGCTGGACACCGCCGTGCCTGCGCCGCCGGGCTGGATGCCGTTGCTGTCATTGTCCACGCCGTTGTCCAGGTTCACGCCCGGAGACGCCGTCGGCCACATCGGGTCAGGCGTCGGCAGTTTCACAAAATAATTGCCCGCTGTCAGTCCGCTGAAGAGGTAGTAGCCGTTCGCATCCGTGGTCGTGGTGGAGATCAGCGTGTCATCCCCCGTGTTCGCCAGCGAGTCCGCGCCGGGGTTCATGAGCTGCACCGTGACGTTTTGCAGTCCGGGCTCGCGTGGGTTCTTGATGCCGTTGCCGTTCGTGTCCGCCCACACAAAGTCACCGATCGCCAGCGTCTGCGGATTCGTGGTCGCGCTGCCCTGCAGCAGGATGTTGTCGATGTCGATGTACCCGGAGCCGTCACCGCCCCAGAGATAGATTTCGATCATGAAGGACTTGCCTGCGAGCTGCGCTCCCGTGGGCACCGAGGTCGCGCCGCCGATGGAGTTGGTCCATGCCAGGTTCATCGAGTACCAGGAACCGGTGGTCGCAAGCTGGAAGACGTTCGTTGTCACCGTCTTCAGCGTCGCGCCTTCCATCCAGGAGAGGAACACCTTCCCCTGCACCGGCGCGGTGCTGCCCACGCGATACACGTCAAACAGCAGATTGCCGATGTTCCCCGTGGCCGTCGGGTCCATGTCAAACCGGATCCACAGGCTGTCAGGGCGCTGCACCAGCGTGCTCGGCAGGGAGTCATAGCCCGTGTCATACGCGGCATCCCAGTCGCGCATGCGGCGTGAGAGCGCACCGCTGCGGATCGGCCCGTTGTTCGTCGGCTCGCTGATGTCCTTCAGGCCGTTCATGTCGTCCTCGATCTGGATCTTCGCCGCGTTCACCACGGCGGAGTTCTTGTAGCTCGGCGGTGCGGGCAGCCCGCCGCTGGCCGTGTTCAGCTCGTATTCCAGCAGGTTCGTGATCGAGGCCGGCACGGCACGAAGACCAAAGTCCACGGTGTTGTCCGCATCGATTCCGCCCGCCACATCTCCCGGCTCACGGCCCACCGCCAGCGTGACGATTGGGCTCACGATGGCCGTGCTCACGCCACCGGCCTGCACGCCGTTGTTGTCATTGTCCACGCCGTTGTCCAGCGCGACCTGCGGTCCGGAGGAAAGCGGATACGCCGTCGGCGGCGTGGCGATCTTCACATAGTATTTGCCCGGGGCCAGTCCGGTGAAGGCATACGCCCCGGTGCCGTCCGTGGTCGTCGTGCCCTGGGACACGTCATCCCCGTTGCCGATCACCGTGTCCGTGGTGGAGAACAATTGCAGCGAAACGCCGGCGATCCCCTGCTCTCCCACATCCTTGGTGCCGCTCTGGTCCGTGTCCTGCCACACCAGATTGCCCAGCGTCAGGCCGTTGATCACCGCGATGTAGTCCCGCGTGCCGGCGCACGTCGCGCTGTCCTGCGCACGCACGGTGAAGCTGAAGCTTCCCGCCGCCGTCGGCGTCCCGCTGATCGCTCCGGTGCTCGCATTCAAAGTCACGCCCGGTGGCAGGCTGCCGGCGGTCACCGAATAAGTGTAGGGGCTGATGCCGCCGCTCGCCGTGATCGTCTGGCTGTAGGACACGCCGCGATAGCCCGAGCTCAGGCTCGTGGGATTGAGAGCCAGCGTCGTGCAGCCCACGGTCATGGTGATCGTCGTCGTGCCTGTGCAGGCATACGCGCCGCGTGCCGTCACTCCAAAGCTGTAGCTGCCGGGAGCCGTCGGCGTGCCGCTGATGACACCCGCCGTGCTCAGCGCCAGTCCCGGAGGCAGGCTGCTGCCAGACTGCAGAGTCCAGGTGTAGGGGGCGGTCGCGCCGGAGGCGGACAGCGTCGTGGAGTAGCTCGTGGCCACCGTGCCGTTCGGCACGCTGCTCGGCGTGATCGTGACCGCAGGGCATTGCAGGGTCAAAGTGTACGCAAAGGTGCCGGGGCAGTTGTTTTGATCCATCGCCTGGATCGTGAAGTTGAAGGTTCCAGCAGCATCCGTCGGCGTGCCGCTCAGCAGGCCTGCCGTGCTCAGCGTCATGCCCGCAGGCAGAGTGCCTGTCTTCACCGTCCATGTCTTCGTCCCCACTCCGCCGCTGGCGCTGAACTGCTGCGAATACGCCGTGCCGACCGTCGCAGTCGTCAGTGAGGAAGGTGAAATCGTGATCGCCGCGCAGTTCACGCCCAGCGCCAGCGACTGCTGCGCCACGCACCCGTTCAGATCTCTCGCCTGCACCGTGAAGTTGAACGAGCCCACCGCAGATGTCGTGCCGCTGATCAGACCGCCGGAGGAGAAGGTGATGCCGGATGGCAGCGTGCCGGAGGCCACCGTCCAGGTGTAAGGTGCGGAGCCGCCCGTCGCTGTGACTTGCTGGCTGTAGGCCACCGTCGTCGTCGCCTGCGGCAGCGTCGTCGGTGTGATGCTGATCAGCGGGCAGTCAAACAGGATGGAGTAATCACGCGTGCCTGTGCATCCAAAGGAATCCGTCGTCTGCACGCGGAAAGAGTAAGTGCCCGGCACCGCCGTCGGCGTGCCGCTGATCACGCCCGCCGTGCTGAGCGAAAGGCCCGTTGGCAGCGCCCCGCTGACCACGCTCCAGGTGTAGGGGCTGTTGCCGTTGCTGGCGGTCAGTGTCTGGCTGTAAGCCTGATACTGGCGGCCGTTTGGCAGAGTGGTGGGAGCGATGGCGATGGCCGGGCAGTTCACATGCAGCGTGTAGCTGCGTGTGCCGGAGCAGCTCGCGCTGTCCGTTCCCTTCACCACCACCGTGTAATCTCCCGGCGTCGCGGTTGGCGTGCCGCTCAGCAGCCCGGCGCTGGAAAGGCTCATGCCCGTGGGCAGCGCACCGCTCTGGATGCTGAAGGTGTAAGGCGCGCTGCCACCCGTGCCATCCAGCAGCACGGAGGAGTAGGAGGCAAACTGCTGCGCATTCGCCAGCGTCGAAGGCGTGAGCGAGATCACCGGGCAGACCACCTTCACGCTCAGCGCTTTCGTGCTCACGCAGTTGTTCGCATCACGCGCACGCACCGTGAAGGAGTAGGTCGCAGGCGCGGAGCCCGGCGTGCCGCTGATCACGCCCGCGCTGCTCAGGCTCATGCCCGTGGGCAGCGCACCGCTGGTGATGTCCCACTGATAAGGGGCCGTGCCGCCCGTCGCCGTCATCGTCACCGCTGTGTAGGACGCATACTGGATAGCATCCGTGAAGGTGCCCGGAGAGATGCTCAGGGTCGGGCAGCCCACCGTCAGCGAGTAGCTGCGCAGGCCGATGCCGCCGTAGGAGTCCGTGGCGCGCACGGTGAAGGGATAGCTCGCAGGCACCGCCGTGGGGGTGCCGCTCAGCACGCCGGTCGTGGTGTTCAGCGTCAGCCCGGCCGGCATGCCGTTGTTGCCGCTGTTCGTGATGGTATAACGTGCCAGCGCCTCTGCCGGGCTGATCGCGCGGTTGTAGAGCACCGCTTCATCCAGCGCTCCGTTCCAGCAGGTGCTCGTCGTGCTGCTGCCGCCCATCACCAGCGGCTGCGTCGAATGATTGATCGCCGTGGTGAAGGCTTTCGCGGCGATCTGCACGCCGTTCACATACAGGCGCAGGTTCGTCAGGTCATACGTGGCCACAACATGGTTCCAGCTTCCCACCGTCAGTGCCGCATCCACAAATTCAGACGTCCCCGCCACCGAGCTCGTGCCGTTGATGAAGAAGCGCACCGTGCTGCTGCCGCTGCGCTGGATCAATCCATAGCCGTTCGCCGGTGCCGTCACGCTCGAGGTCTTCGCCACAATGGTCTGATCCGCCGCCGGCGTCGCACTCGCGGGGCGCACCCAGGCTTCCAGCGTGATCTGCGCCGGGCGCATCACCGACTGGTCCGCCACCTGCAGGTAGTCGTTGGTTCCATCAAAGCTGAAAGCGCTGCCGACGACGCCCGTGCTGAAGGCCACGCCGTTCATCAGCGCGCCGTTGTTCCCAGCCACCACTTCCGCCGCGCCGTTTTCACCCGGCCACCAGGCGGCGGCTCCGCTCAGCGCGGAAGGTCCAAAGCTCCAGGCGTAAGGTGCCGTGCCGCCGGAGGCCGCCAGGTTCTGCGTGTAGGCCGAATACTGCGTCGCCGCAGGCAGCGTGGCCGGCGTCACGGTCACGATCGCGTTGCTCAGCGTCAGCGTGTAGTTCTGCGTGCCCGAGCAGCCGATGCTGTCCGTGCTGCGCACCGTGAAATTGTAGCTGCCGGGCGCTGCCGAAGCACCGGGAGTGCCGCTGATCACACCGGCACTGTTCATCGTCATGCCGCTCGGCAGCGCACCGCTGCTGATCGCATACACATACCCGCCTGATCCGCCGCTGGAGGTCAGCGTCAGCGGATTGTAGGCCACATACTGCGTGGCCACCGCCACCGTTCCGGGGCTGATCGTGATGGTCGGACAGCCGCGGAAGCCGAAGTCGATGGTGTTCTCCATGTTCGAGTTGCCCGAGCTTCCTGGCTCGCCGCCCGCCGTCAGGGTGATCACCGGACTGATGACCGCCGTGTTGATGCCGCCGGTCTGGATGCCGTTGCTGTCGTTGTCACGCCCGTCATCCGAGGTGTCCACCACGCCCGAGGCCAGCGGATAGGCCGCGGGCGGTGTGGGCACGCGCACGCGGTAGCTGGCCGGCTGGTACACCGTGAAGCCATACACGCCGGAGCTGTTCGTCGTCGTGCTGGCGATCACCGTGTTCACCGTGCCGTCCAGCAGTTCCACCGTCACTCCCGCGCCCACGCCGTTCTCCGTGGCGCTGCTGAAGACGCCGTCATTGTTCGCGTCGATGAAGAGCTGATTGCCAAGCTGAATGCCGGAGAACAGTCCGAAGTCCACGCTCAGTTCCGTGTCGGGATTCGTGTCACCGTCATTCGTCGGCTCCGTGCCGCTCGCCAGCGCGATCACCGGGCTGTAGATGTACGTTCCCGGCCCGCCGGGCTGGCTGCCGTTGTTGTCATTGTTCACGCCGTTGTCCAGCACAACCACGTTGCCGCCCGTCGCAGGGATGCTCGCGGGCGGCGTCACACGCACCACATACTTGCCGTCGGCCAGGCCCGTGAAGTTGTAGGCGCCGGCGGAGTTCGTGGTCGTCGTTGCGATCAGCAGGTCGTCAGAATCTCCGGCGATGTCGTTGCTGCTGCGGAACAGGTCCACCGTCACGCTGCTGATGCCGATCTCCGGATTCGTTCCCGTGTCGCGCACGCCGTTGTTGTTGGAGTCATTCCACACCAGGTTGCCCAGCGTCAGCGTGGCGGTCGTGTTCACCTGGCAGAGATAGACCAGATCTGCCACCACAGCGTTGGTGCTGCTGCCGCCGGAGAGCGCGATGCCCGCCGTGTCGATCTGCGATGGCGTCGCGCCATTGGCCACGCGGAAATGGTAGGTGAACTGGCGCCACAGCGGCTGCGTGCTGTTCGCCGCGCCTTCCGTCCAATTGTTGTAATCCGAAGCGCCAAAGGCCGGGTAGGACACCGTGCCCGCGCTGTAGCCGCAGCACTGGCTCACGCCCGGAGCCGTCGCGCTCATTTCACCCTGCGGCACCGTGTAGTATTGATACAGGCCCGGCGTTGCTCCGGTGATGATCTGGAAGATCTGCGCGTTTGCACCCAGATTCCACAGGATCGAAGCCGCGCCTGAGGATGCGCTGGAAGCCCACACGCTCAGTTCGTATTCCTTGCCCGCCTGCAGCACGCTGCTCCAGTTCCCGCCGCCCGCCGGCATCAGATTCACCGCGGAGTTCGTCCCCTGCAGCAGCAGCATGCGCTTGCCGTGCCGGCTCTTCACACTCTCCACCCAGGACACCCTGGAACCCGTGCTCCCTGCGGTGATCTGCACCCGCTGCACCGGCTCACCAATACCGCTGGTGCCGTTCGTCCCGCCCAGCCACTGGTAGGCATTGATGCCGCTGCCAAAGCTGGTGCCCGTGCCGTCATACCCCAGCACGCTCGCCGCCGTGCCCGTCACATTGGTCAGCCCCGTCATCTCAAAGCTCGGGTTGTCGATGAGGTTGGTGATCTGGCACGGATTCGCATTCGCAAAACCAATGTCGATGCTGCTGTCAAAATCCGTGTCATCTCCGTCCACACCGGCGCCGGGCTCCGTGCCGGGGTACAGCGTGATCAGCGGCGTGACCACCGCGATTCCAGACACCGCCTGGATGCCGTTGTTGTCGTTGTTCACTCCGTTGTCCAGGTTCACCTGGCTGGTGCTCACCTTCGGGTAATACGTCGGCGGTGTGGGAATGCGCACGTAGTAGGTTCCAGGCGCGAGTCCGCTGAAGAGGTATTTCCCGTCGGTGTCCGTCGTGCTGGAGGCCACCAGCACATCGTCGCCGCTGCCGTTGTTCACCACGCCGTTGATCCCCGGGGCCCAAAGCTGCACTGGCAGAAGAGGCACGCCGCTTTCCGTCGCGCCGCGCAGTCCGTCATCGTTCATGTCCACCCACACCTCGTTGCCGATGCCCATTCCCTTGATGTTGTAGGTCACCGCCGTCGCCGTGCTCTGGCAATTGTAGGCGTCCGTGGCGCGCACGGTCACGGTGTAGGTGCCCAGCGTCGTCGGGGTGCCGCTCACCGTTCCATCGCTGGCCAGGCTGAGGCCCGGCGGCAGGCTGCCGCTCACCAGCACAAACGAATACGGCGCGGTGCCGCCGCTGCCCGTGATGGGTTGCGAATAGCTTGTCTTCAGGTACCCGTTCGCAGGTGCCGTCCCGCCCACCGAGATCGCCGGGCAGACCGGTGTCAGCGTGTAGCTGCGCGATCCTGTGCAGCCGTTCGCATCCGTGGCGATGAGCGTGAACGTCACCGCCGTGCTCGCCGTCGCCGTGCCGCTCAGCACTCCCGTGCTGCTGTTGATGCTCAGCCATGCGGGCAGGCCCGTCGCGCTCCATGTCACCGGATTCCCGCTCGTGCCGCTGGCGGTGATTGTCTGCGAGTAGCTCAGGCCAAGGAACGGCGCAGGCAGCGTGCTCGGGCTCAGTGTGATCACCGGGCAGACCTTCACCTGATACGTGGCGCTGCCGAGACATCCTGTGGAATCCGTGATCCCCACCGTGATGCTGGTGCTGCTGCCATTCCCCGTCGCCGCCGTGCCGCTGATCACGCCCGCGCTGCTGAGCGTGAATCCCGCAGGCAGCGTGCCGCTGGTCAAAGTGTAGGTGTAAGGGCCGGTGCCACCGCTGCTCGTCAGAGCCTGCGAATACGCCGTGCCCGCCGTGGCGCTCGGCAGCGTGCCCGGAGTCACGGTGAAGATCGTGCAGCGTGGATCCAGGGTGTAGATCTGCGTGGTCGCACATCCGTTCGCATCCGTGGCGCGGATGGTGAAGTTGCCCGGGCTGTTGTCCGTCGGCGTGCCGGAAATCTTGCCCGTCGTTGCGTTCAGTGTGCACCAGGCCGGCAGCGCACCGGCCACCACGCTGTATTGATAGGGAGCCGTGCCGCCCGTGGCCGCCACCGTCTGCACATACTGCTGCCCCACCGTGGCGGGCGGCAGTGTCGCCGGAGACAGGCTCATCGCCGGGCACACCTGCAGCGCCGGCCACAACTGGCTGCCCACGCACCCGTTCGCATCCGTCGCGGTGATGGTCAGGCCGATCCCGAGTCCGTTCGCCGTGGTCGGCGTGCCGCTGATCACTCCCGTCGTCGCGTTCAGCGTGAGCCCCGCAGGCAGCAGGCCGCCGGAGACTCCCCACACATAATCCAGCCAGCCCGTCACCGGCTGCAGGGTCAGGTTCGGCCCGGACCAGTACAGCTTCATCACCGCTTCACCGCCGGCTTCGTAATACTCCACGCGGATCGGCACCACCACCCCGGCCGTCAGATCGACCGTCGCGGTGTAGTTCGTCGAGGCCTGATCCTGCCAGCGGTCAATGACCAGCGTGTTGTTCACCCACACGCGGACACCGTCATCACTTGTGCTCTGGAAGGTGTATGTCCCCGTGGCCGCAGGGCGGACAAATCCGCTCCACCGCGCCGAGAACTGGTCCACCGGCACCAGCGGATCCGGCGAGCCCGCCGACCAGTTGTTGTTGATGGAGGCCTCCTGGCGGGTCACCAGCAGCGTGCGGAAAGTGGTTCCCGAGAAATACTGTGCCGTCAGGCCGGACGTCGGCGAGGCGCTCAGCGCCTGGCTGTAGGGCACACCCACCGTGGCCACTGCTGGAGAGGCCGGCGTGATGACCACCGCAGGGCACACCGGTGGCAGCGTGTAGGTGCGCGATCCAGAGCAGAGATTCGAATCCGTGGCGGTCACGGTGAAGGTCACCGCCGTCGAGTTCGTCGGCGTCCCGGAAAGCACCCCGGTGCTCGGATTCAAATACAGCCATGAAGGCAGCCCGGACGCGCTGTACACCACCGGCAGGGCCGTCGTCCCGGAGCTCGTGATCGTCTGCGCATACGGCGAACCGATCACCGGAGCTGCCAGCGTGGCGGGATTCACCGCGATCACCGGGCAGACCTTGATCTTCAGCGTCTGGTCTCTGAAGCAGGTGTTCGCATCGATCGCCCGCACGGTCACCGTGGTGCCGTTCACGCCGCTCGTCGGCACCGTCGGCGTACCGCTGATGCTGCCCGTGCTGCTGAGGCTCAAACCTTCCGGCCACGTGCCCGAGGAGGTGCTCCACGTATAAGGAGTCGCGCTGCTCCCGCTCGCGTTCATCGTTTGCGAGTACTCACTGCCCACCAGTCCGTTCGCCACCGTGCTCGGCGTCACCGTGATGACCGGACAGGAGCGGAAGCCAAAGTCGATCGTGTTTTCAAAGTTCGTGCTGCCTTCGGCCCCCGGCTCCGTGCCGCTCGCCAGTGTAAACACCGGGCTCGTCGTCGCCGCACCCGCGCCGCCGTTTTGTGCGCCGTTGCTGTCATTGTCCACGCCGTTGTCCTCATACACCGTCAGCGTCGCAGACGTGTAGGCCGCAGGCGGTGTGGGAATCCGCACGCGGTAGGTTCCCGGCGCCTGCCCGCCAAAGTAATACTTCCCGCTCGCATCGGTCGTCGTCGTCAGCAGCACGGCGTCGTTGCTGCCGTCCAGCAGTTCCACCGTGATGTCGGCCTGCCCGGATTCCGTGGCGGACTGGTAGAAGCCGTCGCCGTTGAGATCGGCAAACACCAGGTCCCCCACGCTCACTCCGTCTCCCAGCCCGAAGTCGATGCTGAAGTCCGTGTTGGTGTTCGTGTCGCCATCGTTCACCGATTCCGTGCCGGGAATCAGCGTGATCATCGGGCTGTAGATCGGCGTGCCAGGACCGCCGGGCTGCATGCCGTTGTTGTCATTGTCCACGCCATTGTCCAGCGGCACCACCACGCCGGAGGTCACTGGCAGTGATGCAGGCGGGATCACCTGCACGTAGTAGGTTCCGGATGGCAGATCGCTGAAGACATACACGCCGCTGCTCGAAATCGTGACCGGTGTCGAAACCTCGTAGTCCGCATTCTCTCCAGTGCCGCCGCGCACACCGTCCGCGCCCGGATGGAAGAGATGCACCACCGCACCCACCGCGCCCGGTTCACCGTAGTCCTTGATGCCGTTGCGGTTCGTGTCCTGCCACACCGCATTGCCCAGGCAAAGCCGCGTGTCCGCCACGTCCACCTTTTGGAACACCATCGAGTCTTCCTGGCCGGAGGGATTGTCGCCATACACGCCCATCGTCGTGCCGTCGGCGGAGATGCCGTCACCACCGTTGTAGAGGTTCCAGAAGGAGTAGCTGCTGTCCTGCGCCACATGGCCGTCAGACACCAGCAGATCGGAAATCCGTGTGTACAAATCCTGCGGCGTGTCCCACATCACCGCAAAGCTGCCCGTGGACGCCGTGCTGTACAAGGTGCCCAGCACCCGGCCCGTGTCGCTCACCGCCCCCACGATCCCGCCCAGGCTGTCCTGCGGCAGGATGCGCGGCAGGTTCGTCCGCGTGCTGGTCTGCGTGTCATACACAAACGGCACCGGCACCCCGGAAATCTTCTGGCTGGAGCCGATGTAGCGCCCGCTCGGGCTCACGCGGCCCGCGTTCAGCGATCCTCCCGTGAAGGTCACCACCACCGTGCTGTAACCGCTTGCAGGGCTGCCGCTCAGCACTTTGCCCACGCCGCTGCTGTCCGTCACCAGCAGGATCGTTCCGTCTGCCGAGGCATCAAGGACTTCGCGCACGCCGGAGATCGCCGTCCACGCACGCGTGCTGAGGTTCCAGTAGCCGCCCTGCGCCAGCACCGGGCCTCCGGGGCCGTCTGGATCCACCGTGCCAAACGCATAGCCGCTGTCGCTCGTCAGTGCGGACGGGATCGCGCTCATGCTCGCGTTCGAATCATACGGCGTCAGCAGCCGCACCGTGGTCCCGCTCGTCTGGCTGTAATACCATGGCACGATGCTCAGCTTGGGACCGATGGACCATTTCTCATAGCCCACCGCATCGCCGCTGTCGTTCACATCGCGGCCCATCGCATAGGGATGCTTGCTGTCCAGCAGCGGCACATCGATGTTCCCATCCGTGAGCATGTTCATCACGAAGCCGTAGGATTTCTTCGCCACGCGGATGCCGGTGATCCACCGCCCGTTGGGCGACATGTTGTAAAGGCAGGTGCCGATTCCATTCGTCTCACCGCCCAGCACATCACGGCCCAGCCGCGTCACCAGATACGCGCCGCCCACGCTTTGATTCAGCGTGGTCGGGCAGTTGGTGACATTGGCGGAAATGATGATGCTGCGGGTGATCGTCGTCTGGCAGTTGGTCGAGTCGGTCACTTTCACCGTCAGCGTGGTGCTTCCGGCCACAGTCGGTGTGCCGCTGATCGCGCCGGTGGAGGTGTCGAAGCTCAGTCCTGCAGGCATCGAACCACCCGTGATCGCATACGTGTAGGGCGCATTGCCACCGGCCGTGATGAACGTCTGCGCATAGCTGCTTCCCACCATGCCCACCGCCAGCGTTCCGGGGCTGACGCTGATCACCGGACACTGCGGCGTGATCGTGTAGCTCTGCGTTGCCACACAACCGTTCGCATCCGTCGCGCTGATCGCAAACGTGCGCGAGGTCGAAACCGTGGGCGTGCCGCTCAGCACTCCCGTGCTCGCATTGAAGGTCACCCCCGTCGGCAGCGTGCCGCTCGCAAACGCCAGGACATACGGTGCGGTGCCGCCGCTTGCGCTCAGCGTCTGCGACGAGCTTGCTCCAACCGTCCACGTGGCCGTCAGGGGAGACAGCGAAATGACGGGGCAGATTTTCAGGCTGATCACCTGGTCCTTCAGACAGCCGCTGGCATCCATGCTGCGCACCGTGAAGCTGCTGCCGGTGCCGTTTGCGGTCGTCGGCGTGCCGCTGATCACGCCGCTGCTGCTCATCAGCAATCCTGCTGGCAGCGTGCCGCTGCTGATCGAATAGGTGTAAGGTGAAGTGCCGCCGCTTGAGGCCAGCGCCTGGCTGTAAAACGTGCCAACCGTGGCCGCCGTCGCTGTGGTGGGCGTGATGCTGATGGCCGGGCAGACCTGCAGCTTCAGTGTCTTGGAAGCCTGGCAGCCGTTCACGTCTGTGGCGCGCAGTGTGAGATTGGTACCGCCCGCATTCACCGCCGTGGGTGTGCCGGAAATCACGCCGCTGCTGGTGTTCAGCGTCAGGCCCGCAGGCAGCGTGCCGCTGGTCAGCGCCCAGGTGTAGGCGGCTTTGCCTCCGCTCGCCGTCAGCGTCTGCGAATAAGCCGTGCCCACCACCCCCTGCGCCAGCGTTGCAGGCAGAATGCTGATCGTGGGGCACACCGGCGCCAGCGTGCATGCCAGCGTTTTGGCGCAGCCGTTGGCATCCGTGGCGCGCACCGTGAAGGCCGCCGTGGTCGTGTTGTTCGGCGTGCCGCTGATCACCCCCGCCGAGCTCAGCGTGGCCCAGGCCGGCAGCGCTCCGCTGGCCAGCGTGAAGGTGTAAGGAGAGGCCCCGCCGCTCGCGGAAACCGTCTGCGAATACGCCACTCCCACCGTCGGCGTCGTCAGCGTCGCAGGCGCCATCGTGATCACCGGGCAGATTTGCAGCGCCAGCGTTTGCGAGCCCTGGCAGCCGTTGGCATCATTGACCCGCACCACGATGGAGCTGGCCGGGCTGGCCGTGGTCGTCGGTGTACCGCTGATCACGCCCGTGCTGGAATTCAGCGTCAATCCGTTGGGCAGCGTGCCGCTGATGAGCGTCCATGAACTGTAGGGCGCCGTGCCGCCGCTGGCCGCCAGCGGTTGCGAGTACGCCGTGCCCACGATGCCCTGCCCGAGTGTCGTCGGGCTCAGCGTGATCGTCGCGCAGGAAGGTGTCAGCGTGTAGGCGCGCGTGCCGCCGCAGCCGTTCGCATCCGTGGCGCTCACGGTGAAGGTCGCGGAGGTCGTCGTGGTCGGTGTCCCGCTCAGCACCCCGTCGCTGCTCAGGGTGGCCCATGCAGGCAGCGTGCCGCTGGCCAGCTCATAAGTGTAGGCCGCCTCACCGCCGCTCGCCGTGAGGCTCTGCGAATACGCCATGCCCACCGTCGGCGTGGGCAGCACCGTCGGAGACAGCGTGATGACCGGGCAGATCTGCAGCGTGTAAGTCTTCGTGCCTGAGCAGGTGTTCACGCTGTCCCTTGCGGAAATGGTCACGCTCACTCCATCCGCATTGCTCGCCGTGGGTGTGCCGCTAAGCACGCCTCCGCTGCTCAGGGTCAGCCCCGCGGGCAGGGTGCCGCTGGTGACCGACCACGTGTAGCTCGATGAACCGCCGCTCGCGGCCAGCGTCTGCGAATACGCGCTGCCCACCGTGCCCGTCGGCAGGGTGGCGGTGGAAATGGTGATCGCAGGGCAGCCCATCGCAAACGTCATCGCCTGCGTCCCCTGGCAGCCGTTGGCATCGGTCGCGCGGATCGTCACGTTGCCACTCGTCTGGCTGGTGGGCGTGCCGCTCACCACACCGCTGCTGGTGTTGAGAGAAAGCCCCACCGGCAGCGTGCCGCTGACCACCGCATACGTGTAAGGGGCCGCACCGCCGGAGGCGGACACCGTCTGCGAATAGGCGCTGCCCACAGTCCCCGTGGCCGGCGTTGTCGGAGACAGCGTGATCGCCGGGCAGATTTGCAGCGTGACCGCCTTCGTGCCCTGGCAGCCGTTCGCGTCGTTCACTCGGAAGGTCACCGTCGTCGCCGGGCTGGCGGAAGCCGTCGGCGTGCCGCTGATCACACCCGTGCTGGCGTTCAGCGTCAGCCCTGCTGGCAGCGCGCCGCCGGTCACCGTCCACGAGCTGTAAGGCGCGATGCCACCGCTCGCGGCCAGCGTCTGCGAGTAAGCCGTGCCCACCTTTCCTGCCGCAAGGGCGGCCGGGGTGATCGTGATCGTCGGGCACTGCGGCGTCAGCGTGTAAGCCAGCGTCGCCGTGCAGGCGTTGGCGTCCGTCACACGCAGCGTGAAGATGGCCGTCGTGGTCGTCGTCGGCGTGCCGCTCAGCACTCCGGCGGAGGTCAGCGTAGCCCAGGCCGGCAGCGTGCCGCTCGCCAGCGAAAACGTGTAAGGCCCCGTGCCGCCGCTGGCCGTGAGCGTCTGCGAATACGACGTGCCCACCTTCGCCGTCGCCAGCGTCGTGGGGGAGAAGGTGATGACCGGGCAGATTTGCAGCGTGATCGCCCGCGAGCCCTGGCAGCCATTCGCGTCATTCACCCGCACCGTGACGGTGGTGGAAGGGCTGGCGGAAGCCGTCGGCGTACCGCTGATGACACCCGTGCTCGCATTCAGCGTCAGCCCTGCTGGCAGCGTGCCGGCGGTGACGGTCCATGCGCTGTAAGGAGCCACCCCGCCCGTGGCGGAAAGCGTCTGCGAATAGGAACTGCCCACCGTCCCCGTGGCCAGCGTCGCGGGCGAAATCGTGACCGTCGGGCACACCGGTGTCACCGTGTAGGCGACCGTCGCGGAGCACCCGTTGGCATCCGTCGCCAGCACCGTGAAGCTTGCCGTGTCCGTGCTGTCGGGCGTGCCGCTCAGCACGCCCGAGGTGCTCAGCGTGGCCCAGTCTGGCAGCGTGCCGCTGGCCACCGTGTAAGTGTAGGCCGCCGTTCCGCCGGAGGCCGTAAGCGTTTGCGAATACGCCGTGCCCACCGTGGGTGTCGGCAGAATTGAAGGCGTCACCGAAATGATCGGGCAGATCTGCAGCGTGATCACCTGCGAGGCCTGGCAGCCATACTTGTCATTCACCCGCACCGTCACCGTGGTCGAAGGGCTCGCCGAAGCCGTCGGCGTGCCGCTGATGATTCCCGTGCTGGCATTCAGCGTCAGGCCCGCTGGCAGCGAGCCGCTCGTCACCGTCCATGAGCTGTAAGGCGCCGTGCCACCGCTCGCGCTCAGCGTCTGCGAGTACGCCGTTCCCACCATCCCTGCATCCAGCGTGCTCGGCGTGATGCTCACCGTCGGACACACGGGCGTGAGGTTGAACGCCTGCGTTTTGGTGCACCCGGCGGCATCCGTGGCGCGCGCGCTGAAGCTCGCCGAGGCGGAGCTCGTCGGCAGACCGCTGATTGTGCCGTTGCTCGTGCTCAAGGTCAGCCCTGATGGCAGCGACCCGCTGGTCAGCGCCCATGTGTAAGGCGCGATCCCGCCCGAAGCGCTCAGCGTCTGCGAGAAGTTCGTGCCCACCGTCGGCGTGTTGAGCGTGGTCGGTGTCACGCTCACCGCCGGGCAGGTCGGGGTCATGCTGAGCGCCAGTGTGCCGGTGCAGCCCTTGGAATCCGTCGCGCGCAGCGTGAAGCTCGTCGCGCTTGAGCTCGTGGCCGTGCCCGAAATGACGCCCGTGCTGGCGTTCAGCGTGAGCCCCGCAGGCAGTGCACCGGTCGCCACCGCATAGGTGTAGGGTCCGTTGCCACCGCTGGCCGTCACCGTCTTTGAATACGCCGTGCCCACAGCGGGTGCGGGCAGCGAATTCGGAGTCAGAGTGATCGTGCTGCAGGTCACGTTGAACAAATAATCTTCCACCTCACCCGGGCCGCTCGCGCCATACGGGCCGGGATTGGTCACTGCCGTGAGTCGGAAGCGCGCCCCCAGGCTGCCCACCGCCGCGCTCGCCGGCACATTGAAGGTGTAGCTCTGGCTGGCGTTGCTCGTCCCGGTGGGGATCACCACATTGTTGATGATCTGGTCGCCGCTGTCCGTCAGCGATCCGTTGTTGCCGAAGTCGATCCAGCCGTTCAGGAAGGCGGGCGCTCCGGAGGTGTTCGTCACCTTCACCGTCACACTCACTCCCGTGGCCCCCTGCACCACGCTCGCCGGCAGTGTCACGCCGTCTTCGTCATCCAGCCAGGACACGTCGTCCGAATTCGCCGCCGTGTTGAACGCCGCCGGAATATCGTAATCAATCAGCGAGCCCATCAGCAGCGAGCTGTACACCGTGTCGCGCGCCACATCGAATCCTGAGTAGTCGCCGAAGTCATCCAGCACCTGCGTGAACTCATAGCGCATCGCGCCCCCGGAGATCGCGTTGGACGCCATGCTGGAGGTCACTGCGGTGGCCACCGCCGTCGTTTTGTCCACCCTGTACAGCGCCGTGCCCGCCTGCGCATACAGCGTGCCGTAGCCGTCCGTCGAAAGGCCGAACACATCCGAGATCGCCCCGCCGCTCGGGTTCTTGATCTGCCCCACAAGCTGCGTCGCAGTACCGCCTTCCGGCACTTGTACAGATAGAAGGTGGTGAAGCCGCTGCCCGCCGTGGTGTAGTACAGTTCATTGCCGATCCACGCCAGGTCGCCCGCGCTGACCAGCGACTGGCCGTTCGGCGCCGTGGCCGGGGAGGTGAAGACCCGCGTCAGCGCCGTGGAGCTTCCCGTGCTAAGCGCGGAGATGTTGAAGGTGTAGATGTCACCGTCGTTCACACTGCTGATGTAGGGTGTCCCGGCCGAGTCAAACACCAGCCCGTTGAAGCTGTTGGAGCTCGTGAAGCTCCCCTTCCTCGTCACCGCGCCCGTGCTCGGGTTGATCTGATAGATGTTGTTGAAGTCGATCCCGTAGAGGATGCCGGAAGGCGACCACGCAAGGTCCGTCAGATAGTGCGCGCTCGAATCCCTCGTCTGGCCCACCAGCGTCTTCGCCCCGGTGGAGACATCATACGTCTCCAGATAGCCTGTGCTGCCGTTGCCAGTGCTCACATAAAGCAGGCTGGAGTAGCTGGTGCCGGACGCCACCGTCATCAGGTACGACTGGCTGGCCGTGCAGCCATACGCATCGCTCACCTGGATCGTGAAACTGCTGGTGCCCTTTGCCGTTGTCGTCCCGCTCAGCACGCCTGCGCTGCTCAGCGAAAGCCCCGCCGGCAGCGTGCCGGACGCCAGAGACCACGTCAGCGGTGCGTTCACCGTGCCCGATGCCGCCGTCGCCACCATCGTCACATTCACTGCGGTGGAAAGATCCCACGACCCCATCGCGAAAGGCGAGATCACATAGCTGGTGCAGGCCGGTGTCATCGTGTAGCTGCGCGTGCTGGTGCAGCCGTTCGCATCCGTCGCCTGCAGCGTAAAGCTCGCCGTGTCCCCGGAAGTCGGCGTGCCGCTCAGCGCGCCTCCCGAGCTCAGCGTCAGCCCGTCAGGCAGCGTGCCGCTGCTCACGCTGTAATTGTAGGGCGCCGTGCCGCCGCTCGCACTGATCGCCTGCGAGTACGGCGTGCCCACAGACGCGCTCCCCAGGCTCGTGGGCCCGAGCGTGATCGCCGGGCAGATCTGCACCAGATAATCTTCCACCTCACCATTCCCGCTGCCACCCGTGGAACCGGGGGAACTCGTCGAGGTCAGGCGCACGCGCACTCCCACATTCCCCAGCGTTGCCCCGGAAGGCACCGTGAATGTCAGCGACCGGTTCAAATTCGAACTCCCCGTCGCGATCGTCACGTTCGTCGCCACCTGCTCGCCGCTGTCCGTCAGCGAGCCGTTCTTGTTGTAGTCGATCCACGCATTCAGGAAGGCCGTGGCACCGCTCGTGTTTGTCACCTTCACGATCATGCTTCCCGTGGTTCCCGTCACCAGGCTCGCTGGCAGGGTCACACCGTCTTCATCATCAATGCCCGCGTTGTCATCTCCCGTGGCAGTCGCATTCGCGGTGATCCCCGCCTCGCTGTCAGTCGTCGCACCGATCCGGATCGTGCTCACCACGTTGCTGCTGGCGGAGGCAAACCCGTTGTAGTCACTGAAATCCCCTGCGGCCAGCGCCGCCACCGCAGACACCACAAACAGGGAAATCCCCGCTGTCAGCGCGCGCTCGCCGCGGGCGCAACGCCGCTTCATCCACGCCGCAGCGCGGAGAATCGAGGCAGTCGATTCGCCTGTTTCTTTAGAAACATTCGAAAGAGTGCTGTATCCCGGAGGCAAAGCCATGTAATTTTTGTGAATAAAGCCAGTTTAATCATACGCATTATAATTTCAATAGAAAGTGCAGATTTGTTTAAGTTTCCCTAAATACCCCGCTTTCGATCCCCCCAATTTTGCAAAAAAGGCGCACTCCAGGGCTCGACACTCCTTCGATTGCCCTTATTCTCCGCGCCCCCTCAAAAAAGTGGCAATCATGAGCAAAAAAATCGTCCTCGCATACTCCGGCGGCCTCGACACCTCCGTCCTTCTCTCCTGGATCAAGGAAACCTACAACGCTGAAGTCATCGCTTTCTGCGCCAACGTCGGTCAGGACGACGAACTCAAAGGCCTCAACGCCAAGGCCAAAAAGACCGGCGCCTCCAAGATCTACATCGACGATCTCCAGGAAGAATTCGCCTCCGACTTCATCTACCCGATGATCCAGGCCGGAGCCATCTATGAAGGCGAGTACTTCCTCGGCACCAGCATCGCCCGCCCCCTCATCGCCAAGCGCATGGTCGAGATCGCCAAAGCCGAAAAGGCCGGCTTCATCGCCCACGGTGCCACCGGCAAAGGCAACGACCAGGTCCGCTTTGAGCTCACCGCCGCCGCCCTCGCCCCCGAGATCGAAATCATCGCCCCATGGCGCGACGAGCGCTTCCGCACCCAGTTCCCCGGCCGTGCCGAAATGATCGCCTACTGCGAAGAGAAGAAGATCCCCGTCCAGGCCAGCGCCAAGAAGCCCTTCTCCATGGACCGCAACCTCCTGCACATCAGCTATGAGGCCGGCATTCTCGAAGACCCCTGGTTCGACGCCAGCGATCCGAAGTACAAAGGCTACTTCAACACCCTCTCCGTCTTCCCCGAGGACGCCCCGGACAAGGCCGAGACCGTCATCCTCGAATTCGAAAAGGGAAATTGCATCGCCGTCAACGGCAAGCTCCTCTCCCCCCTCGGCGTCATGAAGCTCCTCAACAAGCTCGGCGGCAAGCACGGCGTCGGCCGCGTGGACATGGTGGAAAACCGCTTCGTCGGCATGAAGAGCCGCGGCGTTTACGAAACCCCCGGCGGCAGCATCCTCCACTTCGCCCATCGCCAGATCGAAAGCCTCACCATGGACCGCGAAGTCATGCACCTGCGCGACAGCCTCATTCCAAAGTACGCCACCCTGGTGTACAACGGCTTCTGGTACGCCCCCGAGCGCCTCGCGCTGCAGGCCCTCGTCACTGAGAGCCAGAAGAAAGTCAGCGGCACCGTTCGTGTGAAGCTCTACAAGGGCAACATCATCCCCGCCGGCCGCAAGAGCCTCTTCAGCCTCTACAACCCGCAGATCGCCACCATGGAAGCCGACCCGACGAAGGCCTACAACCAGGACGACGCCACCGGCTTCATCCGCCTCAACGGCCTCCGCCTCAAGACGGGTGCGATCCGGGACCGGAAGAAGTAAATCCACCTTACTCCAAGCTCCCTCACCTCCCAAAACGCCGAAGAGCCTTCTCTTCGGCGTTTTGCTTTCCCTCCCTTTCCAAGCGCCAGTCGCCCACCCGAAAAATTGCGTTCAAGACATTCTTGCCGAACGCTTTAAAGGCGATACCGCCAAACAACGCATTTTATTTCCATGAATATCTGGCTTCACCGCATCTCCCATCACGCCGAGGCGTCCTATCCGCTGCTTGAAAATGGCTTTCTGACCATCGGATACTCCGATTTCCGCGATCCCGGCTTTCTAGCGAGGACCAAGGCCAAAGACTGGTCTTACTTTGAATCCTCGTTTGCGCAGACTTGGGGAAGCATCCCTCGCACTCGCTACAATTTGTGGCGGTTCATAGCCGAGATGCAGACTGGCGATACTGTGGTGGTACCATCATGGGGAACATTTTCCGTGTACCACATCGAGAGTGACGCCACACTGATAAACGAGGTGACCGCCCAGGGCCTGCCCGTCTGGAACAAAGGAGTGCTGACCGTAAAGGACAACGGCCTTTTTATTGCAGACCGGCCTCTGGACATCGGCTTCTTCCGCAGGGTGTCCCTCTTGGCGAAGGACATTTCCCGCTACGACTTCGCCAACGCCGAACTGACCTCGCGAATGAAAATTCGCTCCGCGACCGCGAACATCACCGATCTGGCTGACAGCCTCAACAAAGCCATTGAAGCTTTTCGCAACCACCGTCCAATCAATCTGCACTCGCAGATTCTCGATCTTTCCAGGGATCAATTGCTACGTCTCATTCAAAGCGAACTGAACCCGGACAAATTTGAAGCTTTGATCGCCTGGTATTTCAAACAAACCGGTGCCAGTGAAACTGCAGTTACCTCCAAGAACGCTCCCGACAAACAAGGAGACGCCGATGTCGTTGCGGTTTTCGAGCCTCTGAAGACCATTTATTATGTGCAGGCCAAGCACCATAAGCGAGTAACAGCAGAGTGGGCGGTCCAGCAAGTAAATGAGTACAAAGATGACAAGGACCGGATGGATGATGGCTACTCCAAGATCGCCTGGGTAGTGACCTCGGCGGAGTCCTTCTCACCGGAATGTGTTCAACTCGCCAAGGAGAAATCCGTGGGCCTCTTCACCGGACCCGACCTGGCGCGAATGATTCTGGAGGTGGGTATTGAGGGCCTTGATAAGGCCTTTTGATGTTTCTCTGTACGCCTGCACGCATTTTTTCTTCCCCCCCCTCACC
>Ga0075012_10000254_pt1 | contig 58294 bp, 36 predicted proteins | sample All_14_2_FD_71474 | JGI IMG/M metagenome (GOLD analysis project Ga0075012, IMG submission 71474) | Freshwater microbial communities in response to fracking from Pennsylvania, USA - Allegheny Zone_MetaG_DW_15 | ecosystem: Environmental > Aquatic > Deep subsurface > Groundwater > Drilled... | reverse complement strand
ATCAACGGCCATCCCACCTAAAGTTTGGGTAAACGACAAGCTTTTGAACCTTGAAAAAAGTCTGAAACTGAAAACCCATGACATTCAAGGGTTCAATTGGGGCGCTAACCAAAAAGGTGGATCACAATTGGCCTTGGCCATTTGCATGGAAATTTATCCAGAAAGCTTGGCTATGCAGGTACATCCTATTTTTAGAAAGACTTTTTTGGAAGGAATAAGCGGTGACAGCTTTGACCATTTGCTGAACCTTGCAAAATTTAATGAGGAACACGCTGGGATTACTGCCACTTGACCTTGAAGGCAGCCTATTTATTTCAGGCTGACTTTGGTGCCGAGGTAAAAGGAGAAATTGTAAAGTTTTTCACCATTGGCACCGATGCCATCGGTAAGAAAATGATGCTGGTAGTTCGGTTGCAAGAACACACTCCAGTGTGGTGAAACGAAGCGCTCCACGCCCACACCGATATTGGCTGTCAGGTAAAAATTGTCCTGAAGGCTGCCACCATCGAACAGGCCATCGGGAAATTCTTTTTCCTCTCGAATGGACTTGTTGTCGGCGGGCAATTCGTTCGGGATGGGCATCATGGCGAACTTGCTGAAAGATGGTGTCTTGTCAGTTTTAATTTCATAAACCGAGGAAGCTATCAGATTGGCGGAGGCGCCGATGTTGCCGTACATGCGCCATTTTCCTTGGTTTTTGAAGTGGTAGCTGGCGTTGAGCGGTATTTGCAAGATGTCAAGCTGTACACCATTGAACTCCTCCCGGATGTAGTAGCTCACCGTTTCGAACAAGAAGACTGGTGTGTTCGGGATGTATCGTTTGAAGGAGTAAACACCGCCTGTCTGGATTTCCCATTTATCCTTCTTCCAGCTCACCAAGATGCCGCCACCGTAGCCACTGGCAAGGGTCGTATCCCTTCCCGTAGTTACCAAGGTGTCAAAAACACTGTATTTATTGGGCGGCGTTATAACGTAGGCAAAGTCAGTGGTGGTGAAAATGCTGAATCGCAGCTTCGGTTCTTTGTGAAAAAGGATAGGAGGCAGTTCCAGTGTTTCCCAAGCAAAGTTGGATTGAATGGGCTGGGCATCCAACGATGCAATCAACGAAGCGTCAGAGATGTCGCCATCATCAGTTTTGCCAGGCGTTGGGAGGGTGTTTTGGGCAAATTTTTTCTCCACCATTTCCTCAAAGAGGGTAGTAGGCGGTTTTTGTGCCAATATTGCTGCCAATGGCGCTGAAGGCAATGTGTTGGAGGTATTTTCTAGGTGTCCTGAATTCAAGCCTGCATTGAAGCTTGTTTCCGTGGTGCTATCAAAACTTGAACTAGGCTCATCACTTGGCCTAGTCGAAGTTTGAGTTTGGATGGAACGGCTGGGCAGCAAATCAGCGGCTGCAATCGGCACATTCTTGGGTTGGTTTTGCGCTTTTGGCGAGGTTGTTTTTTCAATGGGCGAACCGGCTGGCTGCATTTGTAGGGCTGGTTCCTTGCCGTCCAGCCTGTTGTCTTCGTTGATGACAGGCGTAAAGTGGACAATGGTCAAGAGCAGCAGGAGCATCAGACCAACCTCGGCAGCCTTGCAGCGGATGAGATGGTAGCGGAAGTAAAATTCTTCTTCCAAACGACTGGCCATGATCTGCCAGTGATGTGGTTGGTAGGCTACCCTGAAATTTTCAAGCCGTTCACCAATGGCATTGTCTATAAGTGCCTCATTTTCAAGCTGTTCTGCGGCCTCTTCTGCTTCAATCATCTTTTCCATCCTGCTCCAGTCGCCCGTCATGAAGGGGACTTCGAGGCCATTCAATTTACCTGAAACCACATCATCGAACGAACGAGGAGCCTTGCCGGCATTCTCAGCGGCAGCTTCCTGGTCAAGGCGTTGCTCAAAGGCGTCCCAAGCTGCGGCGTTGGGCCGAGCATGAAAATCCTCCAATGCTTTCCTAACCTTTTCGTCTAGATGCTTATTCGTATTCATTGTTTCGACAAATCTGCTGCGTGTGCAACCAGGGATGGGTTCTGGCGGAGCAACGCTTCCTGTAGTTTAGTCCTTGCTTTGACGAGATTAGAACGGGACGTGCTTTCGGTGATGTTAAGAAGGTCGGCGATTTCCTTGTGGCTGTAGCCCTCAAGGATGTAAAGATTGAAAACTGCACGATAGGCTGGCGTCAGTTCCTGCACGGCGTTCAGTATTTCCTGTTCCGTCAGTTGCGATAGCGCATCGGCATCGGGTACACTTTGGTCGTAGGCCGTTTCGATGTCCTCGGTACGGCGGCGAACCTGCTTGCGGTAGTAGTCAATGGCCGTGTTCACCATGATGCGCCGGATCCACGAGTTGAGCGAAGTGCCCGGCTCGTAGCGGTGCAAGTTTTTGAACACCTTGATGAAGCCCTCGTGCATAATGTCGAGCGCTTCGTCTTGGTTGCCTGCGTAACGCAGGCAGACGCCCATCATCTTGGGATAATGCTCCTCGTAAAGCGCCTTCTGTGCCCATCGCTCCTTGCGGAGGCAAGCCTCAATGAGGTGGCTTTCGTCGGAAATGAAGGTTAATGCAATATCCATGCAAATAGCTGTTTGTGCCCCTCCAATTTTCATTTTCTCAATATTAAATGAAAAACGTGAGGAGACGGATGATTGCTGCGTAGCTGCGGCTGCCTTGGCCGCTTTTTTCTCAAAAGTGGGGGAAAGGTAGAAACTTATTTTGAAAAAAGGGTAGGCGTTTGGGTCGGTGGCTTGACAATTGGAGCGAAATTGCTGGATTTTTAACAGTAAGCAATGGGATTTGCTTTTGTGTTTAAAACATTTTGTTGAAATATAATTGAGGGAATTATTAATTTTGCGGGTATTTTTTGAAAAGCTCAACATGGCAATATCACCAAATAGCAACGCAGACGGCACGCCCGGCCCAAATGGCTCCAATGGCCATGCAGAAGGCCACGTCATCACCATCTCCGGCATGTACGAGAACTACTTCCTCGACTATGCCAGCTACGTCATCCTGGAAAGGGCCGTGCCTGCCATTGAGGATGGCCTGAAACCCGTACAGCGGCGCATCCTGCACGCCATGTACGAGAAGGACGACGGGCGCTACCACAAAGTGGCCAATATCATCGGGAACACGATGCAGTACCACCCGCACGGCGACGCCGCCATCGGCGATGCGCTCGTGAACATTGGGCAAAAGGAACTGCTGATTGACACCCAAGGAAACTGGGGCGACTACCGTACCGGCGACTCGGCGGCGGCCAGCCGTTATATCGAGGCACGCCTCACCAAGTTTGCGCTGGAGGTGGCCTTCAACAACCAAACCACCGTCTGGTCGCTCAGCTACGACGGTAGGAAACGGGAGCCGGTGAACCTGCCCATGAAGTTCCCGCTCATCCTCGCACAGGGTACGGACGGTATCGCCGTGGGCCTCAGCACCAAGATTTTGCCGCATAATTTCATCGAACTAATTAAGGCCAGCATTGATATTTTGCACGGCAAAAACGTCAAGATTTACCCTGATTTCATGACCGGGGGCAGCATTGACGTGACTGACTACCAAGGTGGCCACCGGGGTGGCAAAGTGAAGGTCAGAGCGAAAATCGAGAAGGCGGACAAGAACATCATCCTGATTAAAGAACTGCCCTACGGCGTGACGACGGTCTCCCTCGCCGAGAGCATCGGTAAGGCCGTGGAAAAGGGCCAAATCAAAATCAAGAAGATTGACGACAACACCGCCGCCGAAGTCGAAATCGCCATCGAACTGATGCCCGGCACTTCGCCCGACGTGACGATTGATGCGCTCTACGCCTTCACCGACTGCGAAGTGAGCATCTCGCCCAACGCTTGCATCATCACCGACGACAAGCCGATTTTCACGACGGTGGAGGAAATCCTGCGCATTTCCACGGAAAATACGAAGGACCTGCTGCGGCAAGAACTTGAAATCAAGCGCAAGGAACTGGAGGAAAAATGGCTCTTCGCCAGCCTCGAAAAAATCTTCATCGAAAACCGCATTTACCACCAAATAGAAGAGTGCGAGAGCTGGGAGGAGGTCATCGCTGTTATTTATCGGGAGCTTCGCAAATACATCGCAACGCCTTCCGACAACAAAGGCGATGCCGACAAACGCCTGAAACTCTTCCGGGAACTGACCGACGACGACATTACCCGTTTGACAGAAATCAGGATCAAGCGCATCTCGAAATTCAATTCGTTCAAAGCGGACGAACTGATTGAAAAGCTAATAGAGGAACTCGAAGACACGGAGTACCATCTGGCGCACCTCACCGAGTACGCCGTGGCGTATTTCAACAATTTGCTCGAAAAATATGGCAAGGGCCGTGAGCGCCGCACCACCATTTCCGGCGGCTTCGAGACCATCCAAGTGTCGCAGGTGGTGGCTAACAATGCCAAGCTCTACGTTGACCTCAAAGAAGGCTTCGTGGGCATGGGCTTGAAAAAGGACGGCGAGTTCGTCTGCGACTGCTCGGATATTGACGACATCATCGTGTTCCGCAAGGACGGCAAGATGGTCGTGACCCGCATCGCCGACAAGACCTTCGTGGGCAAGGACATCATCCATGTGGACGTTTGGAAGAAGAACGACGAGCGCACGACCTACAACCTGATTTACGTGGACGCAAAGAGCGGCGTGAGCAAGGCTAAGCGCTTCAACGTGACGGCCATCACCCGTGACAAGGAGTACGACCTGACGATGGGCAACCCGAATTCGAAGGTGCTCTATTTCAGCGCCAACCCCAACGGCGAGGCGGAACTCGTGACCATCACCCTCAGCCAAGGCTGCACGGCCCGCATCAAGGTCTTCGACTTCGGTTTCTCCGACATCGAAATAAAGGGACGAGGCTCGCAGGGCAATATCGTGACGAAATACCCCGTGAAAAAAGTAGTGCTGAAAGAGGCCGGACAAAGCACCATCGGTGCCATCAAGGTCTATGTGGACGAAGTCTCAGGCCGCCTCACCACCGACGAGCGGGCCAAGTACCTCGGAGCCTTCGACACGGGCGACCTCATCATGGTGCTCTGGAACGACGGCACCTACGAACTCAACGATTTTGACCTCACCCGCCGCTACGACGTGAACAACCTGCTCCACATCGGCAAATTCGACCCGGAACAGGTGGTGAACGCCGTCTATTTCGATGGAAACAAGGAGTGGACGATGGTCAAGCGCTTCAAAATCGAGACCTCCAAGCTCGGTGAGAAATACAGCTACCTCAGCGACCACAAGAACTCGAAACTGTTATTCGCCAGTGTAAAAGAAAACCCACGCATCGAGTACAGCGTGAAGGTGAAGGGCAAAAAACTGGACGGCGAGGTGAGCCTCGGCGAGTTCATGGACGTAAAAGGCTGGAAAGCACTGGGCAACCGCCTGAGCGACCAGAAGCTGCTGGGGGTGAAAGAGTTGGAGGAAGTAGTCAGCAGCACAAAAGCTAAGGAGTCGGAACCACCAATTGTGGAGAAAAACGACAAACTCCATGCGGGGGATACGATTGATTTTGATGTGAAGGGGCAGGGGTCGTTGTTTTGACGCCATATCCATATATTAATAGCGATGCGATTGCCCGATGCAGCCGCATCGCTATTGTATTTTAACCAATACCAGCATGGCAAAGTCTCCAAAATAAAAATAAGCGAAACCTTTTATATTATCTCGCAAAAACAAGATATTACACCCGAATTCATTGGGCATGGCCAATATCCCATTCTTCATAGAAAATATAAAGTGTAATACATGAAAAGGCTTTTCTCCAGTATCCTATCCTTCCTGAACCGTATTTTCCTCAAAAAGGCGAAAAACGACCCAGCCAATGACAGCGAACGCAAATTCGACTGGATAAGACTTTGCCAGTTGTTTAGCATTCTGTTTGCACTATACTTTGGTCTTGTATGGTATGGAACTTTTAAAAAACCTTGGTACTTGCCGCCTGATAAAGAAATAGAGCCTTTACTTGGTATTATAGCTTTAGTGCTATCCGCTTTGCCTGAATTTTTTAGAAGAGAAACTGGCAATACCATTATTGTCCATATACCGCCAGCAGCAAATAACGGTGCGGCCACTTCTGCGACTCCACCGCCGCCTGGCTTTACCAACCTCCCGCCTCAACCCTACTTCTTCGGGCGTGAAAAAGAACTCGCCAGCATCGCAGAGGCCATCAGCCCAGAGGCGAGGACTTGGGGTGCCCTGATAGACGGCCCCGGTGGCATCGGCAAGACCTCGCTGGCCATAAAGGCTGGGCACGACGCTCCTGCTGCCCATTTTGACCGAAAGCTCTTCCTCTCCGCCAAGGTACGGGAACTCACCCCCGCTGGCGAGCAAAAGCTGGAGGACTATATGCTGCCCAATTTTATGGCCCTGCTCACAGAACTGGCCCGTGAACTCGGCGACGATGCCATCGAAAAAACCGACCCCGCCGGGAGGGCCAATATGCTGCGCAATATGCTGGCCAAGGAGCGGGCGCTGCTCGTGATTGACAACCTAGAAACCTTCGACGAACGGGAGCGGGTACGGCTCTACCAGTTCCTCGCCCTGCTGCCGCAAAGCTGCAAGGCTATCGTGACCAGTCGACGCCGCACCGATGTGGATGCGAGGGCCATCCGCCTCGATAGGATGGAACGCAGCGAGGTGCTGGAACTGTTGGAGGAACTCGCCAAGAATAGGCCCCTCCTCGAAAAAGCTACCGAACAAGAGCGCAGCGACCTCTACGAAATAACCAACGGCAACCCCTTGCTCATCAAATGGACGGTGGGGCAACTGGGCAGGGGCCATTGCCGCACCGTGCCCGATGCCATTGACTTCCTCGCCAATGCCCCCAAGGACAACGACCCCTTGGAGTATATCTTCGGCGACCTGCTGGACAGCTTTAAAGACAGCGAGAAAGCGGTGCTCGTCGCCCTTACCTACTTCACGCTACCAGCTAGCATTAAATGGATAGCCGAAACATCGGACATAGCAGAGAAAGCCGCTCAAACCGCACTAGAGGACTTGGCCGACCGTGCCCTGCTCCTAGCTACGCCCGATGCAGAGAAATACCTGCTGCCACCACTTGCTGCTACTTTCTTAAGGCGCAAATGCCCGGAACTGCTGGCACAAGCAGGGAGGCGGCTGACCGATAGTATTTATGCACTCGTGATGGAGAATGGCTATGATAATTATGAACGCTTTCCGATTTTGGAAGCCGAGTGGGACACAATTGCGGCCACGATACCCTTGTTTTTGCAGGGGGAGAATGGGCGCTTGCAGGAAGTATGCAGGGAGTTGTTTAGTTTTATGAACTTCTCGGGCAAGTGGGACGAGTTGGCGAACCTCAACCAACAGGCAGAAGAAAAGGCGGTAGCTGTTGGGGACTTTTACAATGCTGGGTGGAGGGCATATCATTGTGGCTGGGTAAATTATCTTCGGGGACTAGTCACTGGAGTACTTTCTGCTGCTGAGCACTGTACTGGCCATTGGGAAAAAACAATTACTGCCGGGGCAAGGGAAAAAGGAACGGCTACCCGGCTGCGAGGCTTGGGTCATAAATTGGAGCAAAACTATCCGGCAGCAATAGCCGCCTGCCAGGAATCGCTTGCAGCTTGGCAAGCAATTGCGCCAGAAAGTGTGGATGTTGCCACGGCATTGAACAGCTTGGGTACAATAGAACGGAGCCAAGGTAATTCTGCCGTCGCCAAAGGCTACTTCCAAGACGCCTTGCGGATAGCCCAAAAAATCAATTACAGAGAAGGTGTTGCTTACATTACTGGCAATATGGCCGAACTGGCGCTTGATTCTGAAGACTGGGCAAATGCAGAAATCCTGTCCCATGCGGCATTGGACTTGGCTGAAAAACTGGGCAGGCAGGAAGTGATTGGCGGAACCTATCATATCCTCGCATTAGCTCTGACCAAGCAAGGCAGACCGAAAGAAGCCCTCCCCTACGCCCACCGAGCCGTAGAAATCTACACTCGGTTAAAAATGCCAGAGGAACTAGCCGCAGCCCAAGCCATCCTAGCCGAATGCGGCGGCTAACCCCTTCAAAGGCGACACTTTTCAAAAAGCTGTCACCTTTTCCACGAAAACTATTACCATTTTATGTAATAGCCCTTGCAAGAAAAATAACAAGCCTATATCTTCGCAACATACATACGACGGGAAGGGGAGGCACAGCAGGACACCAGCAAACGAGCGGCCCAGAAGGCGGTTTTTCGACCTGTTTTGAGGGGTTTTTTGGGCAAAAATGAGGTTCAAAACACCAAAATTGAGCTCCAAATAGGGGTTTTTGGTGCCAAAAACGACCGGATTTTTGCCTTGAAAGGCCGCAGACGCATCTTGAAAGGCAGAAGATTCGTCTTGAAAGGCTGGATTTTTGCCTTGAAAGGCTGTTTTTTAGACTTCATACATGGGAAAATGAGCAAGTGATACTGAAATAATAGCTTTATTCACCTTTAAATATTCGATTATCATGGAAGAAAACACCAACCTGAACCCGGCTTCTGACGAGGAAGCCACCGAACCCACCAATGCCAGTACAGGCAATAACGCCGGAAAATTGGCCGATGAGGGCGGTGACGAGGGCGGCACGGAGGACTCCCCGAACCGCAAAAAACCGAGGGTGCCCAAGCAGTACCCCGGTGCCCGCAAGGACCTCTATCCGACCTGCACCTTGATGTGGGCCTCCTGCGAAGAAAACCTGCCTGCATTCGGGCGCTTCAGCCTCAGCTACGACTCGGATTTGATAGACGACAGGAAGCTGCTCATAGAGACCGTGCGTGCCCTGCCGGATGAGACGGAGCGCACCGAGCCGCACCGTACGGCCTATGATGCCGCCGTGGTAGCTTGTTTGGATTATTGCGCTAGCTGGCAACTGCTGAAGCGTTATATAGAAAGGGCCAAATACGCTTCCGAGTCGGCCAAGCTCGATTTGGCTGGCCAAAGGTATTATGCGGCAGCCAGCAAGTATAATTGGAGCGATGCCGAGGCCCTGATAACAGCCTCCGATAAGTTTTTGGTTTCGCACCTCGACAGCCTGTTGGCCAACCGGAATATGCCACCTACTTTCCCCACCGAAATGAATGACCTCGGCAATACTTTAAAAAAACAGTTGGCCATTTTCCGCAATTTCGAAAAGGTGACGGAAGAACTCACCGACCAGAAGATGACAGCCGAGAACGACCTTTATGCGAAAACCGTGGAAATGGGCAAAGACGGCCAAGAGATTTTCAAGAAAGAGCCTGCCAAGGCCCGTTTGTTTTCTTACAGTGCCATGCTGGAGACCGTGAGCGGCGTGGGCAGTGCCAGCCTCGTGGGCACGGTCACGGAAGAGGGCACCGACCAACCCCTTGGCAATGTGACAGTGGCCATACAGGGTCGCAACCTCAGCGCCACCACTTCGGCGGCGGGCAAATATAGCATCAAGCAGGTGGCATCGGGCACACTCACGGTCACGCTGAGCGCCCCGGGCTTCCTGTCGCAGACCATCCCGGGCGTGGCCGTTGACCCCGGCATTGCGAAGCGGCTGAATGTGAAGCTAAGGCGGGCGTGAGGCTTCATTATATTGTCTTTAATCCATGCGATATATTAATCAGGGTTTTGGCCCATTGGTTAATTAAAAAAAAGGCGCTGTCAGGCGATTTCCTTAGGAAAATCACCTGACAGTGCCTTTGAATAATTACAGCACTTCACTCCTTTTTATATACTGCCAATTGGATGGTATCCAAGGCTAATTCTTGGAGCCCAACTCTGGCCTCAATAGCAGCATTTCGCTCCAAGCACTGTCAATGCATTCATTTATTTCTTCGAGGTAAGCATTGAAGGAATCATCGCCATTGACGGAGTCGAACACCCCCCTGAAGGGCTTTCTAAAGCCATCTTCCCTTTCTTTTAGGCCTTGTTTGTACCGGGTGGTAATGGCAAATTGGGTAGGGCCAGAAGAGACCACTGCATACACAGCTACGGTGGAGCCATTGGCTGCCCATGCTTTTTGTAATTTATCGAGCACCTTTCTCACCCTGCTTTCCATCCCAATTTTTGGATAGATATGGGTGATGTTTATTTTTTCAGAAAAATCTCCCAAGGCCACCGTGCTTAGCGTATCCTGGTACACCGAGTAGCTGGCCGACTGGCGTTCGGTAAGGAATGGGGTGACAGTCTTGTTCCAATCCACGTTGTGTTCATCGCCCAAGTTGCCCCTGGAATCCAGCGCTGTCCAACTGGTTGGCCCTTCCACAATATGATAGCCACCAAAATCGGGGCCGGACATGATTTCAAAGACCCTCCAGGTCGCATCACCCTTGTGGTACTTTTGCGCATGTGCTGCGAGGGCTTTTTCGAATTCCAAGACCTTGTCAATCTTCGGAAATACCCGGTGGGTGGTTATCAAATTCTTGTTTTGGCCAAAGCCAAGAAATGGTAACATCAAAAGCGCCAAGACTTTAATGCTGAAATTAATGGAGAACTTCATGATAAAATTATTAGATTGTTTTCGCCTACTCTGGACGGTTTTCGGCTTCCCCGGATTGGATGCTTGCAGCGTTGCGGAAGTTTATTGGAAATGGCGATTGCTTAACCCTTCGGGTACTCGTTTTCCACCCAGCAGTTGATGATTTCGAGTTCGTCGGCGGTGAGTTCCGTTGGCTTGCCTTCAGGGATGAAGTTGGCGGCTGGCGGCATGGTCTTTAAATCGAGCACCCGTTCCGCAAACTTGCCATTGTTCAGGTTGTCGAGCATGCCTTCGTAGCTGGTGTAGTCCTTGGAACCTTCCGGCACCCAAGCTGGTGCAGTGCTTCCGCTGTGGCAGCCGCTGTATGCACAGCTATTGTCAATAATGGCTTTGACTTCCTTGGAGTAAGTCGTCTTGCAGGAATCATCTTCTTTTTTGCAGGCGAAAACGGCCAGTGCGAACAATAGAAGGAGTAGGAAAAAGGGATGCTTTTTCATGATTGAAAATTGTTTTTGTTGGTGAAAAGATGGATGGTTGATAGGCGCCTGTTCAACTTTTTACAATCAAACCTTTGAAAAAGGATGTCCGGTTATATTGTCATAAAAGCTACCTTTATCCCTGTCATTGGCTGATTCTTTGACAAATATCCACTGCCCCAATTATGAAAAACTGCCGATTGTCCCAATCTTAGGTCTTGTTGACCGAAGCTGGCATCCTGTTGACCGAAGCTATTTTCACTATACATCAAGTGCTTGTCCAGAAATGAGAAAATTGATTTGCTACCTGTTTGCCTTTGTACTACTCACCAGCGTTTTTTCCCAATCCAGCCCTTTCGACAGCCTTGAGCAGCGCCTTACAGCTGAGCAGTCCGTTGCGAAGCGCCTCGAAATCCTCAGCCAACTGACCGACATGGCCTACGGGAACGACTTTGCGAAGGCCCTCGGCTACGCTAAGCAGGGCGTGGAATTGGCAGCAAAATCCAGCGACAAGGAGTGGCTGCCCAAGTTCCAGGAAATGCAGGGCCGGATGCACGCCAACATGGGCCAATTGGACTCCGCCACGCTGTTTTTCGACAAAGCCATGAAGGGCTATGTTGCCGTCGGCGACAAAAAGGGACAGGCCACGACCCTCTTCAAAATCGCTTGGGTACACAACCGAAAAGGCGAACTGGAACCTGCCATGAAGGCCAACCTGGACGCCCTGCGCATCATGGAGGAACTGAACGATCAAGAGGGAATCGCCAGCGCCCTCGGCAGGATTTCGGGGGGCCTTTACAATCAGGGCAAGGCCGCCGAGGCCCTCGACTACGCCAAGCATGGAATTGCCATTTGCCAAAAAAATGGCTTCAAACAAGAGGAGTCGGATGTGCTGCAATACGCCGCATACGCCTGCATCGCCCTCGGCGAATTCGAGCAGGCGCTGGCCTATTGCAACCAGTCGCTTGAACTGGCCCGCAGCCTCGGCGGGGGGCAGACCATGCTCGCCGACATCTACAACAGCAGGGGCAATGCCTTGAAAAAACTGGGCAGGTACGCCGAGGCTTTGGCCGATTACAAGGCTTGCCTCGACCTTTCGGAAAAGGCCAACTACCCCAGTGGCACCTTCACGGCCATTGCCAACCTTGGCGAAGTGAACATGCGGATGGGGAACTATGCCGCTGCCTTGCCCTACCAGTTGCAGACCATCCAGATGCAGGAGGAACAAGGCGACCTCGTCAACTTGACTGAGAACTACGGCCACGCCAGCACGATATACGAGCGCCTCGGTGAGTACAAAACTGCCTTGGATTACCACAAGCTGGCATATAACATGCGTGATAGCACTGCTTCCATCGAAAGCGACGCCGCTATGTCGGAACTGCGCACCAAGTACGAGACCGAGCAAAAGGAGGCGACCATTGCTGCGCAAACAGCGAAGCTCAGCCAACAGCAAACCGTGCAGTGGCTCACCTTCGGCATCGCAGCGCTGCTGGGGCTTTTTGCTTTTTCTTTTTATAAAAACGGGGCTGCCCGCAAAAAGGCCAATGAATTGCTGACCGCAAAAAACGCCGAAAACGAACTGCTGCTTAAGGAAATCCACCACCGGGTAAAGAACAACCTGGAAGTGGTGTCGAGCCTGCTGGCGCTGCAATCGGCGCAGGTGGACGACCAAGGCATCAAGGACGCCATGCAGGAGGGGCAGAACCGGGTGCAGTCCATCGGCATCGTACACCAGAAGCTGTACCAGCGGGACAACCTCGCCGCCATCGAAATGAAGGACTACTTCCTCAACCTCAGCGACAGCATCCTCGACTCCTTCGGTGCCGACGACCGGGTGACCATCGAGTGCGCCATGAACCAATTGGAACTCGATATTGACACGGCGGTTCCGCTCGGCCTTATCGTGAACGAACTGCTGACCAACGCTCTGAAATATGCCTTCCCCGATGGCCGAAAAGGGCGCATCGAAATCAAATTGGAGCAAAAGGACGCCAGCACCCTCCGCCTCCAAATCGCCGATGATGGCGTCGGGAAATCGGGCGGCACCGTTCACGGCACGGGTTTTGGCGGGCAATTGGTCTCGCTGCTCACCAAACAACTGGGTGGGGAATTAAGGGAAGAAGTGAAGGGTGGCACAATTGTGCATCTTGATTTTAAGGTGAAAAAGGCGGCGTAAATGGAAAGCAAACTAAAAATCCTCATCGTCGAAGATGAAATGCTGATTGGGGCAAAAATCTCCCTCTTCCTCACGGAACTGGGGTATGAGGTGACCGCCATCCTGCCCCGTGCTGAGGAGGCGCTGCTGCACGTTCAAGATAATTTACCCGACATTGCGCTGCTTGACGTGCGGCTAAAGGGCGATATGGACGGCATTACTTTGGCGGAATTTCTGCAAAAACAGCATAACCTCCCCATCATCTTCCTCACTGCCAATTCCGACGACGCCACCTTCAACCGGGCCAAAGCCACCAAGCCCTTTGCTTTCCTGGCCAAGCCGTTCCGGAAAACGGAACTGCAACGGGCCATCGAACTGACCATCAGCCGCATGGAATCCGAGGCCAACCAAGGAATACCTAGTCCAAAAAATGAGGAGGAAAACACCTACCTGCTCGATGACCGCATTTTCGTGCGCTTCAAGGACCGGATGGTGAAAATCGTCTTCGATGCCATCCTTTACGTCGAAGCCGACCGCAATTACTGCCGCATTTTCACCCAACACAAGGAATATTTGTTGACGATGCCGATGAAAGCGCTGGAGGACAAGCTACCGCCTGCCCAGTTCCAACGCATCCACCGTTCCCATATCGTCAACCTCGCCCATGTGGACGAAGTGGCCGAAGGGGATGTCATCATTGGCACCAAGCACCTGCCGCTCAGCCAGTCGCTGCGGGAGGAGTTTCTGAAGCGGTTCAGGATGGTATGAGGGAATGTTAGGAAAAGCTTTTGAATGAAGTCATTGGGGTTGCGCTAAAATGATGTATTCCTTGGTAACAATGAGCTTTAACCTCAACGATAGACTGAGACTGCCGACGAGGGAGTGACAGTAAATCCGGGCATTGATGAAATATCAATGCTGCAAAAGGATGTCTAGTTTTTCAACTTACCTGTTTTATCCACATACTGCCAAGCATCGCTTTCCCAACTGCTGTGTTCTCCATCTTGAACTGTTTTGCATTGGTTGCTGACCTTGGCTTTGCCATTTTCAAAAGGATAGGCACAATCGAACTGCGGCTCGATGACGATGGCGAAAGTCTTGGCGTCGGCATAGCCGATTTTGCCGTTTTTCACCACCCGAATCATGCCATCCGCTTCGTAGTCGGGCCCGTTGTCGTAGATGAATACCTCGTAAAGTGCCGTTTTTTGACCGTCTAGGATGACCCATTTGCCGTCGGCGGTTTGCTCCATGGTCAGTGGAGTGGGGGTCGTAGTTGTGGCGGGGGCGGCAGATTTGTCTTCTTCGTTTGTTTTTTCACTAGTGTTTTGCTTGCAGGCAGCGCCGACAAGTAGAAGGATTACGAAGCACATCGAATTTATTGCAGTTTTCATTTTCATCAATTTTAAATACATGCGGTGCGAACATAGGCATTTCTCACCTCTCCGAAAAATCCACCCTTTTATACTCAGACTCATCAGGTGGCCCCGACGTAATCTGCAAAAAAGGCCTCCCCGTAAGCGTCATGATGACCGAGCCGAAAGTCATGCCCCATTGGTTTGGGGTAACGCAAACGGGGTGCTTACCATCGTCCTTGGAGCGCAGCGCCTCCTTAATGGTGGTGTCAGTGATGGAGCCGCTCGGCGTCACCCGGCGCTGAACAGCTGCCAAGCGCACAAAACTGTTTGAATTCACGGGCTTTTCCTCCTCCTTCAATGTCGGGTCGTATTTTTTGAACCACGGCTTCAGGTCATCGTTCACCAGCGGGTGGTTGGTGTGATAAACCGTGCCGTTCTCGTTTTTTGGATCAAAGCGCACTACTTTATTGGTGGAAGCCTCAAAATCATAAACCTCCCCTTTGATGCCAATGATATAGTTCTGGCCGGAAGCGTGTGGCACATTTTGGATGAAATGCAGCAGGTCGTCTTTGTCGGTGCTGCTAAGGATGCGCCGCACGATGAAGGCCACTGGCAGCCCCGTCGTGCTGGCTTTCAACTGCATCAAGGTGTTCATGCAGGCGCCGACGCCCGCCTCGTTCATGCCGTTCAGGGCGATGCAACCAGGGTGCGTTAGGATGAGCTGCTCGGGGCGGTTGCCACTGCGGGCGATGCGCAAAAGCACCTGATAGCCGTCGGTATAGGCTTCTATGTCCATGTTCTGGGCGATGTAGGCAGGCTGGCCATTGCGGGCGGGCACACCCACGCCGCTGCAATGGTGGTTTTCTATATTGTCCTGATAGACCCAAAACTCATCGAGTAGGCTGAATACCATCACATCCGTGAACGACTGCCCAGCTCCATCGGCGATGCCCCTGACTTCTTCGAAAAGGTCTGGCGTCCATTGTTTTATAGCGGCATCAAAACTGGTTTTTTGGTAAAAATCGGCCAGCACTTCGTTGGCGTCCTTGCCTAGCGCCTTGGTCGTATTCTCCTTGAATTTGGCAACGAGTTCGCCGATTTCCTTTTTGAAAATTTGGCCGTGCTGCAAGCCGAGTTCGTAGCCAGTGCCAGTGAGGGTGACTTCCCGGATGGGTTGGCGGCGGGATTTGACTTCAAGGCCAGACTGCGCAAATGCTTGGTTTGCAAGGAGTAAGCACAGCACGAAGGCTGCGAGGAGATGGAATCGAGTTTTCATTTGGATGAATTTATTGCGAAAGATAGAACTCGGATGGAAAGGGTTGCAAAAAAGGTAGATTTCGATTCGTTGCTGCAAATTTAATAACGAAAAATGGGCAGAATCACATCTGCCTCACATATACCATCACCTCTTTTTCCTCTTTATCGTTGGTATAGGTCTGCACCAATTTCACCACACCATAAGGCAATAGTTGAAAATTAAAAGATAAAGTCTCCAGCGACATTCCGGGGAATTGAAAGGTATTATCGCCCACAAATTCGAGGTTCATTCCAAACGGCATCCCATTCGTTTTATCACCTTTTACCCACAATTGCTTGTCTTTTATGAACAGTTCCATTTTATCGTTGGCGTCTTTATCGCTGGTATAATTGCCGACCAACAAGCCCATCGAAGCTGGTTCAACGGCCAGTTTTTTGGCCATACTGACGTTGTAAGCCACTTTTTTACTGCCGTCCCTTAGGCTTTGCACTTCCAATATCCGCCTTTTTGCTGTAGGCAAAGAAGCGCTATCGTCCTTTTCAATCCAGGGGTCGCCCGTGAAATAAAGCTGCGTCACCAAGGGCTGATAACCCTCCGCTGTAATCATCATGTGGAAATGCGCCGGACGGTAATCGTCACCGCTACCATAAGGCACAGGCAATATGGTTTTAAAGCAATAATTGCCTTTATTGTCGGAATAGGCAGTGCCACGGTATTTAAAATCGGCAGTCTCATTGTCATATACGCCGTCGCCGTCGCAATGCCAAAGTTCTATTTTTGCTTTTTTATAGGGAGTCATACAGTCGTCGTGCAATATCTTCCCAATTAATTCAATCGGGTCGCCTTTTTCGCCTTTTATCCGCAGGCTTTCCCTCACGGGACTATTGGGGCGGTAAAAAGGGCCGAGCACATCGGAGGTGGTTTCGCACTCACCCACGTAGCGTTGGCCGTCAAAACGGATGAAACCCGAGGTGCTGATGGCGACGGCGGATAGGATGGTTTGGCTTATAAATGTTCTTCTTTTCATTGTTTTGATTGTTTATAAATTAGTGAAGGATTGAAAAGCCCAATAGGGATTTCTAAGCCTGAGCGGGTAATCTTACGGGCTTAGAAATCCCTATCGGGCTTTCCAATCCCAACGCTTAGTCCTACCATAGCTCTTAAAACCTCGACGACGTCAACTCCACATCCGCATCCGCCCAAGCCTCCTTGAATTTGGCCAATGTGGACTTTGCCTCGGCCTCCCGTCCCTGCGCCTTCAGGCTTTGGTAGAGGCCAAAAAGCGACCAGCCATTGTTCCTGTTCCAAGCGAGGTCCTCTCGATAAACTTTCTCGGCATTTTGGGCTTGCCCAGCTTCCAACAGCACGGCGCCGAGAACCTGCCGTACGGGTTGGTGCCAATTAGCGGGTTCGTTATAAGGCAAATTATCCTCAGCCACCACGGCCCGTTCGAGTGCCTCAATGGCTGCTGGGTAATTACGCTGGGCAGCCAATAACTCCCCCTTGACAACAGCATTGGCGATAATGCTCCAGTCCTTAATTTGGGCAAGCTGGACACTGTCCCGCTTGCCCAACGGCTTGCCTTTGGCCTCCTTCTCCATTTCTTCACGAACGTTTTTCAAAAACGAGGTGGAGAGCGTATCCATGGCCGTGAGTTCACCTGCTACCCTGTCCAACATCCCCCTGCGGGTATAGGCGATGCCACGGGCATAGTGCCAAATCAGCTTCAGCTCTTGATGGTCATCAGCAGGAGCAGGGGTGGTGAGGATTTCGTTCCATTTCCCAAACCGCACATACGTCTCCAGCGGCACTGATAAGAATATTTGCAGGAATTTCATTTTATTGGCCATGCCCTCCGGCGTCCGACGGGCCAGCTTTTCGGCGGCATCAATGGCCATTTCGGACTTGCCCTGAAACGTCGCCGCCAACCAGAGGAAATGGATATTGTGCGGGTAATAACCCAGCGGATATTCGCCCTGCGCCAAGCAATTGGTGATGTATTCCTCGTCCCGCTCAATGGCCAATCGGTTGCAATCCTCGGCATCGGAATAGCGCCCGACTCGGATATAGATATGCGACGGCATATGCACCAAATGCCCCGAAGCGGGAATCAACGAACCCAGCACATCGGCGCTTTCCACGGCCCGGTCAGGGGTCTTGGAAGCCTCCACGATATGGATGTACAGGTGGTGCGCTCCTGGATGGTTCCAATCGGCGGCAATGACCTGCTCTAGCGCCCGCACCACCTCTGGGATCCCGGGCCGAGGCATGCCTTGTTTGTCGTAATAATCCCAGGGCATGGTGTTCATCACCGCATCGGCGTAGAGCGTCAGCACCTCATTGTCGTTGGGGTAGCGCTGCGCAAGGGCGGTCATGGCAGCGGCATAGACCTTGCTCAGGGAGTCCCGGTTCACGGCGATGGAATCGGCAAAGCGGGTGGCCAATGCCTCCACCAAATCCTGCTCCTTCTGGTTGGTCAAGTTGCGGAACTTCATAGCTTTTTGAATGGCCTCGTAGGCCGATTGTTCCCGTTCCTTATCTGGCTTGGGGTCATTGATGTTCGGGCCTAAGGCCAGTGCTTTGCCCCAATAGGCCATCACGAAATTGCTGTCCAAATGGGTCGCCTCCGAAAACGCTCGATGCGCCTCTCCCATGTTGAAGCCATAAACCAATTTGATGCCTTGGTCAAAATAGCGGGCGGCGGTTTCTGAACTGGTTTTTACGACAAAATGGTATTTGCCCATGTTCTCAAACAGCGGGGCAGTCCCTCTCACTGAATCGTTTTCACTCAAATCGAACTGGACAGCACCCCCACAAAGCGCCAAGCCCGAGAACGAAGGGACACTGTTTTGGATGGGCTTCACCAATTTTCGGGAGTAAAACCCGGCAAACAGCAGGCCAGCGGCCAGCAGTAGGATGGGTAAAAGAAGTCGGTGGGCACGGAGCATCGTGGTTTGTTTTTTCATTAGGTGAAAATTAATGTTGTAGGAAAGGCTAAAACTACTCAAATACTGAAGAAGCCCCAGTTTATTTATTGGCAATTTCAAGTTCTTCCAATTTTTTCCTCGAACCTTCATTTTCCTTGATTGCCAAGGCTTTTTTCAATTGGATAGCCGCATTGGCCTTATCACCAATGGCTATAAAATAATCGCCATAAGAGTCATAGACATTGAAGCTTTCGGGGTAATTGTCCACATTGATTTTGAAAAAACGCTCCGCTCTTTTAAACTGCTTTTTACCCAATGCGTCATATCCAAAATAATTGATATCGTCTTGATTTGGCTTTATTTCATAACTCATTTTTTTTGATAGCTGGGCAAAATGGTGCTGGAATTTATCGGCAAAAGTAGTTGTCGAATCCGTAAAGTCTTTAAAGGAGAATTCTAAAGGATAAAAATCGAAGATGAAACGCAGTGCATCATAAGTTGTAATTAGTGGGGCAGAACCATGCGTATCATCAGGGTAGTATTTGCAACGATATTTTAGGCTGTTTTGCTTGTTTATTTCAAAAGCGGCCTGCAATGCCCATATGGAGCGGATGTGTTTCGTTTCGGGAGCAGCATCTTTTAGCATGGTATTAATATCCATGCCGCTATCCATCGTATTGGCAATGCCCAAGTACAAGGATTTTCCCTCAAATTTCCTTTCTGCCAAGGCTTTTTCGGTTTGCTTCAGGAGTTTTTGTTTATCCCACCACATACTTGGGTCAATGCAGATATAAGCATCAAACAGATGGGTATGATGAACAAAAGTTTGCATCACGGCCAAACCTCCGAAAGAATGTCCAATGAGCATTTTATAGGGTGCCGTCGGATATTTTGCTTCAATATATGGCATCAATTCCTTTTCAAGAAAAGCAATAAAGTTTTCGCCACCACCCGATGTCTTCATGAAAGCACTATCGGTTATAGTCACGTAGGGTGGGTCTGGATCAATCGTTGGGTCAATATGCGTAGGTGTTAAGTCTCTTGTCCTGTCAGTATTTAGTATTCCCACCACAATCATTTTTGGACACATCATATTGCCATTGATGGTGCTCAATTGTTGAATCATGCCTACAACTGATGAAAAATGCCCATCCCCGTCCAATACATACACCACAGGATAACGCTCAGTGCTGTTGTCGGCTCTGTCAGGCACATGCACCCAGATTTTTCTTTGCTCGCCCAATACCTTGGATTGGACGCTGTCTGTTTTGCCGATGACAATGTTTTCTTTATCTATTTTTCCTTGGGAAAAAGAATGGTTTGCCAAAAGGCAAAAGGCGAGGAATAAGATTGATTTTTTCATTTTATGTGCGCATGAAGGTTGAAGAATCGAGCATTAATTCATGGTTAATTGGGGTTGCAAAATATCGGCATGGCCTCCGCCACACCGACTTTCAATTTTCTATTCTTCTTTTTTATCGTCATTGCTGATGTCACGGATTGTTAGCCATTTGCCGTTGCGTTTTTCCCAAATTGCCATGTATTTTCCGGTGTAAACCACTTTTCCCGTGGCATCTGTGACGGTGGTTTTCCCGGTTTCCGTTACCCGGTTTTCGTCGCCGTACACATCCATTGTTTCAAAGGATACCTTGTTTTCTTTTTTGTGTTTCGCCATCTCCGTTTCAATCTCTTTTTGGATGGCCGCTTTGCCCACGGACATCGGTTTGTTGGGATTCATGCTGATGGCATCGTCTGCATAAAACCCCGCAATGGTAGCGGCATCCCCTGCATTGCTTGCAGTGGCCCAATCATTTTCAATCGCTTGAATTTCTGCTTTGACTTTCGACATATCAGCGGTGCAGGCGTTTCCACCGTTGCAGCGACGACGGGTGCTTCAGGCGCTTGTTGGCATGAAAAAAGGGAGAAAAGGCATACTGCCATTAGCGAACAAAAAAGGTTGTTTTTCATTTTAGATGAATTGAAAGTTGAAAAGAATGTTGAAGTTTAAAAATGCAATGAAGGCTTCCGTTGGAGCTGTCATTTTCATTTAGATATAGATTTTTCAGAATAAAAAGGTTTAATTCCTTACCCAGCCATATTTTCCACATTTAGGGCAATATACAGGGCGCTCCTGTCCAATAGGAAATAGACTAGTGTTAGAACTGCCTCCCATATAATTCTGCGAATTTGGATGATGTGGGCAATAATTGGCCTGGTAGTACCCGTCCGACCCCGATGGTGCTGTGGCACTGCCCCCATGCGACCACTGCGCCAATTGATAGGCAGAACAACTGCTCAGCAGAAAAATGGCGCAAATCAGCATGAAATATGGTAATATGCGGATTGTCTTCATTTAGATAGAATTTAAAGGTTTAATAAATCACTGCTCCTCCCTCCAGTTGGTCATTTTATCCCAAATGGACGACTGCCCCTCCTCACTCATTGCATTGAAATCAATGGATTGGCCATTCGTGAAGGCAGTGACGAGGCTCAGGTACACCGTGAACGGGATACTGGCCTGATTGGCGGTAGTTGGGGCAGAAGATGGAAGGCCCAGCGAAGTCGTCGCTGGGTGGGCAGTAGTTGCCGTCCCATTTTTGGTGGAACTCGACAACATGACCCCAAACAAGGCGAGGCCCAAGGCTGCGGTGAACAGGTTCGTTTTCATTTGTTTTTTCATGACTAAAGGATTTTGTTGATTTACCAGAATAGTTTGATATTTTAGGTGCGGTGAAGTAAACTTGATTGAACGCTCCAGTTTCATCAACACTTCACCGCCAAGTCACCTAAAAAAAAATGCTCAGAAAGGTTGACCTTATCGTCTCCTAGCCAGCGTGTCCATGCCAGCCGATGGGCTTATGACGATGCCTTTGCCTTGCACCTGCTTCAAATAAGCAATGCTTGCGTTCACGACTTCGCCGATTTCAAGCGTTCCATTGTTCTCGATTTGGCCCAAGATGGTGACGCCTGCGAAAATGCCGGTCTCACAAAGAATTACGAGCCTAGCGCCTCCTTGGATGGTGAGCCTTGCGCCAGCTTCCATCAGCAGGGCGTCAATGGGTGCAGGAGCATATTGGATGACAGGATAATAAGTGACTCCAGCGGGGATGATGACCTGCGTGAACTCGTCGGGCACTCGGCCTTCGCTCCAATTGGCGGGGCAGTTCCAGTCTGTGGTGCGACCCGGCTTGCCGCCCTGCCAAACAGCAGTGGTTTGGGCAGTGAGGTTTAAGCTAAAACCAAGGAAGAGGATGAGGGTGATGGAAATGGTTGTTGCTTTCATTTGAAGATTATTTGATGATGCGTTTTGAGTGGTTGTTTGCATTTGATTTTTCATGACTGAATGATTTTATCTTTTAGGGGATTCTCAAGTGAATGACTATTTGTCCTGTTTTTTAAGATTGGTTACCATGCCGCTGTCAACTTTATTTTCTTTTTATCAAGTGGCTGATAACCTGCCTTTTGGGAATGATGCAAAGGTGGGGGCAGGCAAAGGCAAAGCCCTACCTCCTATCGGTCAACGACTACTTGGCAGGTTGCAGGGCAGGATTTTTCTTTACTTGCTATGTTGCAAAGGAGAATGCGGCAGTTTGCTAAGTCGCTGATAATGAGTAACTAAGGTGTTGCATGGTAGGCTCAACCCCGCACCGCCGTCGGCCTTTCGCCAAATTCTTCTTGGAACGCATCGGAGAAATTATTCAGGGCAGAATACCCCACTTGGTAAGCAATTTCAGAGACCGTAAGCGTCGTCGTTTGCAGCAAATGACGCCCGTGGTGCAGGCGGATGGAGCGGATGAACAGGCTCGGCGACTTGCCCGTGAGCGCCTTCACCTTGCGGAAAATCTGGCTGCGGCTCATCGCCAATGCCCGCTCCAGTTGTGGCATCTCGAAGTCCGTGTCGGACAAGTTCGCCTCGACCACGGAGCGGAATTTTTGCAAAAAAGCGTCTTCGGGGTCGGTGGCGGGTGACGGGTGAATAGTGAGTGGTGATTGGCTTTCCGAGTCACTAATCACTAATCTCCAATCACCATACTTGGCTTGCAGCTTCCGCCGCATTTCCAGCAAATTCTCCACCGTCACCAACAGTTCCTCCTGGTGGAAAGGCTTGGAAAGGTAGGCATCCGCCCCACGCCGAAGGCCCTTGAGGCGGCTCTCCACGTCTGCTTTTGCGGTCAGCAAAATGATGGGGATATGGCTGGTGCGCTCGTCGTTCTTCAGGGCTTCCACCACTTCGAAGCCATCCTTTTCGGGCATCATCACGTCGCTCACGATGAGGTCGGGGATGGTTTCCAGCGCTTTTTCGATGCCCGCACGGCCATTGTAGGCGAAATCGAGGTTGAACTGCCCTTGCAGGCAGGCGGCGAGGTATTCCACCACATCGGGGTTGTCTTCTACAAGGAGGATTTGCGGCAGGGATGAGTCGGTGGCTTGGTTAGCCGTGGGCGGCGCTTGTGGCCTTGCAACGGATGCTTTCCATCCTTCGAGGTTCATACCCGCCCCTGTCTCCGAGAATAAGCTCTTGTTCGTAATGGGCAATTTTACAAGGAAAGTCGTGCCAGTCCCCACGGTGCTCTCCACCGATATTTCACCGCCGAGCGCCTTGACCAATTCATGGGTCAGGGATAGCCCGATGCCAGTGCCGCCCGCCTTGGAATGTTCCTGGTTTTTGGCTTGAAAAAACCGCTCGAACAAGTGCGGCAGTTCATCCGCTGGGATGCCAGCTCCGGTGTCCGTCACATCGATATTGAGACTTGGCAGGTTTTTGAAACCTGCCAAGTCTGTGGAAACCCGAAGCACCACCTTCCCGCCTGATGGCGTGAACTTGATGGCGTTCGATAGCAGGTTGTGGACGATTTGCAGCAGCCGCTCTGGGTCGTAGTCCATCACAATGGCGGTTTGGTCGCTCTCGACCCGCAACATGATGTTTTGGGCATTGGCGAGCGAGTGCAGGCTCTCGGCGATATATTTCAAAAAGGTCAGCGCATCGCCTTGTATATAGTTGATTTTCAGGGTCTTGGATTCCAGCTTTGCCAAGTCGAGGATTTGGTTGATGAGGCGGAGGAGGTTCTCGCCATTGCGTTTTACCAAGCCAAGTTTGGAAATTAGAAATTGGAAATTAGAAATTGGGGAACTGCCATATTCTGGCTTCAATTTTCCAATTTCCAATTTCTCAATTTCATTGCTGGCTTGTTCCGTCATGCCCAAAATCACCGTCAGCGGCGTGCGGAACTCATGGGTGATATTGGTGAAAAAGCGCCCCTTGAACTCGTCCATTTCCCGAAGGCGCAATGCCTCCTGATGCTCTATTTTTTGGCGAAGCCGATTCCGGTAAATCAGCCAAACCGCCGTCGCTGCTATTCCCAAATAAATCAAATACGCCCACCATGAAGCCCACCACGGCGGGCGGATGATGAACCGCAGTTCGGCAGGCTGCCCGCTCCAAGCGCCATCGTTGTTGCTGCCGTCAACTTTAAATGTGTAAGTTCCGGGGGAAAGGTTGGCGAACTGGATGCTGTTTTTGTTGCCCAATTCGACCCAATCCTTGCCCACGCCAACGAGTTGGTAGCGGTACTGGTTTTGGGCGGGGTTGGTGAATTCGAGTGCTGCGAAATCGAAGGTGAGCAGGTTTTGGTCGTGGGAAAGTGTGATGGATGGTTTACCTGAAAAATCGAATGGCCGATTATTGACCTGCAAGCCGACGATATGCACCTGCGGTAAATTTTTGTTGAATTGCAGGCTGTCAGGATGAAACACCGTCCGCCCCAATACGCCGCCGAAAAGCATCCATCCGCCTCGCAGCTTCAGGTAACTGGAGCTATTGAACTCATTGCTCTGCAAGCCATCGGCAGCCGTGAAGTTTTTGGTCGTTTCCTCCCGAACATGGAAGCGGCACAGCCCTTTGTTGGTACTCAACCAGATATAAGGCTTGGCATCTTCTGCCAAAATGCCGTACACCACATTATCCGGAAGTCCCGCTGTGGTTTTATACTGTTTGAACTGCTTCGTTTTTTTGTCCAAACGGTTCAATCCGCCGCCCTTGGTGCCCACCCAGAGGTATCGTTGGGGTTCGAGCGGGTCATCAGCTACGCTCATCACAACATTGATGGACAGCGAGGAGCGGTCAGCCGGGTTGTTTTTGAAATAAACGAATTGGTAGCCAGTGGCGGTGGGTACGGCTTTCGTCAAACCATCCATCCCGAAAATCCAAACTGCGCCATCTTTGTCTTCAAATAAAAAATACGAAAAGAGGGTCGTTATTTTTTGGGGTTTGTCGAAAGGGAATTCAGTGGACGTTTCCGTTTTGGGGTCAAATTTTACCAACCCTTTCTCGCTGACGCTCAGCAAGGCGCCGGAGCGGCTCACAATCAATCCGCTTCCACCGTCCCAGGGAAAGGACTTCAGGGATTTTGTTTGGGCATCTTTTCGGTAAAGTATTTTCGTAGGTCTGTCAATTGACCAGCCATTGCCCGCTGCATCGAAGCATACTGAGAAGCCACCATAATCTTCAAAGTTGTCTATTGGCGTCCAAAAATCAGTATGTGAAATAGCTGTCTGGAAAAGTTTTGAAGGATGCTTAACATCGGGAAGATACGAACTATAAATTCCGCCATCCGGACCCTCCCAAAACCGGCGAGAGTCCCCGCTATAATTTTTGAAATTCGATACTTTCTGGTTAATTTTCACGATGCCATACCCTTTGGTGCCGAGCCACACCACACCACTTTTGTCTATTAGAAATTTAGTACTTACAATATCTCCAATTTTTCCAATGACTGTATTTACGCTTATTTCAAGGTCAGGTATTCCATGATTCAGCATGGAAGCATGCTTCCATTTTCGGACGGTACCGTCGTACATGGCAACCCATAAAGATTCATCCGGGCCAATTGCAAAATTTTCAAACAATTGGATTGGTAAAGTTTGAATTCCGCTGTGGCTTATTAAAATCAATTGAGACATGCCTGTGCTGGTGTTATATGCCATTCCCAATATATTGCCTTGAGTATCCACTGAAATTTTATTGATTGCCCAACCGGGTGTTGGCAGTTTCAAAGCGGTTTTCTCCGTATCAAGGTCAAGTTCGAACAGTCCTTCCTCTGTATATGTATATGTCAGCAATTTATTCTCTATAAAAATACAGGGCCACCCATGCGGTTTGGGTATCCTTTTGCAAGTCGGCTCAACAGCGGATGTGCCTTTTTGGGCTGCCCGTGCCAACATATCATCGGGTACATTGATTTTCCAAAGCACATCAACGCTTGCCGCCCAAATGGTCCCATCCGGGGTTTCATTAAAAGTTCCCCACGCATCTTTGCCGATAAAATTTTTATCCCCATCGTGCGAAACATGATAAAAACGCCCAGTTTTCGGGTCTAAAACATCCAATTCCCTCTCAAATGCTACCCAAATCCAGCCACGGCTGTCTTCGAAAAGCGAGTGTACTTCGCTGTTCGCAATGGCGAAAGGGTCAAACGGGTCGGGCGAGAAGACCTTGAAGCGGGAGCCGTCGTAGCGGTTCAGCCCGTCCTTGGTGGCTATCCAAAGGAAGCCGTCCCTGCTCTGCATAATGTCGAAAATCATGCCCTGCGAGAGGCCGTCGTTGACGGTGAGCATGGATACACTTGCCGTCGTTTGCGAGACAAGATGGCAGGTGGCAAGCAGGAAAAGAAATGCAGCGAAGGTTTTCTTCATCAAATGCACGGTGAACGGGGTGCAAGGTAGCTGTTTTTGTGTGAATGTTGTGGCGCTACAAAAAAGCGGCAGCACCTCCCAAAAAGGTGCTGCCGCTTCCCCCGAATTTCCCTATTTTCCAATGTTTCGCTACCCCTTCGGCCTCCGCACCCGCACTGGGTCCTTCGGTTGCGGCAGCAGCTTCACCTCCTGTGTTTTTAGCAGTTCCATTGCCTGTTTTACGCCCGCTTCGAGCTGTGGGTCGTGGCCCTGGTTCACGAGCTTCGGGGTCATGTCCACCTCCACGTCCGGGGCGACGCCTTCGTTCTCTACGTCCCATTCCCCGTCCACGTTATAAAATCCGCCACGAGGGGCCGTGATGCCGCCGCCGTCCATCAGGCCGGGCACGTCCCAGATGCCGACGAGGCCGCCCCAGGTCTTCTTGCCGACCAGCGGGCCTATTTTCTTAAAACGGAACATGTACGGCAGCATATCGCCGCCGCTGCCCGCCATTTCGTTGATGAGCATGACCTTCGGGCCGTGGATGGCGGCGTGTTGCGAGAGCATCGGCGTCTTGTCGCCCACGGGATTGTTGAAATAGCCGAAATGCGTCCTCGACAGCGCCTCGATGATGTAGTCGGCGATGTAACCGCCTTGGTTGAAGCGCTCGTCCACCACGGCGCCTTTCTTGTCCCGCTGCGCAAAGTACCAGCGGTTGAAATAGGTGAAGCCCTCGCCGCCCGTGTTGGGCACCCAGACGTAGGCCAGCTTGCCGCCACTGAGTTCGTCCACCTTGCGGCGGTTGCTTTCCACCCATTCGAGTTGGCGGAGGCCACCCTCATCAGCCACGGGCACTACGGTTACTTCCCGTGCGCCGTCGGTGCTGGGTTTATTGTTGATTAAAAGGCGGGTCTGCTTGCCCGCCGTGCGGTCGAAGGCGCTGAAAACATTGGTCGAGCCATCAAGCGGCACGCCGTTCACGGCCAGCAGGTAGTCGCCCTCGTTGACGTTCACGCCGGGCTGCGTGAGGGGGGCTTTCAGGGTCGGGTTCCAGTTTTCGCCGTTGAAGATTTTTGCGAAGCGGTATTTGCCGTTGGCAATCTCGTAGTTGGCACCGAGCAGGCCGACGGGCACCCGGTCCACGTCGGGGTAGTCGCCGCCGCCCACGAAGGAGTGGCCGATGCTCGTTTCACCGCCAAAAATATCGAGGAGGTAGTTCAGGTCGGAACGGTGTCGCACGCTTTCCACCCAGGGGGAGTAGGTCTTCCAGGCCCAGTCCATGTCGAGGCCGTGCACGTTTTCCACGTAAAAATAGTCCCGCTGGTAGCGCCAAGCCTCTCGGAAAATCTGCCGGGCCTCTGCCAGTGGGTCCACTTTCATCTGCATATCGGAGAGGTTCAGCTTGCCATCGCCCGGTTTTGGCGTGCCTGCCGCATCCACGATGCCCCAAGCGTTGTCAGGCGTCCCGTAAAGCATTTTCTTGCCGTCATCGCTGAGGTCGAAGCGAACCAAGCCTGGCATCACATCCTCCGATTTGCGCTCCGCAAACTTGTAACGACCCACGGCAAATGTGGCGGGGTAAGTGGTGGTCTGGTCCACCTCCCAAGTGCCGTAGAACAGGACGCCAGCCTCCCCAGCCCGCAGGAACGCATAGTTTTTGGCGGGCAAATCGAGGGCAAGGATGCGCTGGCCGATGCCGTCGAAGTCAATATTGACGGTCACAATCGAGTCCTTTTTGGTAGTGTCGGGCTTCTCCTCCTCGTCGCTGAGGGGCTTCAGGGGCGAGGCTTCGCTTTTGGATAAAACGGCGACGTAAACACTGCGGGTGCCGGGGTGGCCGTATGAACTGAGGTCGAGCCAGCCCACGCCAAGGGCGAAGTCGGTGCTGGCGAGGAAGTAGAGGTACTTGCCGCTTTTGTCCCAAGCCGGGGCTCTGCAATCCGACATGCCATCGGTGAACTGCGTCGCCTTTTTTTGCGCCAGCGAATAGACGAAAATCGTGTTGAAATCATTCTTCAGGCGCTTGGAATAGGCCAGCCATTTCGAGTCCGGCGACCAAGCGGGGTAGATGTTGCGCTCCGGGTGCGCCGTGCCTTCGTTGTCCACCAGCGTGGCCTTGCCCGTTGCGATTTCCACGTACCAGAGGTTGCGGTCGGCATCGCCGAAGGCGAAATATTTCGAGTCGGGCGACCAAGCTGGCGTGTAGTAGAATGTTGGATTTTGCAGCGCAATCTTCTTCTCGATTTTGCCAAAATTATCAGCGATAACCAATTGGTACTCACCGCTTTCGTCGCTGAAATAGGCAACTTTTTCGCCATTCGGCGAACAAGCGGGGCTGCGGTCGGCGACACCACTGCTGGTGGTCAAATTTCGCACATCGCCCTTCTTGGCGGGCACGCTGAACACGTCGCCACGGGCCGAGAACAGCACCCGTTTGCCAGTCGGCGACATTGAGTAGTCGGTCACATTGGCCTCCACTTTCTCCCAATGCGGCCTCGCCCAGGCGAAGTCGCCCTCCACGGTGATGTTGAGTTTTTTGGGCTCGCCGCCCTTGGTGTCGAGGGTATGGAGGTAACCACCATTTTCAAAAATGAGCATGCCAGCGCCCGCACTGAGGTTTTTGCAATCAAAATCCTTGAACTTCGTCACCTGTCGTAACTGCTTGGTTTTCAGGCTGTAAGCCCAGATGTTCATGGCGTAGTCCCGGTCGGAGAGGAAGAAAACCTCGTCGCCGACCCACTGCGGGTGTTGGTCGTTGGAGCCGTCCCAGGGCAGTTTTTCCTCTTCAAAAGTGGTCAGGTCAATCAGGCGGATAGGCCCGTTCTGCCCGCCCCGGTAGTTGCGGAACTCGACCTCCCAAGGGAAAACCATCTGGTAGGCCATGCGCTTGCCGTCCGGCGAAAAGCTGCCGTACCAGACCCGTGGGATGCGTAGCGATTCTTCCAGCCCCTTGCCGTCGGTGGTCACTTTCCAGAAATGGTCGGGCAAGCTGTACGGTGCATTGTGCCTGCCACTGGCGAAGACGACGGATTTGCCATCGGGCGTCCAACCACGCACAATATCGGACTGCGGGTGCCAGGTGAGGCGCTTGGGTTCGCCGCCCTCCACGGGCACGGTGAACACGTCGTAGTTGCCGTCGTACTCGGCGGAAAAGGCCACGGTTTTACCATCGGGCGAAAAATGGGGCTCGCCCTCTTGACCCGGGTGGGTCGTTAGGCGGCGCAGGTTCTTGCCGTCGAGGTCGGCCACCCACACATCGCCCGCATACGAGAAGGCGATATGCCGTGCCGATATGGCGGGGGTGCGGAGTAGGCGGGTTGCTTGCGCAACTGCTTGATTTTCAAGAAAGAAAAAGAAAGCTAGAATTGTGAGGAGTGAAACTTGAGTTTTCATTTTAACGATGTTGAGTTTTGCTGGGCAGCAAGCTACAACTAAAACCAAAAATAAAAAGGCTGGGCACTTGATTTCATCAACCATGCCCAGCCATCTTTATTTTACCATAAAACCCATCAAGCTTCCGTGTTGCATGCTGCTTCAAACAGCCTCGTGGTTTTTGACGCTCATATTATCCCAGCATCCTATCTGACTGCATTTTTTCAGTGCGGTTACGGTATTTTCATCTGGAAAAACCATGCAACTAGTCATCGGCAATGCGGCCCTGATTTTCCGGGCCTATTGCTTGACAAAATACCGCACGCTGCTGGAATCCTTGTTGGCTATTTTCACAAAATAAAGCCCTGCTGGAAGCTGTGCCACGTTCACCGAAAAATCGTTGACGCCTTCTTTTGCTTCTGCTGTTTGCACTTGTTGCACGAGGCAGCCGAAGGCATCATATATAGAGATGAGCACTGGCACTGGCTCCGGTACTGCCACCCGGAGGTTCAGCACCCCAGAAGTTGGGTTGGGGAAGAGGCTCGTTATATCGAAGCCTTTTGTTTCCCGCTCAATCACTACGAGGTTGGAATACTCATAATGGCCGTCAAAATCAACTGCTTTCAGGCGATAATAGCCAACTGCCAAGGGCTGTTCGTCCAATAATTGATAGGTATGCTGCTCGTTGGAAGTGCCTGCGGCATTCCTCCGCCCGATTTCCTGCCAGTTGCTGATGCCGTCAGCCGAGCGCTCAACAGCGTGGTACTGGCTGTTCAGTTCCGAAGCGGTAGCCCATTCCAGTTGGTTGACGGGACCATCGGCTTTGCCCTTGAAGTACATCAATTCGATGGGCAGCAAGGCAAAGTTCAATGAGACATCCCCAGTGTTTGGTGTGTCGTACAATATGCTCCACCCACTTGTCAGGCCATTGACAATGGCGAAAGTGCCTGAAAGGGCTGTGGCATTCAGAATGACTATCTGCTGGTTGCCGGAAGGCGTGAAGTTGATGCTGAGGTTCAGGGTAGAGCTGCCGCCCAAGGTAGCTGTGCCGTTTACAGCGATTTGGTCGTAGTCAATGCCAGCCATTCCAGGGCCATTTACTTCCACCTCTATCTCAGAGGCGATTAAAGTCTTACTGGCATCGAAGCTCAACAATCCCGGCGAGTAACCTGGAGAGAGGGTGCCACCATTGTTTCGAAAGGTGCTGGCCAATATTGTACCCGTGCCCTTCAAAGTACCTCCAGAATTGTTGAAGAAATTCTGTGTTGAGTTGCCTTCAATTAGTTTATCCGAAACATTGGCAATGGTGACCGTACCGTTGTTTTGGAAGGTGCTGGTGGCGCTGATGCCATCTCCAGGGATATTGCCTCCAACCCCGACGTCCATCGTGCCATTGTTGTTGAAAACCGCATTGCTCTCGACGCTGAACCCTGACCAGCCCGACCCGCACCTAGCGATGGTAATGATTCCGGTTGCGGCATTGGTTCCGTTAGTATTTGTTCCCGAAATATTGATGCCCCTTGCATCGAGGACCGCATTGGCGTTGGTGCCAATGTTTACGATACCTCCGTTTGTAAAAGTTCCACCGCCTACGGTTGCAAGGCCAGCATAGGTGCTTACTCCCCGGTCAATCGAAATGGTCCCTCCTACTTGGTTGCTCAAGCTACCGCCCGAATTGTATATCCCAGCCAATCCGATATTGGCAGAATATGGCACATTGATATAGCCAGTGTTGATGAGCGAAGCCCCTGTCACATAAATGCCATGTGTATTGGGGCCACTTCCTGTAACCGTGACCGTGCCTGAGTTTTGAAGGCTGGAGCCCGTGCCTTGTACCCAAATAGCATGGGTCGTAGCACCTGGAACTGTTAGGGTGGCGCCATTAGCGATTATCAGGTCGGCGGAGTTTGATATGGAGATTTCTTTGGCAGCCGCATTGTACGAAGCTGGGATGGTAGGGGCACCAGTGCTGATGATGACCGTGTTGTCAGAGGCGGGAATGATACTAGGGTTCCAGTTGGCGGCCATATCCCAATTGCCAGTGCCGCCTATCCAAGTTCTATAACTGGATGGGAGGGTGATTTCCACGGTATAGTCTTCGACCTGACCATAAGTGGAAGTGCCACAAGGTGTAGTATTAGGACCATGTGCGGTGTCATGCAACCTGACCCGCATCCGGGTGGTGCCAGTCGGAGCATTAGTTGGGATGGTTATGTTGCCGGCATACGGGCCTGTACCGGTTGGTGAGTCGAACACTTTTTCACCAGCATCATTGAAATCCAAATCGTGGTTGAAGTCAATCCAGACAATCATTTCATCATCCACATAAGAATTTGATGTGGTAGTGGTAAAGACGTAGCTTCCTCCTTGTTCCAAGCTGGTTGAAAAAGCTGTAAAATCCTCATATCCAGCAGTGCTGCTGGAGGCATTGTTTATGGTGTTGAAAGTAATGAGGGCAATCTTTTCATACTGGGATTGCGTATTAGTTGCCCCCGCCGTGCAGTAGCAGGACTCGGTAGTCATCTGCAAAGGTGTGGAAGCGACAGTAACGCCACATTTCGTGGCTTGGCAGCGGTACCAAGTGGAGGTGCTGATGCTGGTCACGCTTCTGGTGGCACTGGTCGCTCCACTGATATTTGTCCATGTACTGTTGTTTGGCGAGGATTGCCACTGGTAGGTGGTGCCAGTTTGTTGGCTATTCTGTAGGCTCAAAACAAAGGCTTCATCCCCTGCACAAACAGGTGGTGCCACGCTGGATATGGTGCTGCCGGGGTTTGGCGTGGATGCGACGGTCATCTGCAAGGCCGTGGAGTTCGTGGAGACACTGCAAAGGGTCGCACGACAACGGTACCAGGTCGCCGTGGTGATGCCTGTCGAGGGATAAGTGGAACTTGTTGCACCGCTGATGTCGGTCCAAGTGCTGTTGTTTGGCGAAGACTGCCACTGGTAGGTGGTGCCGCTTGGCTGGCTGGTTTGGAGGCTGAGGGTAAATGCCGTGCTTGGGCAAACGGGCAATCCCACGCTCGAAACCGTGTTGCCTGGGTTAGGGTTCGTTGCAACGGTCACTTGCAAGGCGGTGGAGTTTGTAGTCGTGCTGCAAAGCGTCGCACGGCAACGATACCAGGTCGTGGTAATCCCCGTGGAGGCATAGGTGGCACTTGTCGCCCCGCTGATGTCGGTCCAAGTGCTGTTGTTTGGCGAAGACTGCCACTGGTAGGTGGTGCCGCTTGGTTGGCTGTTCTGCAAGCTGAGGGTAAAAGCCGTGCTTGGGCAAACGGGCAATCCCACACTTGAAACCGTGCTGCCGGGGTTGGGCGTCGGTGCGACGGTCACTTGCAAGGCGGAGGAACTTACCGTGCTGCAACGTATCACCTGACAACGATACCAGGTCGCCGTGGTGATGCCTGTCGAGAGATAAGTGGCGCTCGTCGCTCCGCTGATGTTCGTCCAAGTGCTGTTGTTTGGCGAGGTCTGCCATTGATAAGTCGTGCCGCTTGGCTGGCTGTTTTGTAGGCTGAGGGTAAAAGCCGTGCTTGGGCAAACGGGCAATCCCAAGCTGGAAATCGTGTTGCCGGGGTCGGGTGTACCCACGCAAGTAACGATATTCACCGTGTAGTCCTCCACTTGGCCATTCTCTGAATTTCCGCAGGGAGTCGTGTTCGACCCGCCATAAGCGGTGTCGTTCAACCTGACCCGCATCCGGGTGGTACCGAGCGTTGCCGAGCTTGGTATCGCAATATTGCCCGTAAAGGGGCCGATGCCAGTATTGGTATTTAGCACCTCCTCCCCGGCATCTTCAAAGTCAACATCTTGGTTGAAGTCTATCCAAACAATGATTTCAAGGTATGGCCAGTTGTTAGGCTGTATAGCTGTAAAAGCATAGGTGAGACCCTGCTCCACGCTGGTTGAAACAGCGGTGAAATCCTCGTACCCTGCTGAACTGCTGGAGGGGTTGTTGATTGTATTGAAACTGACGTTGGAGGTTTTGCTTGCATCCTGTGTATTGGCTCCTGCAGTACAAAAGCAAGTTTGCACGGTCATCTGCAAGGCTGTGGAGTTTGTAGTGCTACAATGCGTCGTCTGACAACGAAACCATGTGGTGGAGTTGATGCCCGGCGATGCATAAGTTGCGCTGGTTGCTCCACTAATATCCGTCCAAGTACTGTTGTTCGGCGAGGACTGCCATTGGTAAGTTGTGCCGCTTGGCTGGCTGTTCTGGAGACTGAGCGTAAACGCCGCGCCAGGACAAGCGGGCGGTACAACGCTGGAAATAGTATTGCCGGGGTTCGGTGCCATTATGACGGTCATCTGCAAGGCGGTGGAATTCGTGGTCACGTTGCACAAAGTTGCCCGGCAACGGAACCAGACAGCACCCGTGATGCCCGCAGAGGCGTAGGTGGCACTTGACGCCCCGCTGATGTCCGTCCAAGTGCTGTTGTCTGGCGACGACTGCCACTGGTAGGTGGTGCCGCTTGGTTGGCTGTTTTGTAGGCTGAGCGTGAAAGCCGAGCTTGAGCAAACCGGCGGGCCTGCACTGGAAATCGTGTTGCCAGGGTTGGGAGCCGTTGAAACAGTCATTTGCAAAGCGGTGGAATTCACCGTGCTGCAAAGTATCACTTGGCAGCGGAACCAAGTTGAGGACGTGATGCCCGTTGAGGCGTAGGTGGCGCTCGTTGCCCCACTGATGCTGGTCCAGGTGCTGTTGTCCGGCGAAGACTGCCACTGGTGAGTTGTTCCACTCGGCTGGCTGTTCTGTAGGCTGAGGGTGAAAGCGGTGCCGGGGCAAACGGGCGGCGTGACGCTGGAGATGGTGTTGCCAGGGTTGGGTGCGGAGGAAACGGTCACCTGCAAAGGGTTGGAGTTTACTGTCGTGCACCAAGACACCTGGCAGCGAAACCAAGTAGCCGTTGCAATGCCCGTTGAGGCATAGGTGGCGTTCGTTGCCCCGCTGATGCTGGTCCAGGTGCTGTTGTCCGGCGAAGACTGCCACTGGTAGGTGGTGCCGCTCGGCTGGCTGTTCTGTAGGCTGAGGGTGAAAGCGGTGTTCGGGCAAACGGGCGGTGTCATGCTTGAAATAGTATTACCGGGGTTCGGGATAGAGCATGCCAAGATGTTCACGGCATAATCTTCTACCTGGCCATAAGTTGAGTTGCCGCAAGCAGTATTATTTGACCCCGTTGAAGTGTTGTGCAGTCTAACGCGCATGCGTGTTGTACCGGGATTGGCATTTGCTGGAACGGTGATATTGCCCGTATGGGGACCGACTCCAGTTGGTGAGTCGAATACCTTTTCACCTGCATCTTCAAAATCCATGTCCTGATTGAAGTCAATCCAGGCTATTATTTCATCAGCAGCATCAGGATTTGATATGGTTCCGGTAAAGGCATAGCTGGTTCCTTGCCACAGGTCGGTTGAAATGGAGGTGAAATCCTCATACCCTGCTGTGCTACTTGAGGAATTGTTGATGGTGTTGAAAGTGACAAGGGCAATCTTTTCATCTACCGCATTGGTAGCCCCGGCTGGACAATAACATGCCTGGGTGGTCATGGTTATCGGGGTAGAAAATATAAAATCAGCACAAGTGGTTATTCTGCAGCGGTATTTTTTGGTAGAATTGATACCTGATGTGACATAGGTACTGCTCGTCGCTCCGGGAATGTTCGCATACGCATTAGGTGTCACCTCCACTTGCCATTGGTAGGTGGCCCCTGATGGCTGGCTATTTTGCAAGCTCAAGGTGAAACCCTCATAAGTTGCACAAATCGGAGGTGTGGGATTGGAAAGGGTGGCAGTGGCAATTGGCAATACGCCTGTCATCAGTAGTGCGCTTGAGTTCACGCTGCCCCCACAATTGGTCATCCTACAGCGATACCAAAGTGTGGGGACGCTCATGGTCGCAGTATAAGTGGAGTTCGTTGCACCGGAGAAGTTATCCCATGTACTGTTGTTCGATGAGTACTGCCATTGGTAGGTTGTGCCGCTGGGCTGGGCAGTCGGCAAACTCAGCGTGAAGCTTGCGCAGGTAGGAGGATTTATGTTTGTCACCGTATTGGAAGCCAGCGGCAGCACGGGTGTCATCTGAATCGGGTTGGATAAATTAATGCCACCACAATTGGTTGTCATGCATTGATACCAAGTAGGCGTGGTGATGCCAGTAACAGTGCGGGTAGGGCTGGTAGCCCCGGTAATATTGGTGTAATTGACGTTGTCCGGCGAGGACTGCCATTGGTAGAGCGTGGCAGGGGGTAGGCTGTTCTGTAAGCTCAGCGTGAAACTGCCACAGGTAGGCGGCGTCACACTGGAAATCGTGTTGCCGGGGCCGGGTGCCCCAAAAAGGCTGCATTCCGAAATGACAATCGTATAATCTTCCACTTGCCCATAGCCAGAGTTCCCGCATGGCGTAGCGTTGGGGCTGGCGTTGGGGTTGGCATCATGCAACCTCACCCGCATCCGGGCAGAGCCGAGCAGCACATAAGTTGGAATCAAGAGGGGGCCTGAGTGGGGGCCTTGGCCCAGCGGCGAGTTGAACACCTCCTCGTCCCAGTCGCTGAAGTCATTGTCATGGTTGAAGTCTATCCAAACGATGATTTCGTCGGTACTTGTTGGGATGGAAATGCTTGCGGTGAAGGTGTAGGTGCTTCCCTGTTCCACAGTGGTGGAAATGGACGTGAAGTCTTGGTATCCGTTTGTCCCATTGCCACTTGAATTGTTGTTGATGGTATTGAAAGTGACGTTGGAGATTTTTTCAAATGTCGTAGTTATTGCTCCCGCCGCACAATACTGTGCCGCACCCCGCTCAGCCAACAGGAGCAAAGAAAAGGTCAGCAACAGCGACATGATTTTTCCCTTTGAAGCAATCCAGAATTGGCGTCGAGTGCTGGTTTTAGGTTTGAAGAAGATAACAGGGTTGTTTTGTAGAATTGTCGTACACTGGGTCATGGCAATGAAATTTTGGGCTTACCTGTGCAATAGGCAGCGGTGATTCAAATGATTTAGTCCGTGATGAATGAAAAAAAAGTTGCCGGCAAAGGCCCTTGCCGGGCAACTCCTATCAGAAGTACGACACTTCCTACGCCGCTTTCCGGTGACTAAAAGACAGGATTAGGTGGTTTCGTACAGTTCTCATTTGATGTTGTTGGTGAAAAAATGTTTGTTCTTGATAGCCATTTGCTAGCAAAAGCAAAAAGCTATAACTGTACAACCCCTTATGTAAGCGCTGAAAAAAGGTAAATGGGAAAAGTGAAAAAAATTCGCAAGCGCAGTCCGAGCCTGCACAGATTATTGACCATCAATAGGCAATGGTGAGTTCTGAATGACTATTTTAAACGACCGAGCCTATTCCACCAGCACAAATCCAGCCCACAGGAATGGGTCTTTATACTTCTCCCGCATGGCTTGTTGGGCAGAGCGGAACGCATCGGGGATGGTCATTTTATCGCTCAGCCATTTTCGGTAAAACGTGGACATGAGCTGCTGCGTCTGGTAGTCGGGCACTTGCCACAGCGACATGATGAGGTACTTCGCCCCTGCAATCTTGAAGGCCCGCTGCAAGCCATAGACACCCTCGTTGGCTTGGATGTCGCCCAGCCCCGTCTCGCAGGCGGACAGCACGACTAGTTCCGTGTTTTTCAGGTTCATCTGGCTGATTTCGTAGGCTGTCAAAATGCCGTCTTCCATGCCTGGCTTGGCTGGGCGGCCCGACTCCCAAGCGTGGTTGCCACCCGCCAACAGCAGGCCGGAGCGTATCATCGGATGTTCCGAGATTTTAAAAACTGGTTCATCATCCCTTCCCAAAGGGGCAAGCATTCCACCTTCCTCCTCCTTGCTTTTTGGGTCTGGGAAGAAAAACCCGTGCGTGGCCAAGTGCAGGATGCGGGGCGACCGGCCATCCACACCAATTGCCTTGAAAGCCTCTTCTGTCGCTTCGTAATCCTTTCGGAGAACGGGCTTTATTCCTGCTTGCGCAAGGATTCCTTCCACGGTCTTCACCTCCACGTTTGTCCAGGATAGGTACTTCCAAGTATCGCCCCGGAGGGTGGAATCGGCTTGTTCAAAGTCCAAGCCCCGACTGCGGGAAGCCAGGTTGCTGGCGTCCAATACCGCATTCGCCGATGCAATGGCGGTGGTGTCCATATCATATTTTATTCCTCCAAAAAGAATCGCATCGTTGTTCAAGCTTGCATCGTCCGCCATTTGCTGCCCACCGTCTATCAATTGCCGGGTACTACCGACTTCCACCAAATGAAAGCGGTCGGCCAGGCAGCGGCCCTCGGCAGATTGGCCCCGGAGCGGAGATGGCATGGCAATGGCCCCAATATTCAAGCGATGTAGTAGGCCAGTAGGTGAAAAATAGACGGTCTGCACGTCGGCGATTGCTTCTTCCATAGGTTGCCAGAGCAGTTCATATATCCTATTTGGGCCGTTGAGGGCATCGGCATAAAGCTGTTTTGCCAATTCAGGTGCCTGAATATTTTGCTTTTGTAGCAGCTTATCCAACTGCCTTTCCTCAAAAAGCGGGATAAACTGTGGGGCAGTTCTGCTAGGTTTTAGCAACAGTGCTGCATAAACAATACTGTCAGAAGATATGCGATAATGGACAAATTCAATGGCCACAGCATCCGGCTGCAAGGCAGCTTGTACTTCCTGCCAATTGATTTGCCGAGCCATATCAGCATACACTCCCAATTTACGGGCAAGTTCCTTTTCGGAAGCATTGGCCGCTTCTTCCAGTTCAGCCACACCTGTACGTTCATTGATGGGTAATGCATACTCGGTGGCAAGTCGGCGGCGATAACCCTTGAGGCGATTGTTTTCCTCTTCTATATCTGGCGATGTCATGGCCATTTTGTTCAGCTTGGCAGCAGCGTTTAACAGAAAACCTTTGAAAAATAAGGTCTGGTCATACGCAAGCGCAGCAAGATTGCCGTCTTCGGTGTTCTTGGCATGGCGTTCATCCAGGAACGACAGCAACCTGCGTCCATCCTTTTGGAACGTGGCAGTATAGTAGGCCAGTTCTTGCTCCGATAGAAAGGAAGTGGCTTTTAGCAACTGAGCTTGTTGCAGGGAAGAAACTGAGGACAGTAATGGTTCAGTAGCAGCATATTTCCCCTGCTTTTCATATAAAATCGAGAGTTTTTTCAGGCAATGGATATTATATGGATGGTCAGGATTTTTTAAGGAATCTTCAACTATTTCCTTGGCTTCCAATAGGAATGGTTCTGCCTTTTCCAGTTTATTCATTTGGGTGTATATGCTTCCCAAATTGACAAGTGTCCCCACATATTTAATATGTTTTTTGCCATGCATTTTTTCTAGGATGGGCATTGATTCTAGGTATAGTATTTCGGCTTTTTCAAGCTCGTGCATGCTGGAATATAAGAAAGCCAATGTTTTGAGGTATGAGGTATATTCATCTGATTCCTTGCCATACGCATTTTCTAGAAAGGGTCTTGACTTAAGATAAAGCGATTCAGCTTTTTCATACATCCCCATATTTTGATACAAAGTTGCAAAATGGTTCAGGAAGAATGCGTAGTGAGTCTCATGGTCAGTCAATTTCTCCTCGTAAAGGGTCTTTGCCTCCAAATAAAGCGACTCAGCTTTTTTATAGTTGCCCATTTCACGGTAAAGGTCTGCAAAGTCAACTAAATAGGTAGCATATTTAAGGCTAGCCCTATTGGTTTCTTGCTCCCATTTGCCTTTTAACTGTAGGTAAAGCAACTCAGACTGCTTATAGTTATGCGTTTTGTCGTATAAAACCGTCATAGCTCTCAAACAGTTCTTGTAAAAAGGATGCTTTGTGTCATGCAACTTATTTTCAAAAATATTTTTGGCTTCGAATAGCAGGGGTTCAGCCTTTTCGTATAAATTCATGACGATATACATATTCGACAAATTGACGAGTATGCCAGCATAGCCGACACTCGCTTTCCCAGCCCCTTTTTCAAAAATGGCCAAAGCTTCGAGGAAATTCTGCTCGGCTTGCTCATACTGGGACATGTCAAGGTACAATTGCCCGAGGTAGTTAAAGGTTCTTCCATAGTCGAGGTGGTCTTTTCCCAGCGCTTTTGCCCGAATGGCCTGTGCTTCAAGATACCATTTCTCCGATTCACTATATTTGGCGTCAGCAGCATACACCCGGCCACGGTTCACGCAACAGTTTCCATAAGCCGCTGTTTCCCGTCCAATGCGGTCCAAGGCAATTTGCTCGGCTATACCAGTGATTTTGAGGGCTTCCTCGTAAAAACCATTATCGGTGAGCAAACGGGATACCGTTATTAGGCTGTCCACCTGTTTTATCGCCGCAGAATCAATGGATTGTGCGACGAGTAGGGATGGACTCAGAAAACAGAGGAAGAAGTAAATGTTTTTCATTGATTTGATTGGTTTGAATTTAAGCATTTGCAGCTTCTATTCCAAAACGTTCAGCGCCTTCCGTGCTTGCCTACGGAACGGGTGGTCGGGAGCATTGGCAATTTTCTTAAAATCCAGGATAGCTTTTTTTGCCTCCCCAGAAGACAGTAGGCTGAGCCCCCGATGCCATTCCAGCCAAGCTTTCCAGTTGGGGTTGCTTTCTTCCAGTTTTGAAAAATAGCGCAGGGCATCGGCTCCTTCCCCCATCTCCAACAGACAGTAGCCTTTCAGCAGGCGGAGCGTATCATTGTCGGGCGAAGTGCCTTCCAGTGTTTCCAATTGAACGAAGGCATTCTCAAAATCCCGTTTTGAAAGCGAGGCAACGACTGCTGGAAATGGTTCCTTGAATTTGGCAGCTTTGGGAGGCAATTGCGTGTACCAAACCTTGTCCAGCATGGCTTTCCAAGCGGCATTGTCGGCACCCTGTCCCCGCACATTGGGCGATGGATAGGCTGGAAGCGGTAAATCGGCAGCATTATTTTCAGCAATTGGAGACGGCTTTGGTGGCTTTTCGTTTTTTATTTCCAGGGAGTCTTGAACGATATTCTGTGTAGGTTCCTGTGGGGCAGTTTGAAGCGTGTCGGAATTCCAGTTGGTTGGTGGAGGAATGGGCGGCGTGGGGTTGTTTCTTTTCCGCAAAAACAAAAAATACCCTGCCAATAGTATCAACAGCGCAGCCAACACGACCCAGCGATAAGGCCGTTTAGCAACGGGCCTGTTGGCCAATGCCGAGCTAACTTGCTCCCGCAACATTTGTTTTCGCAGCAGTTCGGTGACTTTTCGCTGCGCTTCAACTTGCTGCGCAAATGCAGGGTTTTGACGCATCTCCTGCTCAAAATCCTCCCGTGCTTCCGCATCCAAACTGCCATCCAAATATGCTTCAATATCAAATTTATTCATTGCTATTTTATCTATCGCTGTCAAAAAAATCATCGGAAACTATCCAGCAGGCCAGCCGATTTTGCGATTTCAATCAACTTGTTCAAGCATTGGCTGCGCTTGCTTTTGAGAGAGGTGGTGGTGGTGTAGGGGGCCAGCTTTTGTTCGACTACTTCCTTGTCCCGCAGGTTGTCGAAGTATTTCAGCCGCAGCAGTTGCTGGCAATTTTCCCCCAAGCTGCTGAGCAATTTACCCATGATGGACTCCAGTTCCTTGTTGCTCAAATAAACTTCCGGGTCGAAATCCGACGCAAAAAAATTGTCTTCCAAAGCCTCCTGCCTGGGCTTCTTGGTGCGCAACCGATTGGCAATCAGCTTTTTAACAACGCCGTTAGCATAAGCTGCCGGACTGAAGTCAGCGAACTGAAATGCCTGGTTTTGGATATTGGTAATCGTAATGACCACGGCATCGTTCAGCAGTTCCTCAGCATCCTCGGCGGTCAGTCCGGCGTGCTGGGTGGCTTGCCGCACGTCGTAGGCAAGCTTTCCCGCCAAGGCCCGGATGGCCACGGGTTCTGCCCGACCGAGCGCCTTGTAGAAGCCTTTCTTGTCGGCGAGCAGGTCTTTTTCTGCTTTTAGGAGCTTCGAAATGCTGAATGTCATCAATTGGAAAAAGGTAAATGGAAAAAGGGGGTTTTCAATTGGAGCCAGTGGTGGTAGCAAATGTACTGCAAGGAAATGAAAATGGAGGAATGGCAGCAGTGTCGGAAGTGGGGGTTTTTCAAAGTGCTTCGCCATGTTTATTCATGAAAGGCGGCAATATTTGAACGATGGTTTGCTGTCCATATCGGCAATGGGCAAGTGGCATCAAGCCTATTTTTTGCGCAGCAACAGGAGGTATTCGATGTTTTTCTTCTCCCCCTCCTCCACGTCCGTCTCAACCAGACCGAACTGCTGAAAGCCCAGTCCCTGCGCACATTCCAGCACCCGCCGGATGGCTTGCTTGCGCAATTTTTCATCCTTGACAATGCCGCCCTTCAGCGCCTTTCGCTGCTCCAACTCGAATTGTGGCTTGATGAGCAAAACGGCAAAACCGTCGGGCAGGAGCAGCGGCGGGAAGGCGGGCAGCACGTGTGTCAGCGAGATGAACGACACATCGCAGACGAGGGCGTCGGCGGGCTGGCCGCCCATTTGCGCCAGCCTCAGTTTTCGGATGTCTTGGTCTTCGTAAAAAATGACCCGTGGGTCATTGCGCAGCGACTGCACCAATTGGCCCGTGCCCACGTCCACGGCCACGACCTTGGCAGCACCGTGCTGCAAGGCGCAATCAGTGAAGCCGCCCGTGCTGGCGCCCACGTCCAATACCGTAAGTCCTTGAAAATCAAGCTGAAAGGAACGAATGGCCTTCTCCAGCTTCAGGCCGCCCCGGCTCACGTAGCGAAGCGGGTCGCCCTTCACTTCGATGTGGTCGGAGGGCTGTACCTCGTGCGAGGGTTTTACAGTTCGGCCATTGCAGCGTACCTGCCCCGTCTTTAGCGCTAACTGCGCACGGCCTCTTGACTCGAAATGGCCGTTCTCTACCAACCAAGCGTCAATTCGCATTTGCCCGAAAAATAAAAAGTCTGCATTCGATTCAAACTCCTCAAACAATTCAAACCCATCACACCGTCGGTTCCCAGCCGGGTTCATACGTCCTTCCCCAAAGCTGCATCGCATCGTTGTCCCCGATGATATGCCCGTTTCGCTGGTCAATGTTCAGCACACGGCCTGTTTTCCAGGCGATGTTGCCAAGCTGGCACATCAGCACGGATTTTCGGCCTTCGGCAATGGGGCTGCTGTTAGGCTTGCCCGTTCGCACTGCATTGAGAAAATTGGCGATATGCACCCCGTCCAGGTTGGCGTCGGGGCTGGCGGTATTGGTTGAATTGGCCGCAGGCTCGTTGGGCTTCACCTCTTTGATGAGCTTCACTGGGTTGTCGTTTGAGTAAATTTTGTAGCCGTTCCCGATGACAATCATCGAGCCTTTTTCCCCATAAAAAATATTGCCTCGTCCGTCGCCCTCGATGGGGAGGTTGTTGCAACTACGGCTCTCCCAAGTCATCATCCGCCCGTCCTCGAACTCGTAGTTTATCACCATCGTATCGGGGAATTCCCAGTCGTCGTTGAAGGCAAAGCGGCCACCGCTGGCCACCACCCGGCTGGGGAAACTCTCGCCCATGCCCCAGCGAGCTACGTCAATCTCGTGCGTGCCATTGTTCAGCGCCTCACCTGTGCCCCAGTTCCAGAACCAGTGCCAATTGTACGGGTGCAAATTGTCCCGATAAGCGGTGTGGGGAGCGGGGCCTTGCCAAAGTTCCCAATCAAGTGTAGTAGGTACTGGCACTACTTTTCCGAAGCCGATTGGCTGGCGGTTGTTGGCGTACCAGCCCTTGGCCATATAGACTTTGCCGATGGCGCCGCCGTGCAGTTCGTCCATCGCCTGCACCACGTTCGACCAGGAGCGGCGCTGATTGCCCATCTGGATGATGCGGCCATATTTGCGCTCCGCCTCGGCCAGCAGTTCGCCCTCACGGGGGTTGTGGCTGCACGGCTTTTCCACATAAACATGCTTGCCCGCCTTCACCGCCATGATAGCCGCTGGCGTGTGCCAATGGTCGGGCGCAGCGATACAGATGGCGTCCAAGTCCTTGTTTTCCAAGACTTTACGAATGTCCTTTTCGCCTTTGGGCGGGCGGTTTTGCAGCTTCGCAATGCCAGCGATGCCCGTGTCGAGGTAGCCTTGGTCCACGTCACAAATCCACGTTACTTCCGTGTCGGGCAGCTTCGCAAAATTCTCCGCCAAGGCCATGCCCCGGCTGCGAATGCCCATTACGGCGACGTTTATTTTTTTGGAAGGAAGGCCGTTCATGAAGAACGGGATGGGTTGGATGGTAGCGGCCACGCTGGCAAGGGTGGCGGTTTTGATGAAGGTGCGGCGGGTGTTTGTCATGATATAAATTTTAATTGATGTAGATGCGCCAGCCTGCTGAAACTCCAGCGCCTTTGGGCAGATATTTCCCAATTAAATAATTTGAATGGTTATATTCCTTAAGTGCCAGCCTAAAATTGGGCGAAACCAAAAATTCAAGTATTTTCCCAAACTTGAATGCCACTTCAACTTTTCCAATATAACTGATTCCTTTTTTTCTCAATTGGTAGTCCAAACAGCTAGCTTCTGAAAATATCAATTTTTCATACATCAAGCCATTGCAAATTGAAAATGTAGCGATATTTCCATGCAACAATTTTAATTGGTGGAAAAGATACCAGCCCCTGTAACGGTTATTGACATCAACTGCTTTAGATGTTTCTTTTACAGTACTTGATTCATTTATTAACTGTTGTTCAAAGTTAAGATTACCGGTTTGCATCCCTAACCCTATGGCATTGGTTCTGGTAAAAGAGACATTTATCCCCAAACCATAAGCCAATCCTAGTTTTGGGCTTTGTTCAAATGGTCTTAATTGTCTGCATTTTTCCTCCTCTATCCAGTAAATGTGAACTGGGGTATTCATCATGTTGCCGTTAACTATCCCAAAATTGCCTTGCCAAGAAAATTGCATTTTTTTGGAAATCGATTGGGCTTCAACCAACTGCCAACAAGCTAATAAAACGACGACTATAGAAATACTAGTTTGCATAAGTCTGCGAATTTGCAAATACCAATAGCAATATGCTGATTATCAATACGGCAATCAAACAATTTAACTTTCACTTGTGGCCTTCAGTCTTCTTTAAAAACTCACCTCGGCACCTCAATCTTCTTCAAAATATCGTCCACCACATCCTTCGTGTCAAAGCCTTCCATCTCCCGCTCCGGCGTCAGGATGATGCGGTGGTTCAGCACGGGATAGGCCACGAATCGGATGTCGTCGGGCGTCACGAAGTCACGGCCGCTCATGGCTGCGATGGCCTTCGATGCCTTGAGGATGGCCAGCGAGGCCCTTGGCGAAGCGCCCAAAAACAGGTCGGGATGCTCACGGGTATTGTGTACCACAGCGGCGATGTAGTCCAGCAGTTCCTCCCGGATTTGCACTTTTTCCACCAGTTTACGGCACTCGGCAATGCCCGCATCGCTGAAAACGGGCTTCACTTCCTCCTTCACGGTCATGTTGAAATCACTGCGGAAGCGGCGCAGGATTTCCTTTTCCTCCGAGAGTTCGGGGTATTTTACCTTGATTTTGAAGATGAAACGGTCGAGCTGCGCCTCCGGCAATTTGTAGGTGCCTTCCTGCTCGATGGGGTTCTGCGTGGCCAGCACGAAGAACGGCTGCCGCATGTCGTGGGTCGTGCCGTCCACCGTCACCTGTTGCTCCTCCATCACCTCGAAAAGCGCCGCCTGCGTCTTGGCCGGGGCACGGTTTATCTCGTCAATGAGGATGATATTGCTGAAAACGGGGCCAGCGTTGAAGGTGAATTCCGAGGTTTTCATGTTGAAAACGGTCGTGCCCACCACGTCGCTCGGCATCAGGTCGGGCGTGAATTGGATACGGGAGAAACCTACGTCCAGTGTCTTCGCCATCAGTTTGGCGGTCAGCGTTTTGGCGATGCCGGGCACGCCCTCGATGAGCACGTGGCCGTTGCAGAAGAGCGCCGCCAGCAGCAAATCCATCATTTCCCCCTGACCAATAATGACTTTTCGCAGCTCGTTTTTAACCGCTCCAACGGCGTTGTACACGGGTGAAAGGTCGAGGCGGTTTTGCTGCCAAGCAGGGACAGACTCCACATGTGGCACGGTGGATTGGTAGGCTGGAATGATGGGTTCCGGCTCAGCCACAGACGTAACGTCAGCGAGGTTTGAAGTCTCCCCGACGTTTGAGTTAGTTACGGTTTGCTCCGGGGTCGTTTCTTCCGGTTGCTGGGATGGTTCAAGATGTTCAGTAGTCATTTTTAGAGAATGATGAATGATAAAATTTGAATGATGAATGGGCGTCAGCCTAGTTTTTTAACCAAAAAAAAGCCATCGCTGCCTTGTTTTTGGTACAACGGCATCAAAATCAAGGCATCGGCGGGGCTTCGGATTTCGCCGTGGCGGTCACGGGCGAGTAGTTCGCCTTTGACCACGGGCTGAAAATTCTGATACCCAGGCCGCATTGAAAAATCATCATCCGACCGGATAGGGTGGACGTTGATTATCTCTGCGATTTTAGGTAAATTTTTCGAGTACTGCTGCAAAATCTCATCGTGCCTGTTTTCCACGGCCTCCGGCAGCACGGCGCCGATGCTCCTCATGCAGTTGATGATGGCGGCAATGCTGCGGTTGACGGATAGCGGGTCTTTGTGTTGCCCAGCCTCGAAGGCCGCACCAGCCATTGCCACCCCAAAATTTTCCGCCGTAAAAAAATGCAGCGTGGTGCCACGGATGCCCCGCACGAGGCCCGTGATGACGGGAGCGTGCAGCCCCGTGGCGATGCGGATGCTCTCTGGGTCGTCGGTGGCGATGGCGAAGATGCCGCCCTCCGCCGAGGTAGTGTGCAGGTCAAGCAGTACGACGTGGGTCGGCTGGCAGTCGGCGATTTCCGCCTCAACGATTTGGAGGATTTCGAGCAGGTCTTGGTCTTCGGAATCTAGGTCGGAAGGCGCTGCGTTGCGGATTCGTTCAACGTTCTCAGGCGTCCATTGTCGATTTAAGTCCTTGACAATGAAGCGTTTGCCTTCGGAATAGGCTCGCCAATTACCAATCAGGCCGAGCAGCCTGCCCTTGTACTGGAAGCCGGGGTTGACCAATGGCTCCCGGTCGAGCAGGGCAAAAACCGTTTCCAGTGCCTGTACGCCAGCAGGTTCGTTGCCGTGCATCCCAGCAATGCAAATGAAGAGCGGGCCGGGTTCATTGCCCACGTAGCGTCCGATGATATGTTTTTGCGAATTGAAAATAATTGACTGATTTTTAGGCTGGGCAAGGTAGGGCTTTGGGCAAATATTTCCCAAAAACTTAATCCTGCTGTGTTCAAAGACTTTGAAACTGGCCCTCCACCACCACGCTCAGCGGCATAAAAACCTCCCCGTCCCAAGTGCCAAAAACACCGATCGGCCTGCCGCAGCCGAGGGCGACCAACTTCCAACCCGAAAGTTCGTCCACACTGAGCGGCAACTGCTTGCGGTCGGTGTCCACCACCACGAATTTTTTTTGATGAAAAATGGGCACAACCCCTTCCAAAAATGCCGGAAACCTGCCCAGCCAAGGGTTTTCGCCGAGTGCAGTGGCGTAAGCATCGGCAAAGGCAGCCAGCGACGGGAACCCATTGCGCAGCGGAAAAGGCTCGGTAGCGTACACGAACGACTTGAGCAGCGCCCGCTGTGGGTGCGCCGATGGGTAAAAAACCACTTCCGCCCGAAGCACCGTGCCCAGCTTGAACGTGGTCTCGAAGCCTGCTCCGCCCCATGAGAAATCCAGCAACAGTGCGGTTTTTCCTGTTTTTTCACCGATGAGCCAAATGCGGCGGGCGAGCAGGTTGGCGTCGTCTTCTTCGAAGGTCTGGCCTGCTACGAGCCAATCGTCCTGGATGCCTGTTTGCGCCAGCAAATCCGCTGTTTTTAGGTTGACGCCAGCGAGCGAGAGCAGGTCGTCCTGAAGGGGTTCGGGCAGGGTGTCGAGCTTTTGGAAGGCCCGCAGCAGCAGGTAGATTTCGCCGAGTTCGGCCAGTATTTTTTCGTGCCAATCGGGTTGGGCCATCAGCGCAGGCAACTGCCGGAGGCGACGGGCGAGGGTGCCGAGCTTGGCGTCCACCATACGGGCGGCGAGGTCGTTGAAGTAGCTCGTGGCTTGTCCTTCGAGCGTTGCGAGACCTTGCCGGAAAAGGTCGAGCAGCCAGGATTCCAGTTCGGCGAGGCCAGCGGCCATTTGCGACATGCGCTTTTCCCGGTTCAGTTTTCGTTGCTCCGCAAGGGCGTTTTCGGCTTCGGGACTGCGGCTGGGAGGCGCATCATTGCTGGGTTTTGTGGCTTTTTCGCTGCGTTTTTTGAGCCAATCAGTGAGCCAGTCGGGCGGGTTTTCCTGCAATTGGAACAAGTGGTTGGCCTTGGTGAAAAGCAGCAGCAGGCCGACGCCGTGCTTGCAGGGCAGCCGCCGAACAGGGCAAGTGCAGCGGAACCCCATCCCCTCAAAATCCACGGCGGTTCTGTAGGGATCGGTGGGGTCGCCGAGGCTGCCCCAGATGGCCCGCCCGTTGCCCTCCAGCGTGTGCCAGCGCTGGGCATGTGCAACGGACTTTGCCCGCTGCGCCGTGCCGGGGTCGGGGGCGAGCGTGAGCACGTATTCGTAGGTTAGCTCCTGTGGCATGGGGGCAAATATAGAACAGGGATGAGGGATGAGGAATGCTCGCCCCTTTTGGAAGCGATGAAAGTCCTGAACATTTATTTTGAAAATGTGTGTGTTGCGTTTAATTTTGCCCAACACCCGAAGCGAGTGGAGGGCCATTGGCTTCGGGTGATTTCAAACCATAAAATTATTTGTATCATGGCAATTATGATTACTGACGAGTGCATCAACTGTGGCGCCTGTGAGCCAGAGTGCCCCAACAACGCCATTTATGAGGGTGGGGTAGAGTGGGCCCTCGCCGATGGCACGGATGTGAAGGGAAGTTATGAACTGGAGGATGGCTCGTCCACGAACGCCAACGACAAGCACGAACCCCGTTCGGACGATTATTACTACATCAGCCCCGATAAATGTACGGAGTGTGTGGGCTTCCATGAGGAGCCGCAGTGCGCCGCCGTCTGCCCCGTGGATTGCTGCGTACCCGACCCCGACCGCCGGGAGTCCAACGAAGCGCTGTTGGCGAGGAAGGAGCGGTTGCACCTTTAAAATTCAGAGATTACTGATTCGTGACCTGAGCACTTAGCCAATCACCAATCTCTAATCACCAATCACTAAAAAAGAATTTAGTTTTCATAGCTTTAGATTTTTTGTGGCCCGTCTGTTTCAGGCGGGTTTTTTTATTGGTGAAAATGGATGTTGTCATCCGTTGTTCCAATTTTCATTTTGCTTCGCAATTGCGAAACATTAGCGCTACTTTTCCAGCGTTTTTTCAAAAAATAATAAAATGCGACATCTGAACACCATCTTCTTGGCGCTGTTTGCTCATACTTTGCTGGCGCAAGTCACCTTTTCCAACCAAACCAATTTACTTTCCAGCCCGACTGACTTTTCCAGTGGCGTTGCGGTTGGCGTAGCCGATATGAACGGTGATGGGCTGGACGACATCGTCCGGCTGAAAGGGGGGAAAACGCTAAATATCCAATACCAAACCGCACCTGACCAGCTATTTTCAAACTACGACTACGGTGGTTTTCAGGGCATCGAATGGGCAATGGTGCTTGGCGATGTGAACAACGATGGCTTAAACGATATTTTCGTGGGCGGCAGCTACAACGGTGCCAAGATGCTCACCAACAACACCATCGGCGGTTATTCGATTACTACTTTGCCCAACTCGTCGGGCACACTGGCGGGGCTGTTCGTGCAGGGATCCAATTTTGCCGACATCAACAACGACGGCTGGCTGGATGCGTTTGCCTGCCACGACGATGGCGAGGCTCGCATTTGGGGCAACGACGGCACAGGCCAGTTTGCTTCTGCCGATGAATGGATTGACATGGCCACCATCCCCGCTTCCGACAACTCCGGCAACTACGGCTCCACTTGGACCGACTTCGACAATGACGGTGACCTGGACCTTTACATCGCAAAATGCCGCCAAGGGGTGACCGACGAAACCGACCCCCGCCGCATCAACGCCCTCTTCGTCAACGACGGCCAAAACAACTACACGGAACAAGCCGCCGAACATGGCCTGAAAATCCAGTGGCAATCGTGGACAGCCGATTTTCAGGACATTGACAACGATGGCGACATGGATGCCCTCGTCACCAACCACGATTACCCGCTCATGCTCCTCGAAAACGATGGCCGGGGGTATTTCACCGACATTGCAGTTGCTGCGGGTGTTGACGTGACGGGGAACTTCATCCAAGGCATCATGCGGGATTTCGACAACGACGGCTTCGTGGACATCCTGACGGTGGGCAATTTCAGCTCGTCAACGCTTGCAACGCATTTGTTCCACAACAACGGCGACCAGACGTTTACGCAGTTAAGTAGTCCATTCGGCAGTGCGAGCATTGGCAGCGTGGCAGTGGGCGACCTCAACAACGATGGGCAGTTGGATGCGTACGCCACTTACAGCACCAATTTCAATACCCCCACCGCCAATGCCGACAAGCTTTGGATGAACACCACCGCAAATGGCAACAACCATTTCGCCGTCAACCTGCAAGGGACGGCTAGTAACCGCAATGGCGCAGGCGCACGGGTGGAAATCCACGGCGAATGGGGCATCCAAATCCGGGAGGTTCACTCAGGTGAGAGCTACGGCATCCAAAATTCGCTGACGCAATATTTCGGCCTCGGCAGCAGCACCACGGTGGAATACGTGGTAGTCCGTTGGCCCTCCGGCACAGTGGATGTGGTGAAAAACCCCGAAATCAATGCCAGCCTGACCATTGTTGAAGGTAGCACCTGTGCCCTGCCGAGTTTCGCAATCGGCGCTTCTGGCCCGACGACACTTTGCCCAGGCTCCTCGCTGACCTTGGCGGCCCCCGCTGGTTACGATTATTTATGGAATAATGGCATGGTCGGCCAGAGCATCACCATCACTACCCCCGGCAACTACAGCCTTGTGGCCATTGATTCACAGGGCTGCGCTGCGGTTTCCGAAATTTTGCCTGTAACCATCGTCGGCGATGAGATACCAAGCCTCACACTGGAAGGCGAGGAAGAAATTTGCGAAGGTGGTTTTGTGGTGCTAACTTCTTCACCAGCAACGAGTTATGCTTGGTCAAATGGCGAAACCACGCAATCCATCACCGTCACGCAGACAGGTGATTTTGCCGTGACCGTTCAAGGTCAGTGCGCCGCTTTTTCATCCGAAACCATCCACATCGAAGTGTTTCCAGCATTGGCGCCTTCGGCAACCAACGTGGAAATCCCTGCGCCCGGCACGGCTACTTTGGAGGCAACTGGCGATAATTTATTCTGGTATGATTCGCCTACGGCAACAACTCCCCTGTTCAACGGGCCGAGCTTTGTGACACCATCGTTGACACAGGACGCTGTTTTTTACGTGGAGGACCAACACGCTTACGGCGGAGGCAATTACTCGACGGGAATGTTGGCGCCGCAAGGCTCCAACATTTACAGCAGCGATAGTTACAATGGTCAAAACATATTTGAAGTGTATCAGCCCATGCGCTTGAAACAGGTAACAGTGTCCACAGACAAGCCTGGTGTGCGACGGATTGAATTGATTCTACCAACAGATGAAGTTGTGGCCAACATGGAAGTTGACTTGGCAGTAGGTGACAGTACGCTTGACCTGAACTTTGACATCCAACCCGGGGTTTATCGCCTCACGACAAACAATAACATCAATTTGGCCTCATTGGGTACGAATGGCCCACGCCTCACCCGCAGTGCGCAGGGCGTCAGTTACCCGTACAATGTCACTGACCTTATGTCCATCACTGGCAGCGACAATGGCTCAGGGTTTTACTACTATTTTTTCGATTGGAAAGTGGAGGCCATCCCAACGATTTGCACCAGCGAGCGCATCCCCGTCGAAGTGACGGTGGGCCCGAGCGCATCCGGAGAGGTGCTTCCCTTCGGGAAAATGTCGGTGCAGCCTAATCCATCGGACGGCATTTTCACACTGAACCTCGAACCTGCTCAAACTGGAATGGCCAGCATCCAGGTGACCGACCTCACTGGGCGGCTTGTGCTTCAGGAAAAATTCGAGACAGTGGCCCATTTTGCGCAGCAACGGAAAATTGACCTAACGGCCATGCCAGCGGGTATTTATGTGCTGAAAATCAACAGTGGTGACCAAAGTGCCATTGCGAAACTGGTGGTAGAGTAGCTCCATTTTTCATCAAAAAACAAAAGCGGCTGTGTCATGAAATTTGACACAGCCGCTTTTGTTTTTACTGGAAAACTTGAATCATTTCAGGTAATTCTGCTGGAAAAACAGCTTGTAGTCATCGAGGTTTTTCGTCTTCAGCAGTTCACGGTAGTTGTCCTGCGAAATTGGCAGCACATCGTATTTGTATTTTGATTCATCCAGGAAGTCCTTGCGGTTCTTGACCGAAACGTCGTAATACTCCATCGCTTCTTTTTTGTCCGTGAACCGGCGGATGGCGATGACGGGCTTCTTGCCATCCCCTTCGCCGAGGTAGATATTGTTCATGCGAAGCTTTTGCAGCTTGTGGAATTTCTCGTTGTAGTCGGTGACAATGCCTTTGGCATCGTTGAGCACCACATCACCATTGAAAACGATGATGACATAGTGCAATTGGTCGTCCGTGAGCTTGTATTCGCCCACCTGTCCCTCTTCTTTTGGAAGGTCCCGCTGTTGGCCGGGGCCACTGCCGATATTTTCGCCGAGCAGGCGCAGGATTTCCTTCGCACGGGTGGATTCTGGGTCATTGGGGTATTTGGCGATGACCTCTTTCAGGGCTTCCACATAGGCTTCCTTGCCCTGCAAATTGCCGACGCACATGGCGCCCAGCAGTGCGAAGCGGGGCATTAGCTTGTTTTGGCCACCAAACAATTCGGGCGCCTTGGCTACCCGCTCGTATGCAGTCTGGAACTCCCGTTTGTCAAAGCTAATGACCGTCTCATCGTAGTAGGTGGTCAGTTTGTCCTGCTTGGCCTTCACCTCGGCGGCGAAGGTCGGGTCTTTGAGCACACGGGCATAGTTTGAGGTCGGGTAGCCATCCACAATCAAGTCGAAATAGCGCTGCTCGTTGGCCTTGTCACCCATGTCCCGGTAAGAGAGGTAAAGGAAGTAGAGGGCATCCAACCTGTACTGGGTTTCGGGGTAGCGGTTCAGCAGCTCTTCCAAGGATTGTGCTGCCTTTTTGTAATTCTGGAGGCGGTCACGGTACAATTTGCCAAGCTCGAACAAGGCGGCTTCGATTTGGCGGTTGGCTGCGCCAATTTTTTCAGGCGAATCGGGCACATCCTTCAAAATCTCCTTGACCTCGTCCGCTGTGAGTGTGCTCACTTCCTTGGCAGCTTGCACATCAACGCTTTGGTCGGCCACGCTCGACTGGTCGGAGCGGCGCCAGTTGTCCTGCAAGGCCCGGCTTCCCCACTTCCGCTGGAAATCACGCTTGCCGTCCTTCACCGAGCGGTCGTTGTAGGCGAAAAACTTAGAATTGCCGAAATTGATGGGGCCGGGGCCAGTCTGTGGCGTGCCGGGCTTAGGCGTAGGCGCAGCATTAACTTTGATTAGGCGTAGGCGCTCTTCGTCCCGCTCCTTTTTGATTTTAGTGGCCAGTGCGAATTTCTCTTCCTCTGTCATGTTACTGACGGCAAGGAGACTGTCTTGGGTCTGAATGACTTTCAGGTTGACGGCGATGCCCTCCAGGTTCTCGGCAAGGCTGCTCACCCTACGGTGGCGCTCGTCGGCGTCCGTCATCACGAGCAAGGTGCTGTCGTAGTAAAGCTTTGCTTTTTGGTAGCTTTCCTCGTCAAAATAGAGGTCGGCCAGCATCAGGTAGGACTCTGCTTTTTGGGAAATATTGGCGGAGCTTTTCGCAAGCGACTGCTCCAGGTTTTTGATTCCTTCTTTTTTGTCGCCTTTTTCAAGGGAAATGGTAGCCAAGGAGAAGTAAATCTGGTCTTGGAACTCCTTGTTTTTCTCGTCCTTGAGCATTCGGCCCAATTGTGCCACAGCCTCGTCCTTCGAAGGGTTCGATTGGGCAAGGTTCAGCCTTGCGGCAAATTCCATCTCGTAGGTTGGCTGGTTTTTGAGCACAATTTGGTAGGCGGCGTAGGCGGCCTCGCCACGTTTTCCCCGCTGGTGAACCTGGCCGAGGATGAACGCCAGCCTTGCCTTCATCAAATTATCTTCCACAAGGTCAATGGCCGTGTTCAACGGCTCAACGGCTAGGTCGTATTTTTTTTGCTTTAGGAAAAAATGGGCTTTCGCAATAGCGGCCTCCCTGCGAACATCCTCGAAAGTGCCGGGGCTGCGCTCCAGTTCGTTCAGGATACGCTCGGCATTGGTGTAGTTTTCACGCTCAATGTACGTGCGGGCGAGCCACAGCATCCCTTCCTGATAGGCGGGGCGGTGCTTCATGAAGTAGTTTTCCGGGTTGGATTGTACGACATCGGGTTCGAGGTCGCCCAAGGTGATGGAGCCGGGAGCGGGGGGTGTTTCCACGATATCCGCTGGTTCTTCTTCTGGTTTTTCCTCCGTTTTTTTAGTATCCTTTTTATCGGTGGACTTCTCGGATGGAGCGCTTTTAGGGGCAGTTTTTTTGCCTTTTTTCTTGGCTCTTTTTGCCTTTTCGGCCTCCTTCATTTTCCTCTTGCGCTCTTTTTCACGCTCCTTGCGCTTTTTCTCCGCCAGTTTCTCCTTCTCCTTCTTGCTCAATTCCACTTTCTCCTCGCCATTCTCATCTGTGTTGGTAACCTTGCCTTTTTTCACGGCTTTTTTGCGGCTCTTCGATTTGTTCAACTTGGCTTCCCGCTTGGCCACCTCCTTGGGGTTGAACTCGGCGGTCATGAACTCAAAAGTTTCCTCCGCCGATTCAAAATCCTGCTTCAAATACTGAGCCTGCCCAAGTACTACGTAGCAGTCGTCGGTCCAGCGGCTGACGCGGTGCATGTTCACCACCAGCGAGACCTTTTCGGCGGCCTTGTCCATTTTTTCAGCCACGGCCTTGGGGTTGTCGGTAGCCAAATACTTGTAGATTGGCAAAATCTTACGGTAGTTTTCCTTGTAATCCTTTTCAAGGTCAACCTTGCCTTCGGCAACGAGCACGGTGGCGTTGTAGTAGCCGTTGTAGTGGGCCGTCATGTTGTGATAACCCTTGCCCAGTGCGCTCACATCGTCTTTTTGCTTTTGGGTGACGCAACTGGAAACTATCAGGAAAGTGGTTATCAGCAGCAGGGAATTCGTAAACTTTCTCAAGATTTTGAATTTTATAAAAAACCAAGTGAAGCGAGCATTTCATGCCAATCCGCTAGTTTTATGGTAGCGATGCTTGGCGTTCAACGGTTGACTTTCTCCTTTCGACCTTGTCCTTTTTTGTTATTGCACAATAAATGCGAATTTTACGGGTCTTTTACCGATGGGTTGCGGCGTTTCGCCGAACCGCAATCCCCAAAACTAATTCGACCGCAAATTTATTTTATTCAAAACAACGGTTAACGAGATGGCAGAAGAAAACAAGAAAGAAAGGCGCAGATGGGACCGCATGAAGGACACCTATCGCCTGGTCATCTTCAACAACGAGACCTTCGAGGAGGTTCGCTCCTTCAACATGTCCCCGCTGAACGTGTACGTCATGCTCAGCACCTTGGTGGTGCTGGTGTCGGCTTTGGCCATTGCCGTGATTGTTTTTACCCCAGTGAAAAGGTTGATACCCGGCTATGGTTCCGCTAGTTCCCAACCCGAAATGGTCAGGATTTACCGGGCCGTTGACTCTTTGGAGGCCCTAGTGGAAGCCCAAGAACGCTACAATTTGGGCATGAAAAAAATGCTGACCGCAGACGTGGAGTACGCCCCCTCCGAGCCGCCTGCCGAAAAGCCGCTGGGCGACCACGAACCAGTGCCCAAGTCGGAAGCCGATGCCGAGTTGCGCAACGAAGTGGAGGTGGCCGACATCCGAAATGCAACTGGCCAGACCAAACCCGTCAGTCCAATCAACGTTTCGCCCCGAGAGGTGCCGCTGGAGCAGATGCACTTTTCATCGCCCATCGGTGGGTCGCTCGTGGCAGTTTTCGACCTCGATAAAAAACACATGGGCGTGGACGTGGTCGCACCGAAAAATACGCCCGTGAAAGCTGCGCTGGATGGCTGGGTCATTTCTTCCGACTGGACGCTTGAAACGGGCAACACCATTGCCATTCAACATACCAACAACATTGTCACGTTTTACAAACACAATTCGGTGTTGTTGAAAAAAACAGGTGCTTACGTGCGGGGTGGGGAAGCCATCGCCATCATCGGCAATACAGGCGAACTGACCGACGGGCCACACCTGCATTTCGAAATGTGGCATCAGGGCAAGCCCGTCAATCCATTGGATTTCGTGGATTTCAAGTAGGGTTAGTTAAAAATCGGAACGGAAAGCCAGCCTTTCGCCTTTTTTATCTTCGAAAAATTGGCCCTTGTGCCATGCCAAGTGGCCACTGACGATGGTGCTTTCCACATTGCCACGGAACACATGCCCCTCAAACGGCGACCAACCGCATTTGTAAAAAAGGTTTTCCTTCGAAACACGCAAATCCTTGTTTAGGTCAACCAAGCTTAGGTCGGCCCAGTTGCCTTCATCCAAGTAGCCTCTTTCCTCCATTTTGAAACAAATGGCAGGAGCGTGGCACATCTTCTCCACGATGCGTTCCAGCGAGATTTTTCCTTGGTGATAAAATTCCAGCATCACGTTCAGCGTGTGCTGCACCAACGGCACACCCGACGGTGCCTGGAAGTAGCTGTTCTGCTTCTCCTCCCAAGTGTGGGGTGCGTGGTCAGTGGCGATGATGTCCAGTCTATCATCGAGCAGGGCAGGCAGCAGGGCTGCTTGGTGGGCCGGGCCTTTCACTGCTGGGTTACACTTGATTTGGGTGCCAAATCGGGAATAATCGTCACTGTTAAAAAATAGGTGGTGGACGCAAACTTCCGAGGTTATTCGCTTTTGCGATAGCGGCAAGCTGTTGTCGAACAGTGCCAGTTCGTCTTTTGTGGAGATATGCAGGATGTGCAGGCGAGTGTTGTGCCGCTTCGCCAAATTCACAGCCAACGAAGAGGACTTCAGGCAACCCTCGGCGCTCCTAATTTCGGGGTGCAGTTCGATGGGGATGTTATCGCCGTACTTTTCCCTGAAAAGCTGTTCGTTACGTCGGATGGTGGCTTCGTCCTCGCAGTGCGTGGCGATGAGCATCGGGCAGCGGGAGAAGATGCCTTCCAGGGTGCGGGCGTCGTCCACGAGCATATTGCCCGTGCTAGATCCCATGAAAATCTTGATGCCGCAGACCTGTTTTGGGTCGGTTTTTAGCACTTCCTCCATGTTGTCGTTGGTGGCCCCCATGAAAAACGAGTAGTTGGCCAACGACTTGAGGGATGCGATTTGGTATTTTTCCTCCAACAAAGCTTGGGTCGTGGCAGTGGGTTTCGTGTTTGGCATTTCCATAAAGGAAGTCACGCCACCAGCGACTGCGGCACGAGGCTCGGTATAGAGGTCGGCCTTGTGCGTTAGTCCTGGCTCCCGAAAATGCACCTGATCGTCAATGATGCCCGGCAGGGCATGGAGGCCGCTGCCATCCAGTTCCAGGTCGGCAGCTTTGTTGATAATGCCCCCGACTTGTTCCAGCCTTCCATTTTTGATGAAGATGTCGCCCGACTTGATGTTGCCACGGTTTACGATTTGAGTGTCTTTAATCAGGATAGATTTCATAATAGAAACAAGCTTTGGATTTGAAGGCAAATATGAGGTATCTATTGCTTAATCGGGATGAAGTCACAAATTCTTTTAAAATATGCAGCTAAATAGGTGGTTTTTCAATTCCTTCGGGTCGTTGACAAGTCACAACCTCAATGCTTTTGGAAATGATATGGTGTCTGACCGGCAGATTTTCATTTTGTGTAGGTCTGTGACTTGGATTTTTAGGATAAATAGGCAGGATAGCGTTTTTTTGAAAAAATATTGATGATTATATAAGAATAATCGTTGTGGTATATTATATTGAATTTTTGCGTCGAACAAATACTGATTTAATTTTAAATAGCTGATTATCAGTTGTTTGATTTATTTGAATAAGATGAAGGGAAAGTCAAAAAAAAATTCATGCAGCTATTGACAAGCGTCCGATATGCCTGTAGATTTGTAGCGTATTTTCGATGTAACCTCCTTTCGACACTTTATTCCCTTCAATTATTCCCCACTTTCAAGGTTCCCTAAGTAAAGGCTTTAAAAGGCGATTTGGCAATACAATTATTACAATTTCCTCCCGACGAAAGAAGGCTGTCAATTCATTATCTTGGTTTTTAGCGAGGAGAAAAACTTGCACAAAACACTCGAACAACACTTAAACGCCATTTTTTGGAAGTAGAACAAAGCACATAAAAAACAAAGACGTGGACAATTCAAAAAAACAAACACAATTTTGACAAACACTAAGGAAGCAGACGCATTTTAACAACACAAAAGATTTTCAAGATAACTTCATTAGACCATTTTTTTTCTTTTAAAAAACAAAACACCTAGTTTGAACGACACATAACCAAAATTGACTAGTACTAACACCCACTTTGCTCAGAGAC
>Ga0075012_10000253_pt1 | contig 58308 bp, 59 predicted proteins | sample All_14_2_FD_71474 | JGI IMG/M metagenome (GOLD analysis project Ga0075012, IMG submission 71474) | Freshwater microbial communities in response to fracking from Pennsylvania, USA - Allegheny Zone_MetaG_DW_15 | ecosystem: Environmental > Aquatic > Deep subsurface > Groundwater > Drilled... | reverse complement strand
CCGCCGCGCGGCGGGAAATCAACGGTTTTGACATGATGGCTCCATAAATCCAGGCGGCCCTGGTCTAGCACAGATACCCATATCGCGCCTAGACTATGCGACGAATCGCGTTTTCGTTTTGACATGGGGGGGCGAACATGGCAAATGCCGCTTCTAGACAGATTTGCAGGAGGATTACGCCGTGGCCAAGCCGGAATGGGGCCAGAAGCGCACGTGCACCAGTTGTGGGTGCCGCTTCTATGACTTGACCCGCTCTCCCATCACCTGCCCCAAGTGCGGCGCGACGGTGGAACCGGAGATGCCCTTCAAGGTGCGTCGCAGCAGCGTGCCGTCGGAAAAGGCCCGTGCCGCCGAGAAGGTCGCCGTGGTTCCCGACGTGGTCGACGAGGAAGCCTTGGACGCCGAGGAAGGCGCCGCCGAGGAAGATGAAAGCGGCCTGATGGAAGACGCCTCGGACCTGGGCGAGGACGATGACGACATGGCCGAGGTCATGGAGCACATCGACGAAGGCCTGGAAGACGAAGTCTGATCCGGGTCGGAAAAAAGTTTCAGGGGCGGTGATTTTTTAGGCTTGACCCCCGCCCCTGAAATCCATATGTTCCGCCTCCACCGACGGACGCCCAAGACCGACGGTGACGAGATAAAGGGGCTATAGCTCAGTTGGGAGAGCGCTTGAATGGCATTCAAGAGGTCGGCGGTTCGATTCCGCCTAGCTCCACCAAGATCAACCCTCTGGGGAAACCCAGGGGGTTTTTCTTTATCGAAAATTTACTACCATCGGTCATCATGGACCCGAGCCCTTCAGAACGACGGGCCCGCATTCGGCAGAAGCTGGAGGATGGCATGAAAGGCATCAGCGGCCCGTTCCGCGCCGTCGAGATGGCTGCGACCGCCCTGGGCAAGGTCAGCGACAGCGAGACCAAGGAAAAGCTGGAAAAGCTGCGGCAAAAGGCCGCCCGCGACCAGGAAGCCATCGACAACGTGATCCTGGCGCGCAAGCAGGCGCGCGCTGACCGCAAGGGTGCGGCACGGCAAAAGCTGGATCAGATCAAGCAACGCATCGAAATGCTGAAACGGATGGCGGTCAATTCCAAGAGCGCCGCCCGTGAACTGGCACGCCTGGCGCGCGAGTTGAAAGGCGCCGCGCGGGAATTCCGCGAGACCGCGCCCGCCTCGGAACTGACCACCAGCACGACAACGCCGGAAGCCGCCACCGCCGAACGCGAGGCCGAAGCCAAGGCCGACAAGGAATTCGCCACCGAGGTGAAAAAGATCGCCCAATTGCTGAAAGCCATGCTGCGCCGCCGCCAGCCCGAGGATGACGAGGAAAAGCGCGGCCTGGAAAAGGCGCATAAGGATCTGGGCACCGCCACCGACGATGCCGACGCCATCACCGCCAATGCCAATGCCATCAGTGCCGATGGCGCCCCCGGAGGCGGCGGCTTGTTGGTGTGATCAGGCGATCCGGTCAGAAATCAAGCATGTCGCGCACGGCGGCAATCCCCGCCTTGGCGCAGATGTCGTCGGCCTCGCCGCCGGGGGCACCGCTGACGCCGATGCCGGCGATCAGGGCGCCGGCGGCCTCGATCTTCATGCCGCCGCCCAGGATGGTGGCACCGGGCACGTCGCGCAGGCCCGATTGCGGCATGCCCGGCCCGGTCAGGGCCACCAGCTCGGTGGTATTGGTGCGGAAGCTGACCGCCGTCCATGCCTTGCCGGTGGCGACGCTCACCGTATGCGGCCCGGCATAGCGGTCGCGCAGCAGGGCCTGCACGTTGCCGCCGCGATCGACCACCGACACCGCCGCCTGCCAGCCGTTCTTGCGGCAGGTCTCCAGCGCCGCCTGGGCCGCCTTCAGCGCCGCTTCCGGCGTCAGCATGGTCTGGTCGAAAGTGCCATCGGCGGCCAAGGCCGGAGTGGATAGGGCCAAGGCGGCCAGAACGATCAGGGTCTTGCGCATGGGAAGCCTCCGGGTCAGCAGGCTGGTGTCAGCCGCTTGGTAATGGTGGATAATTCGCCCCAGAACATGTCGTCGCCGTTATAGCCGGTGATGCGCCCGACCTCGCGCCCGCAGGCGACGGCGACAAAGGTGGGGGCGTAGCGCAAATTCTTGATGAATCGGAGATCGGCGGGCAGGTTTTCCAGCCGCACCACCCGCAGCGGCAGGCGCTTGCCTTCCACCGTCTTGGGATAGATGGCGCCCAGGTCGCGGTGCCATTTGACGCACCACGGACAGCCCCTGGCCTCGACCATCACCAACTCGGCGGCGTGGACCGGCGCGGCCCCGGCCCACAGGGCCGGAACCGTCGCCATCGCCAGTGCCGCCAGGGATGGCAGCCGGCGCAAGATCAGGCCTTGCGCTTGATCTTGAAGGTATAAACGCCGGAGGCTTCCGCCGTTTCCAGCAATTCGTTGCCGGTCTGCTTGCAGAAGGCTTCCATGTCCTTGACCGAACCGGGATCGGTGGCCAGCACTTCCAGGACGCCATCGACGGCGACGTCCTTCATGGCCTTCTTGGTGCGCAGGATGGGCAGCGGGCAGTTCAAACCCTTGACGTCGAGAACCGTGCTCATGTGTGACCTCTCCTAGATGTTCCCCCCGGCGGACCGCGTCAGTGGCCGAGATTGATGTATTTCAGGCAAACCACCCGCAGACACGATGCCAAGTTCCGGTCATTGGTGACCAGACAGTGGTCGTGGATACGGGCAATGAGGGCGCTTGCGGTTACGCCCTCTTCCCTGGCCATTTCATCCAACACCGTCCAGAACGCCTGTTCAAGCCGGATGGTGGTGGAATGGCCATGGATACGGACCGAGCGTTTTTCCGGCGCGTAAGACCGCGCCTGCTCGGGATTGCACAGGCCGAACAGCCGGGCCAGAGGACCATCCTGGGTCGTGGGCCAAGCCGTCGGCTCTAGATGAACAGGTTGATGTCGCACTGGGTCGCCGTCTCGATATAGGTGGCGGCGCCCGCGTACTCGACCCCGTCGATCAGATCGCTTTTGTCGTACTCGAACAGATCCATGGTCATCTGACAGGCGATCATGCGCACACCGCAATCCACCGCCGCCTCACGCAGATCCTCGATCGAGGCGACGCCCTTCTTCTTGATCAGGTCCTTCATCATCACCGTGGCCATGGCGTCCATGCCGGGCAGCGCGCCGACCAGATTGGGCATGACCATGTGGCCGCCCATCATCGGCATTTCCATGCCGGCATTGCCCAAGGTGGTGACCTTCAAATCCAGCTTCTTCTTCAGCAGCGTCAGGCCGTAGAAGGTGAAGAAAAGGGTGACGTCCAGATCCATGGCCGCCGCGGTGGTGGCCAGGATGAACGGTGGGTAGGCCCAGTCCAGCGAGCCCTTGGTGACGATAATGGACATCGACTTGCCGTTGGCGGCCATGTTTTCCTCCCTGCGGTTTGCATTAGAATTTTATAATGTGCAAACCACCCTAAGACGCGGCTGCCCCGGTATGGGTAGTAGCCGGTGCCTACACCTGTTTTTCACTCGCCCTTGGTCGCATGGCACGTTACAAGCGGCTCTTGTGCGATGGTCCAAGGCGGTGCTAATTTAGCATGAACAAATATATACGAGGAACCCCTCGCCCGCCAAGCACCTTCGGCGCCAGCGATTGAAAAGGGGGCCCGTGACGGGAGGAAGAACGTGAGCGACTTGCCAATCTCCACCATCGTCGGTGGGGCCGCCTTCGTGGTCGGCCTGATTTTCGGGGCCACCGCCCAACGCACCAATTTCTGCACCATGGGGGCGCTGTCCGACATCGTCTTCATGGGCGACTGGCGGCGCTTCCGCGCCTGGATGCTGGCCCTGGCCGTGGCCATGATCGCGTCCCAGGCCATGCATCATGCCGGCCTGGTCGACTTGGGCAAAAGCATCTATCTGCAAGGGCCGCTGGCCTGGGCCGGCGCCATCATCGGCGGATTGCTGTTCGGCTTCGGCATGACCCTGGCCGGCGGTTGCGGCAACAAGACCCTGGTCCGTATCGGCGGCGGCAACCTTAAATCGGTGGTCACCTTCCTGGTGGTCGGCCTGTTCGCCTATATGACGCTGAAAGGCCTGATCGGCCTGGGCCGGGTGCAGATCGAAAGCCTGACCAATATCGCGGTGGCCGGCAAGGCCGCCAACCAGGGCGTGCCCGCCTTGCTGGCCGCTCTCGGCCTGCCGGAAACCATCGCCCGCTGGCTGGTGGTGACCGTGATCGCCGGCGGTCTTCTGGTGTTCTGCTTCAAGGATGCCGATTTCCGCGCAGCCCCCCACGACATCATCGGCGGCCTGATCATCGGCCTGATGGTGCCGGCGGGCTGGTGGGTGACCGGGGTGTTGGGCAATGACGAGTTCGACCCCACCCCGCTGTCCAGCTTCACCTTCGTCGCCCCCATCGGCGACACCATCATGTATCTGATGACCTATACCGGCTCGACCATCAATTTCGGCATCGCCGCCGTCGGCGGCGTCATCGTCGGTTCCTTCCTGTCATCGCTGGCGGGCAAAAGCTTTCATGTGGAAGCCTTTTCCGACGCCGCCGACATGGGCCGTCACCTGACCGGCGCCGCCATGATGGGCATCGGCGGCGTCATGGCCATGGGCTGCACCATCGGCCAGGGCCTGACCGGTATCTCCACCTTGTCGGCCACCTCGTTCATCGCCCTGGCCGCCATTTTGTTCGGCGGGGTGTGGGGGCTGAAATACATGGAGGAAGGCAGCGTCGGCGCCGCCCTGAAGGCGGTTCTGGCCCGCGGTTAATTAAAACTGGACGCACTGTCATGACGCGGGTAAACCCGCGTCATGACAAGATTCTCGTCCCAGACCGACAGCGAAGGCCGCCGCATCCCGCTTTATGATGCCGACGGCTTCGCCGGCATGCGCAAGGCCGGGCGACTGGCCGCCGCCACCTTGGATTTCATTGCCCCCCATGTGCAAGCCGGCATCAGCACCGCCGAGCTGGATCGCCTGTGCGACCAGTTCATGCGCGACGCCGGTGCCATACCGGGCACGGTGGGCTATCACGGCTATCAGCACGCCTCTTGCGTTTCGGTCAATCACGTGGTCACCCACGGCATTCCCGGCGACAAGGTTCTGGCCGATGGCGACATCGTCAATATCGACGTCACCCCCATCGTCGAGGGTTGGTTCGGCGACACCAGCCGCACCTTTCTGGTGGGCGAAGTGCGGACCTTGGCCAAGCGTCTGGTCGACACCACCTTCGAGGCGATGATGGCCGGCATCGACATCATCCGCCCCGGCACCACCTTGGGCGATGTGGGTGCCGCCATCGAGGCGGTGGCCCGGCGTGAACGCTTTTCGGTGGTGCGCGATTTCTGCGGCCACGGCCTGGGCCGTGTGTTCCACGACGCGCCTTTGGTCATGCATTACGGCAAGGCCGGTACCGGCGTGGTGCTGGAGCCGGGCATGTTCTTCACCGTCGAACCCATGCTCAATGCCGGCAAGGCCGAGGTGAAGATCCTGGCCGACGGCTGGACCACGGTGACCCGTGACCGGTCGCTGTCGGCGCAGTTCGAGCATTCCGTCGGCGTTACCGAGGACGGCGTCGAAATCTTCACCCCGTGGGCGGTCAGTTGACCTTGAAGCCGTATTTGACGAACACGCCCTTGGCCTGCGCGCCCTTCAGGTAATCCAGCAGCGCCTTGGCGGCGGGGGTTTCCTTACCGGCGACCAGGGCGAAAGGGTAGACGATGGGGTCATGCATGGTGTCGGGGAACACGCCGACCACCTTGACCTTTTTCGACACCGCCGCATCGGTGGCATAGACCACGCCCAACGGCACCTCGCCGCGCTCGACGAAAGCCAGGGCGGCCCGCACCGAATCGGCGCGGGCGATCTTGGCGTCCACCTTGGCCCATTGCCCCGACCGCTCCATCGCCTGCTTGAAATAGAGGCCCACCGGCACGCTGTCCGGGTTGCCGGTGGCGATGCGCCCCGATCCGGCCAAGCCAGCGATATCGGTCTGGGGCGATAGTTCGATCTTGTCCTGCTTGGCGTCCATGGGGGCCACCAGCACCAGGGTGTTGCCCAGCAGGTTGAAGCGGCTGTCATTGTTCACCAGCTTCTTTTCCACCATGTAATCCATCCACTTGAGATCGGCGGAGGCGAAGACATGGGCCGGCGCCCCTTGTTCGACCTGCTTGGCCAGGGCGGACGAGGCGGCATAGGACGGCTTCAGGCTGTGACCGGTCTGAGCGGTGAAGGAATCACCGATCTCGTTCAACGCATTGGTCAGCGAGGCGGCGGCGAACACCACCACCTCGTCGGCACGGGCGGCGGCGGTGCTCAGGCACAAGGCCAGGGCGGCGACGGCAAATTGCTTGAACATGAAAAAATCTCCTGAACGGCAAAAAGGCGGTAGCGGCGTGAGGTAACGTTATGTACTTTGACTACATATCGTCAAGCCTGAAGGAGATGGATCATGCAGTTAAGTGCCCGTAACGCCCTGAAGGGCAAGGTGGTGGAAATTTCGCGCGGCCAGATCGTCGGCAAGGTCAAGGTGGATGTGGGCGGTCAGTTCGTCACCTCGCTGGTGTCGGTGGAAGCCATCGACGAACTGGGTCTGAAGGTGGGCGAAGAGGTTTCCGCCATCATCAAATCGACCGAAGTCATGCTGGCCAAGTAGGTCATCAAGGCGCCGTCCCGCCATGACGGCGCTTTTTACTGGAAACCGTACCGCAAGCCCCCCAAACTCCGGCCCTTACGGCAACGGGGGAATGATGGCGGAGGGAAAAGTCGAGGCCCTGCTGGCGCTCAAGCGCGAAGGCCGACCCAGCGTCGGTCGCGACCGCATCGAATTGCTGGAAGCAGTCGCCGCCCACGGCAGCATCAGCAAGGCGGCCAAGGCGGTGGGGCTCAGTTATAAGGCGGCCTGGGATGCGCTCAACGCCGTCAACAATCTGCTGCCGCGTCCGGCGGTGATGGGGCAGACCGGCGGCCGTCAGGGCGGCGGCGCCCAGGTCACCGAGGACGGCCATGCCCTGATCGCCAGTTTCCGTCTGCTGGAAAAGCGCTTGGACAAGGTCGCCCGCCTGCTGACCGGTGACGACCTGAGCGACGGCGATCCCTTTGCCCTGCTGTGGAGTCTGGGAATGAAGACCACCGCCCGCAACGCCTTTCGCTGTACCGTCACCGAGGTCCGCCTGGGCGGCGTCAACGCCGAGGTGCTGATGCACCTGACTCCGGACTGTCAGCTGACCGCCATCGTCACCGGCGAAAGCGTCAGCGAGTTGGACATCAAACCGGGCCGCGACGTCACCGCCTTGATCAAATCGTCCTTCGTCATGCTGATCGCCGGCGACCAAAATCCGCGCCTGTCGGCCCGCAACCGCATTGCCGGCATTGTCAGCCACCGCGAGGACGGCCCGGTCAGTTCCGAGTTTTCCCTGGATATCGGCGGCGGCAAAAGCATCGTCGCCGTAATCACCCGCGATGCCGCCGAGGATCTGGATTTGAGGGTGGGCGACAAGGCCATGGCCTTCTTCAAATCGTCCCACGTCATCTTGGCGGTGGATTGAAACAGCGGGCACCCCAGGGCACCCGCTGTTTTCGACGCATCAGGCGGCGCGAATTTCCGCCAGGAAACCGCGCACTTCGGCGGCCAGTTGCTGCGACACCTGTTGCAGGGTCTGCGCCGCGGAAGTGACCTGATCGGCCATCAGCTTGGTTTCCTCGGCCGCACCGGCCACCACCGAGACGTTTTCCGCCGCATGATGGGTGCCTTCCGCCGCTTGGCTGACACTGCGGGCGATTTCCATGGTCGCCGCGCCCTGCTCTTCCACCGCCGCCGAGATGGCCGCCGACAATTCGTTGATGTTCTCGATGGTGCCGGTGATGCCGCGAATGGCCTCGACCGCCGTGCGGGTCTCGCTTTGGATGCCGGCGATCTGGGCGCCGATTTCCTCGGTCGCCTTCGCCGTCTGATTGGCCAGGGATTTCACCTCGTTGGCGACCACGGCGAAGCCCTTGCCGGCGTCACCGGCGCGGGCCGCCTCGATGGTGGCGTTAAGCGCCAACAGGTTGGTCTGGCTGGCGATGTCATTGATCAGCTTGACCACCTCGCCGATACGGTTGGCCGCTTCGGCCAGGCCGCGCACGGTGGTGTCGGTCTTGCCCGCCTGCTCGACCGCGTCGGCGGAAATCACCGCCGCATGGCTGACCTGACGCGAGATTTCATCCACCGACGACGACAATTCGTGGGTGGCCGCCGATACCGCCTGCACATTGCTGGTCACCTGACCGGTCATGGTGGTGACGTTGCCGGCCTGGATCATGGTCTGATCGGCATTGCCCGACAATGTCTGGGAATTGCCCAAAAGACTGTCCGCCGACATCTGGATCAGCTCGACGATATTGGCGACACGGGCATCGAGCGAGGCGGCGATACGCTCCATGTCGGCCTGGCGCCGCTGTTCCGCCAGACGGTCCATCTCCGCCTTTTCCAACTGGGCATAGCCCAGCTTGGCCTTCATCGCCCGCATCAGGGCGGTGGTACGCTGAAAATCGCTGATCGGCTCGTCGGTGATTTCGTGGACGAAATCACCGCGGGCGACGGCGTCGAGGTGATCTTCCATACGCGCCAGCGGTCCACGGACACGGTTGATGACGATACGCCCCAGAACCAGGGCGGAAACCAGAGAACCAGCGATCAAGCCCAGGGCCACGGCGATCCGGTCCAACTGCACCGCCTCGGCCCCGGCCAAAGCCAGGACCAGCGGCACGGCGATGGCCGCCACCAACATGGCGCCGATCCCGCTGCCGGCACGCGACAGGATTCCGGCCATGCCGGTGCGGAATGCCCGCCCCTCGCGGATGACCAGACCTTGCGCCTTGCCGTCGCGGAACTTGCCGTAAAGCGCCTCGACCTCGGCCACCTGTTGCCGTGACGGCTTGCTGCGGATGGAGACGAAGCCGGCGATCTGGCCATTTTCGACGAAGGGGGTGACATTGGCGCGGACCCAGTAGAAATCGCCGTTCTTGCAGCGATTCTTGACGAAGCCTTCCCACGGCTTGCCGGTCTTGATGGTCCCCCACAGATCGGCGAAGGCCTCTTTCGGCATATGGGGGTGGCGCACCAGATTGTGCGGTTGCCCGACCAGCTCATCACGGGTGAAGCCACTGATGTCGATGAAGGCCTGATTGACGAAGGTGATGCGTCCACCGGCATCGGTGCGCGAGACCAGCATCTCGCCGTCTTGCATCACCACTTCGCGATTGGTTATCGGTTCATTGACTCTCATGGCACACCCCAAACATAAGTTTACATACCTTGGTCTGCACTAAAGTTGAGTAAAATTCTGCGGAATTCAACCGTATAAATTTTATGGGATGTTGTTTTTTTCCGATTTTTTAATGGGTTGTGAACGCTTTGACGAAATGTGGCGAAAAGGTTGATACACTATGCCCAGACATTGACAGAACGGTTTGCTTCGGCCATCAACCCTGGATGCAAGCCGCCAACGGAGACCGCGCATGACCGCCTTCACCACAATCCAGACCCGCCCCTTCGATGGTCAAAAGCCGGGCACGTCGGGATTGCGCAAGAAAGTGCGGGTATTCCAGCAGCCGGGTTATCTGGAGAACTTCGTTCAGGCCATCTTCGATTCCATCGGCGATTGCACCGGCAAGACCCTGGCTCTGGGTGGCGACGGGCGCTTTTTCAACCGTGAGGCAATTCAGATCATCCTGAAGATGGCCGCTGGCAACGGCTTTGCCCGCGTCATGGTCGGCCAGGGCGGCATCTTGTCGACACCGGCGGCATCTTGCGTGATCCGTAAGTACCAGACCTTCGGCGGCATCATCTTGTCGGCCAGCCACAATCCCGGCGGCGCCGACGAGGATTTCGGCATCAAGTACAATATCCCCGCCGGCGGCCCCGCCCCCGAGGCGGTAACCGAAGCCATTTACGCCCGCACCCAGCAGATCGACGAATACCACACCGCTCAAGTGGGAAATGTCGATCTGGACCAACTGGGCGAATACCCCCTGGGCGACATGGTGGTACAGGTTTTCGACCCCGTCGCCGATTATGCCGCGCTGATGCAAGAGCTGTTCGATTTCGACGCCATCCGCGCTTTGTTCGCCGGCGGCTTCCGCATGAAGTTCGACGCCATGCACGCGGTCACCGGCCCCTATGCCAAGGCCATCCTGGAAGGCTTGCTGGCGGCGCCCGCCGGCACGGTGATGAACGGCACCCCGCTCGAGGATTTCGGTCACGGCCACCCCGACCCCAATCTGGTCCACGCCCATGATCTGGTCGAAGCTTTGTTCGGCGCCGATGCCCCCGATTTCGGCGCCGCCAGCGATGGCGACGGCGACCGCAACATGATCCTGGGCCGCGGCTTCTATGTGACGCCGTCGGACAGCCTGGCGGTGCTGGCCGCCAACGCCACGCTTTGCCCCGGCTATGCCAAGGGACTGGCCGGCATCGCCCGGTCCATGCCGACCAGCGCCGCCGCCGACCGCGTTGCCGCCGCCTTGGGCATTCCTTGCTATGAAACCCCCACCGGCTGGAAGTTCTTCGGCACGCTTTTGGATGCCGGCAAGGCCACCTTGTGCGGCGAGGAAAGCTTCGGCACCGGGTCCGACCACGTACGCGAGAAGGACGGGTTGTGGGCGGTGCTGATGTGGTTGAACGTGCTGGCCAAACGCCAACAGCCGGTGGCCGAGATCGTGCGCGAGCATTGGGCCAAGTACGGTCGCAACGTCTATTCCCGCCACGATTACGAAGCCATCGACAGCGCTGCCGCCAACGGCCTGATGGAGCATTTGCGCGGCCTCGACCTGAAGGGGCAAAGCCTGGGCGCCTACAAGGTCGCCTTCAACGACGACTTCGCCTATACCGACCCGGTGGATGGCAGCATCAGCACCAAGCAGGGCGTGCGCATCGTCTTCGACGACGGCAGCCGCGTGGTTTTCCGCCTGTCGGGCACCGGTACCGAGGGCGCCACCCTGCGCGTCTATATCGAGCAGTTCCAGCCCGACCCGGCCCAGCACCACCTGGATCCGCAAGTGGCCCTGGCCGACCTGATCAAGATCGCCCGCGACGTGGCCCAGATCGAAGCGCGGACCGGTCGGACGGAACCGACGGTCATCACCTGAGACGGGCGGGCCTCACCCCGGCAGGTCGAAGCGGAACGTCGCCCCCTGATCGGCAGCGGAATCCACGTGAATTTCGCCGCCGTGGCGTTCGACGATGCGCTTGACCACCGCCAGACCGATCCCGGTCCCAGCCACCTGAACATTGCCGATGCGCTGGAAAATCATGAAGATGCGCTGATGATGTTCCGGGGCGATGCCGATGCCGTTGTCGGCCACCCAATATTCTCGCCGCCCGTCATCGCGGATACGACCGCCGACGCTGATCTGAACCGGGCGGTCGGGATGGCGGAATTTCACGGCGTTGCTGATCAGGTTTTGCAGCAGCCGCACCAATTGTTCGCGGTCGCCCAGGCAGGCGGGCAAGCCGGGCTGGATGGTCAACACCGCCGCCGCCTCGTCGATGGCCAGGGCCAGATTGGCCACTGCGTCGGCGGCCACCTTGTCCATGTCCACCGGGGCGAAGCTGGCGCCTCGGGTCTCGACCCGGGAAAATTCCACCAGATCGGAGATCATCCGCGACATGCGCTTGGCCCCATCAACGGCAAAGCCGATGAAGTCGCGCCCATCCTCGTCCAATTTGTCGTCATAACGCCGGGCGATCAGCCCCAGATAGGACGACACCATGCGCAACGGTTCTTGCAAATCGTGCGACACCACATAGGCGAAGTCCTGCAAATCGCGGTTGGAGCGTTCCAGCTTTTCCAGCAATTCATGGCGGCGGCGTTCGTTTTCCTGGCGCTCGGAAATGTCGTGGAACACCAGCACCGCCCCGGCCACCCGCTCGCCATCCAGGACCGGGGCGCTTTGCACCTCGACCGGCAAGGGGGGCGCATCCTTGCGCCGCAACAATTCGCCCACGCTTTGCCGCCCCTGTCCCTTGGCCAGGGTCGGGCAGCAGGTGTTGACACCGGGACAGGGTTGGCCCTCGACCACCGATCCGGGCTGGATCAGGTCATGGAATTTGTGGCCCATGATCTCGTCCGCCGACCACCCCAGAATACGTGAGGCCGAGGGACTGAAAAAGGTGATGCGACACTGATCATCGATGCCGACGATGCCTTCGCCGGCGGAATTGAGGATCATCTGATTCTGATGGCTCAGTTCCAGCAGGCGGGCTTCGTCGGCGACTTCCTCGACCATGCGCCGCCGCGCCCGGCTGCCGCCAAAGCCGATACCACCCAAGCCCACCAGCCAGATCAGACCGTGAGTCAGGGACTGTATCCGGCTGTCACGCAGCTGAATCGCTTGATAGCCTTCCAGCGGTACCGACACGCCGATGCCGCCGCGCACATCGCCGATGGTGTAATCCTGGCCAGCATGGCATTTGAGGCAACCGGGCTCGGTCACCATCACCCGCATCAACCGCACATGCGGCTTGCCGTCCACCTGGGTCAGTTCGCTGATCTCGTCCGCCTCGCCGGCGGCGAAGCGGCGCAACACCTGGGCCTCCCACTCGTCCGGGGCGTTGGCCGGATTGAGCGGTTTCAGGCTGGTGATGCGTCCGCGCACGCCGAAATCGTTGGCATATTCGGCCATCACCTGCCGCAGCATATAAGCCGGATTCATCAAGGTCAGCAATTGGCCGCCCTCGGTGGTGATGTCGCGGTCGGGGATATGGGCCATCCACGGGCTTGGCGGCGTGCGGTCATCCACGGGGACATAAACACCGCCATGCAGTGTCGCCCAGCGGCGAAAGGCCAGATCCTTGTTAAAATGGATGCGGGCCTCGCGCGTGGCCAATTCCAGGGTCTGGCGCTGTTCGTTGTGCAGGTTCCAGGCCAGCGAACCGCCGACCAGTACGGTCCAACCCAGGGCGGCGGCAATCAACTGACGGCGCAGCCGACCGAAATGCCTGGACGTTCTGTCGGCAATGGCGCCTTGCATGTGGCCCCCCGCATTCACATCAGGGGAACATCATACACCTTTTATCCGCAAGGACTGCACAGCCTTAAGATTGTGGGGTCAGGACTTTACCCCCATCAACATGTAATTGACGTCCAGATTCATGGTTTCGCGCCACTCATCGGTCAGGGGTTGGAATTCCATGCCACGAAAGGCCTTGGTGTCGATGCCCGCTGCCCGCAGCCAGCCGGCGAATTCCGACGGCTTGACGAACTTCTTCCAATCATGGGTACCTTTGGGTAGCCAGCGCAGTACGTATTCGGCACCGACGATGGCCATCAGCCAGGATTTGGCGGTGCGGTTGAGCGTCGCCCCCAGGAACACGCCGCCGGGCCTAAGCGCGCCGGCGGCCAGTCCGATGAAGCGAACCGGATCGGGCACGTGCTCGATCACCTCCATGGACAGCACCACGTCGAAGCTTTCCGCCGCCACATCCTCGGGGCCGCCGACACGATATTCCACCGCCACGCCCGACTTTTGGGCATGAATGCGAGCCACCGCGATGTTCTTGTCGCCGGCATCGATGCCGGTGACGCTAAAACCCATGCGGGCCAGGGGCTCCGACAACAGGCCGCCGCCACAGCCCACATCTAGCAAGGTCAGTCCCGTGAATGGCTTCGGGTCTTGCGGATCGCGGCCGAAATGGGCAGCCATCTCGCGGCGGATGAAGGCCAGCCGCACCGGATTGAAACGGTGCAGCGGCTTGAATTTGCCGGTGGGGTCCCACCATTCTTCGGCCATGGCGGTGAACCGGGCGACCTCTTCGGGCGATGCGGTCCGCGCGCGCGGGTCGGGGGTGGAACTGGTCATCGGATACTCCTGAATAAGGCGGTTTTTGACGGGTTGCCGGGCTTGCTTCGAAAGTGGCGACAGAGTATGAAGGGGCGCCCTTCGGGCGGCAACCGGGCAGACGAAGAAAAATGAACCGGCGGCAGTGGCCGCGGTGTTTCAAGGATTACCTCATGGCGCGCATCGTGATGAAATTCGGCGGAACCTCCGTCGGCGACATCGACCGTATCAAGAATGTGGCTCGCCGCGTCAAGCGCGAGGTCGAGGCTGGCAATCAGGTGGCCGTGGTGGTTTCCGCCATGTCCGGCGTCACCAACCAATTGGTTGACTGGTGCAAGCAGATGGCGCCGCTTCACGATCAGCGCGAATACGATGCCGTCGTCGCCACCGGCGAGCAAGTGACCTCGGGCCTGTTGGCCATCGGCTTGCAGGAACTGGGTCTGGATGCCCGCTCGTGGAGTGGTTGGCAGGTGCCCATCCGCACCGACGACGTGCACGGCAAGGCCCGCATCGACAGCATCGACACCTCCGAGATGATCGCCGGCATGGAACGCGGTCAGGTGGCGGTGGTCGCCGGCTTTCAGGGCATCGCCCCCGGTAACCGCGTCGCCACCTTGGGCCGCGGCGGCTCCGATACGTCCGCCGTGGCTTTGGCCGCCGCCCTGCATGCCGACCGCTGCGATATCTATACCGATGTGGACGGCGTCTACACCACCGATCCGCGGATCGTGACCAAGGCCAAGAAGCTCGATAAGATCACCTACGAGGAAATGCTGGAACTGGCGAGCGTCGGCGCCAAGGTGCTTCAGACCCGCTCGGTCGAGATGGCCATGAAGCATCATGTGCGCGTGCAGGTGCTGTCCAGCTTCGAGGACAAGCCCGGAACTCTGGTTTGCGATGAGGATGAGATCGTGGAAAAGGAACTGTTGAGCGGTATTGCCTATAGCCGCGACGAAGCCAAGATCACCCTGGTCAAGGTGGCCGACCGCCCCGGCGTCGCCGCCGCCATTTTCGGCCCGCTGGCCGACAACGCCGTCAACGTCGACATGATCGTCCAAAACGTGTCGGAAGACGGCAAGTCCACCGACCTGACCTTCACCGTCGGCAAGGCCGATCTGGAACGGGCCAAGAAGGTGATCGAGGACAACAAGGCCACCTTGGCCTATGAAGGCCTGATCGCCGATTCCAACGTGGTCAAGGTGTCGGTCATCGGCGTCGGCATGCGCAGCCATGCCGGCATCGCCCAGAAGATGTTCCAGACCCTGGCGGCCGAAGGCATCAACATCCAGGTCATCTCGACCTCGGAAATCAAGATCAGCGTGCTGATCGAAGAGAAGTACACCGAGTTGGCGTTGCGCGCCCTGCACACCGCCTATGGCCTGGATGCGGCCTGATTGAACGGACCGGGTGACGGCACATGACGGCGATGGGGGCTAGCCTGAACGGGCGGCTTGACCGGCTGTGGCAACGGGGACGCGCGTTCCTGGGCACGGATTACGCCATCATGGGCGGCGCCATGTCGTGGGTATCGGAACGCCACTTGGTGGCGGCCATCTCCAATGCCGGCGGCTTCGGCGTCATCGCCTGCGGTTCCATGGAGCCCACTCGGCTGGCCGAGGAAATCAGCGCCACCCAGGCGCTGACGACCAGACCATTCGGCGTCAACCTGATCACCATGCATCCGCAATTGGACGCGTTGATCGACGTCTGCGGCCAAGCCCGCGTCAGTCATATCGTCCTGGCCGGCGGCCTGCCCAACGCGGCGGCGATCAAACGGGCCAAGGATACCGGGGCCAAGGTGGTGTGCTTCGCCCCCGCCTTGATCCTGGCGAAAAAGCTGGTGCGGTCCGGCGTCGACGCCCTGGTCATCGAAGGGGCGGAAGCCGGCGGCCATATCGGGCCGGTCTCCACCTCGGTGCTGGCCCAGGAAATCCTGCCGGTGATGGCGACCGAACTGCCGATCTTCGTCGCCGGCGGCATCGGTCGCGGCGAAGCCATCGTCAGCTATCTGGAAATGGGGGCGGCGGGCGTCCAGTTGGGCACCCGCTTCGTCTGCGCCGACGAATGCGTGGCCCATGCCAATTTCAAGCAGGCCTTCATCAAGGCCGCCGCCCGTGACGCCATCCCCACCACCCAGGTGGACCCGGCCTTTCCGGTCATCCCGGTCCGCGCCCTGGTCAACCAGGGCACCAAGCGATTCATCGCGTTCCAGCACGAAGTCATCCGCCGCTGCCGCGCCGGCGAGCTCGAGCAAAAGGACGCCCAGTTGGAAATCGAGCATTACTGGGCCGGGGCGTTGAAGCGCGCGGTCATCGACGGCGATGTCGACACCGGCTCGGTGATGGCCGGACAAAGCGTCGGGCTGGTCAACAAGGTCCAGCCCTGCGCCGAGATTTTCGCGGAATTGCTGGATCAGGCGCTGGGCGCCCTGGCCGCCCGTACGGGATTGTCCTGATGAGCCCGGCGGCGCCCTCGGTTTCCAGGCGCCTGCTGGCCCGCCTGCGCGATGTCATGGCCGGTGGCGGCGGGGCGGAAGAACGCCTGAACCGGGTGGTCGGCCTGATCGCCGCCGACATGGTGGCCGAAGTGTGCTCGTGCTACGTCATGCGCGCCGGCGAAGTACTGGAACTGTTCGCCACCGAGGGCCTGAAGAAGGGCGCCATCCACAATACCCGCCTGCGGGTGGGCGAAGGTCTGGTCGGCGACATCGCCGCCCATGCCCGCCCCCTGGCCCTGGCCGACGCCCAAAGCCATCCCAATTTCGCCTATCGCCCGGAAACCGGCGAAGAGATTTTCCACTCGCTCATGGGCGTCCCCATCATCCGGGGTGGTCGCGTCGTCGGCGTGCTGGTGGTGCAGAACCGCACCATGCGCCATTACACCGACGAAGAAATCGAAACCATGGAAACCGTCGCCATGGTCCTGGCCGAACTGGTCGCCTCGGGCGAATTGGTCAGCCGCGACGAATTGGTGCCGGTGGACGGCAACGCCCTGCTGCCGTTGCGCCTGGAAGGCATCCGCCTCAATGGCGGCGTCGGCATCGGCACCGCCGTTTTACACAATCCCCGCATCATCATCCGCCGTTTGGTGGCGGAAGACCCCGATCTCGAACACGAGCGTCTGAAGATTGCCCTGGCCGACATCAAGAAGGCCCTGGACGACCTGTTTTCGCGGCCCGAGATGCGCGACGGCGAGCACCGCGACGTGCTCGAAACCTATCGCATGTTCACCGAGGACAAGGGCTGGTTGGGCAAGATCGGCGAGGCCATCAACACCGGCCTGACCGCCGAAGCCGCCGTGCAGAAGGTGCACGAGGACATGCGCGCCCGCATGAGCCAGATCAGCGACCCCTATTTGCGCGAGCGTCTGCACGATTTCGAGGATCTGGCCAACCGCCTGCTGCAACACCTGTCGGGGGAAGGCGGCGCCGCCTCCAAGGGCGAGTTGCCCGCCGATGCCATCTTGTTCGCCCGCTCCATGGGGCCGATGGAATTGTTCGACTATGACCCCAAGCGCCTGCGCGGCCTGGTCATGGAAGAAGGCAGCCCGACCATGCACGTGGCCATCGTCGCCCGTGCGCTCGACATTCCGGTGGTCGGCCGCTGCAAGGAGGCGCTGGACAAGGTCGAGCCGCTGGACCCGGTGGTGGTCGACGGCGATAACGGCCAGGTCTTCCTGCGCCCCAGCGACGATATCCGCGACATCTTCTCGGATGCGCTCAGCCAACGTCAGCAGCGCGCCGCCCATTACGCCAAGCTGAAAGACCTGCCGGCCATCACCCGCGACGGCATCGCCGTGCGGCTGATGATGAATGCCGGCCTGCTGCTGGATTTGCAGCATTTGCACGAATGCGGTGCCGACGGCATCGGCCTTTATCGCACCGAATTGCCGTTCATGGCCCGCTCGTCGCTGCCCGACGTCGCCGCCCAGACCACTCTTTACAACAAGATCCTGGATCAGGCGGCGGGCAAGCCGGTGGTGTTCCGCACCCTTGATGTCGGCGGCGACAAGGTGCTGCCTTATTGGAACCCCTACGAGGAAGACAATCCGGCCCTGGGCTGGCGCTCGATCCGCATCACCCTGGACCGCCCGGCGGTGATGCGCCACCAGTTGCGCGCCCTGATCCGGGCGGCGGCAGGGCGCGAACTCAGCATCATGTTCCCCATGGTCGCCGAAGTGGCCGAACTGGTGCAGGCCCGCCATCTGCTGGACATGGAAATCGCCCACGAAAAGGGCAAAGGCCACGTGCTGCCCGAACGCATCCGCGTCGGCACCATGCTGGAAGTGCCGGCCCTGGCCTTCCAGATGGATTCGCTGCTGCCGTTGGTGGATTTCGTCTCCATCGGTTCCAACGACATGGCCCAGTTCCTGTTCGCCGTCGATCGCGGCAATCCCCGCATCGCCGACCGCTACGACCCACTGTCGCCGGCCATGCTGACTTTCATGCGCTATGTGGCGTCCAAATGCGATGCCGCCGGCGTCCCCCTGTCGGTGTGCGGCGAGATGGCCGGACGACCGTTGGAAGCCATGGCGCTGTTGGCCTGCGGCGTGCGCATCCTGTCGGTGTCGTCACCAGCCACCGGCCCGGTCAAGACCATGATCCGCTCGCTGTCGGTGGGGCCGGTGCGCGACTATCTGGATCACTGCCTGAAACTGCCCGACCGGTCTTTGCGCGATCGGCTGCGATCATTTGCCCTGGATCATCACGTCATCCTGTAACCGCATTGACGCGACGCCCGCTTTAGGCGAGCCTGCTGTCAGGCCATTACCCTAGGGGGGAGCCCTTTATGCAGACCGTCGCCGCCATATCCTTTCGCGATAATCACAGCCTCTCCATGGACATGGAAAGCGTGTCGCGCATCGACATTACCGCGCCCAAGCAGGTGGACGACGGCACTTGGTTCTGCGAATTGCTGGTGCGCAGTGCCCACGGCACCGTCGTGCTGAACTTGCTGGCCGACGACCCCGCCAAGCTTCAAGTCGTGCCGCAGGGGCTGGAGTAGCCTGGACTTGTCTTGTGGCCATATTTTCGCCCTGGGTTATAGAAGCCCATGCCGCTTCGATGCCGCAACCGCATAACCGAGAAACGCTCTCCACTCTTCCAAGCAAGTCCACGGCGGACATCCCCGCCGGCGCCGTTGACGAGGTCGTCCGCGAAGCGGCTCGCGAGTTCGCTGGTTTTCGCTGATAAGCCACGACCGGGTCGCCTTCGTGTATCGGCGGTCATGGATGCCCAACGTGTATGAACAAATTGCCGAAGCACGGATCACCATACGATAGGGGGACGGGATGAAGATCGCCGCACTGAGCCGGCTTGCCGTCGTCATCTTGGCGCTGGCGGCCTGCGCGCCCATCCGCGAGGACGCGGCCGCTCTGCCGCCCCCTCTCGCCCTGAAGGCGGTGATGGTCGATCGGGCATCGCCGAATTATGAGATCGCCAACCTTGAGATCGCCGTCAAACCGGAAGGACAGGGCGGCATTTCCAGGGGGATGGTCGTCCGCATCACCGAGCCCGTCACGGTATACCGCCTGTGGAGCGGCCCCCAGGCGGTCAACGCCCATGGAGAGACCAGCCGCATGGGTCAATGGTGGTCTTATGATGCGCCGTCCGGGCAACGTGACCGCTATCGCGTCGATTACGAAATCTGCAACGCCTGGAATGACCTGACCTGGGTTGCCTCCTGCACCCTGAAAGCCGGAGCGGTGGTTGCCATCGGCCCGGGGCAGTCAGTATCTGAGGATGCGTGTGGGCAGCCCGGCGAACAAGTTTAAGTGGCAGATCTACGTGGATAAGGCATGGGCACGCCCGCAGGAGCTGGAATGCCCCAACCCTGCTCATGATTACGCCAACGACCCGACCGACATATCCAAACCGCTGGGGTTGGGCGCGGGGGGCCATGTGGCCGACAAGACCGTACCGACCAAGCTCCCGGAGTAGTCCCCATGCGGATTTCTGTGTTCGCGGCCCTCGTCGCCGCTTCTTTTCTGATCCCGGTTCCGGATGCCGGGGCCGCTCCCGACCCGACCGCCGAACACAAGCGCGTCTATGCACAGATCAATGACGATCTGGGTCGAATGACGAAAAAAACCTTCGAGCTCGATTTTCCCGGCGCGCCGGTTCCTCCCCAGGCGACCGTATGGATGGAAAACGGCCTGCCCCGGAAGGTTCAGGTGATCTATCCCGACGACCACGGAAGCACGGGCGAAGCCTATTACCTGAAGCCGGTGGGCGAGGGCGTGCAAGTACTGTTCGTTTATGCGGGCGTGACCACCCAGGCCGTGGATGGCGGCAATTCGACATTGCGGGAACACCGTTATTACTTCCGTGACGGTCAGATGTTCCGCTGGCTGGACGAGAACAAGACGTCCGTGCCGCAGAACACCGACGAGTTCAAGGCCAAGGAACAGGAGCTTCTCGACACCCTTTCGACGGTGCTCGAATCCCTATCCCCTCCCAAGTCAGGCGGCAAGCCGGCGGGCGGCCCGATCAAGGAGACGACCGGAACCTTCGCCGGGTTTGAGGAAGGCGACTACACCTATCTGCATCTGCGCGCCGGCGGTGAGGAACACTCGTTCATGATCCTCCGGACCGACGATGCCTTGGAACGTCTTCTGAACGCACCGGAACGCTATATGGGCAAGAAGATCACCGTCACCTGGCAAAATACGATGGAAACCATCCCCGAGGCGGGTGGCAGAATCGAGGTCACCAAGGTGCTGAGCGTCACGCTGCCGAAATGATGGCGCGATCAACCTCGCCCGCCGTCAGGCCTGTAGTGCTGGCCGGACTCACAGCGGCGGTGGTTCGTGGACAAAGCGATGACATCAAGGCAACCGCTGTCTTTCATAATATCACGAACCGGCGCAACAACAGCCAACGCATTGGCTTATATCCAGATTGGAGATGATCATGCGCACACTTTCCGTTGTCACCGTCGCCCTTTGCATGAGCTTCACTGGCGCCGCCATGGCCGGTTCCGATACCGATGCCCGCGAAATTGTTAAAAATGCCGTCGCCGTCATCAAGCAATACGGTACTGCCGATGGCGCTAACTTGCTCAACAACGGGTACGGGGACGTCCACCGCCACGACATGACCGTGGCCGTCTATAAAAAGAATGGCGTCGTGCTCGCCCACCCAAGGAAAGGATTGGTGGGCAGAGACCTTAGCGACAACCGTGGCGACGACATCCACTGCGAGAGGCTGGCCGAAGTCGACGTCTGCGCCGTATCGGCGAAGCGATAATCGACCGCCTCCGGCGTCCCTGTTCACTCAAACCCATGGCGGATTTCATCACATGCGCATGTTCCTGGCCGTGGTGCTCGCAGGTGTATTCCTCGTCTCCAACGTCCGCGCCGAGATGAAATCGGATGCGGAGACTTGCGAGGCTATCACCGGCGGTCGCTGGAAACAGCCGGCCTGGCATCTGGTGGACATGTGGTACGACCTGGGCGATTCCCAGCCGTTCAAGTCCCTGACTATCGAAGTGGAGGTGGACGGCGACGTCACCGAGCCGGGGCGGGACAAGCTGATCTACATCGCCCCGGTCTACGGGAAGATCAACGGCAGCGGCTTCTACTTCGGCATGCAGACCGACGTCTCGCGCCCCGGCGGGGCCAAGCGCGGCTTCATCTTCAGCCGCTGGGGCCGGGCCTAATCAGAAGACGCGGCCCCGGCCGAGGGCGGGTGGAGTGCGGCATTGACCCACGCGCAGTCGAACGAAGGCGATTTCGCCGGTGTGCGGGTCGCCTATCCGTGGAAAGCCGGACGCTATCTCTTCCGGATGGAACCGACGACGAGCGATGGCGGCGGAACCTGGGTCGCGCTGGTGGTCGGCGAGTATGACAGCGGCAAGGTCATCGAGGTCGGCAGCGTCCGCTTTCCTGGACAGGATTTGACCATCGACAAGGATGCCGTAAGCTTCGTCGAGATTTACGGTTACGAGGTCATCGACAATATTTGCCGGACCAGGATGCCATCGACCGGTGTCGCCGTCTTCAGGCAGTTGGAAGTGAATGAACGCGCCATCGACCTGCGCCGCAGGAGCTCGTGCGTTTTCCCGCGGGACGTTCCGCCCCTCGCCGCCGTTTCCCGCTCTCCCGACGATGTCATCGTCGAGTTCGGGCGAGCGCCGTGGGGCGAGCGCTGCAAATAGTCGAAAGGCGGCCCGGGGCCGGTTCTCACCAAACATTTCGCCATCCGTTGCGGCGAGTGAACGGAAAGCGAGAAGGGGAGATGGGTGACAATTCCTGACACGACGAATCCTTCTAGGCGGGGGCTGAAGAAATGAACGACGATTCCGACACGTATGTCGAAGTGAGCCACGGAACCTGGGGCGACCGCATATGGGAATCCCTGAAAGGCATTGTGATCGGCCTGGTGCTGATCCCCGTTTCCATCGCCCTGCTGTCGTGGAACGAGGAACAGGCGGTGGATAGAAGCGGTGCCCTGGCCATGGCGGCGGACGTGGTCATCAGCGTTCCCGCCGAACGGGTGAGCGCCGCCAACGAAGGCAAGCTGGTTCATGTGAGCGGTCGGGTCAGCACCGACGATGTCCTGGCCGATCCCGATTTCGGCGTTGAGGTCAGCGCCATCAAGCTGGTCCGCCGCGTCGAAACCTACCAGTGGCTGGAAACCAGTTCCTCGGAGACCAAGGACAAGTTCGGGGGCGGAACCGAAACCGTCACCACTTACAAGTACAGCAAGGATTGGTCGTCCGGGTTGGCGGATTCGTCGTCTTTCAAAAAACCGGGTGGCCACCAGAATCCGTCCGACACACCTTTCCAAGACATTCATCTTCTCGCCGGCAAGGTCACGCTCGGGGCGTTCGAGCTGAACGAAGCCATGATCGAAGCTATGGACGATCTGCAACCGGTGCCGCTTCGGCAAATGGCGGCGGAACTTCCCGATGAACTCGATGGTCGGCGCGTCCTGTTCACCGGCAGCGAGATCTATCTGGGCGATTCCCCCGACGCCCCGCGGATCGGCGACATGCGCGTCAAGTTCACCATGGCCGCTCCAGCTGACGTCAGCGTCCTGTCGCGGCAGCGGGGGGGGTCGTTCGTTCCTTATTCCACTCCGACCGGCGACGTACAGTTGGTGGAATACGGCTTGAAGAGCCCCGAGGCCATGGTTCGCACCGCCGAGCGCGAAAGTGCCGTTCTCACCTGGGCGCTACGCCTCGCCGGCTTTGTCCTTATGTTCATGGGATTCAAGCTGGTCTTCGCCATCATCGAGGCCATCGCCGCGTTTCTCCCCCCCTTGGCATGGCTGAGTGGTGCGGTCCTGAGCGTCGCCGCTGGCATCCTGGCCTTTGTCTTGTCCACCATCGTCATCGGTACCGCCTGGATGGCCCAGCGACCGCTGGTGGCCACCGGCTTCGTCGTGGCCTTGATCGGCGCGTCGGTTGCCGTCTGGTACAGGCGGCGGACCAAGAAGCATCTGCCATCACCGCAATGAGAGGGAGATTGCGGCCTTCTGAGCCGGCCTCCTCCGCGACAATTGATTTTTGGAGAATAAGCATGAACGGGCGTGTTTTATCAGCGGTTGCAGCTCTTGCTTTTTTCGTGGGCTCGATCTCGGCCAGTGCGAGCGAATGTGGTTCGAAGGGAAAGCCGTCATTGAAAGGCGGGGCGCAAACCGAAATTCTTTTCCATAATTACACCGCTCACACCACACGTGTGTATTGGGCCGACTTCAGGGGGCGTCTCATCGAATACGCCTTGATTCAGCCCAATGACGTCAAAACCTACAAGACCTATATGGGGCATAATTGGTACTTCGAGGCGATCACGCCCGAGGAAGAGGCGAAACGTCGGCAAGGTGAAGGATGCTTTGGCCCGATTACGGCAGCCTATTCCGACTCGACCTGCACGGTCCGGGTTCTTTATGAGGATGGAATCGGCGTCGATGCCGGCGGCTGCGATTACGAATAATACCGTCTCGTCATAACCCGCCACGACGAGATTGCCGCCAAGTTGACCACGGTGCCGCTGCTGCGTCCCGACCTCGACGCCATCTGTTGCGCCCGCGTCGAGATACCCTGGACATAGACTTCCTGGATGATTGCGGTCAGCGTCGTTTCCGCCATTCAGCGCCCTCCGGCCACCACACCGTCGCCTGTACCGCGGCAACCATGGTATCAACCGAAACACTCACCTCTGAGTGGGCCGAAACAGGGGGGAAGGTCTGCCGATGTGCCAGTTTCAGTCAGTTGCTTAGGATCCGAGTTGCCGACCCAAATCGCGGGCATGAATCGTCAGATAGGTGTCTCGTCTCCGGTGAGCTTCTGTTTTCCGGAAGGGTGAGAGGGAATGGTAAAGCATACGCGGGTCCCCCTGGGACTTGCCGCTTCAATCCAGACCCGACCTCCTGCCGATTCTATAATCTTGCGAACGACCGCCAATCCAATCCCGGTGCCTGATGGCGCATCCTGCGGATGAAGGCGTTCGAACACACCGAACACACGCTCCCTCATGTCCTCAGCAATCCCAACCCCGTTATCCTCGACGCGAAATACCAATTGATCTGTTTTCGCCTCACAGGTGACCCTGACTGATGGGATTGTCGCTTTGTGACTGAACGTCATGCTGTTGTCGATCAGAGCCGTGAAAATATCTGACAGCCGCTCCAGATCGACTCTCGCGGTCGGCAATTCCCCATGATCAATGACCGCACCAGACTCTCGGATTTTTCTGGCAAGCCGTTGCAACGCCTTATTCAAAGCAATTTTAGTGGCGCAACGTTTCGGGTTCCATGGCGAATGTGACAGGGCCATATGGACTTGCATGTCAGCCAGCAATTTCCTAAGCCTTTCGCCGCCATGGACGATATGATTAACCGTATCCGCCGCCTCACCATCAGCTATTATTTTATTGCTGAAAATTTTCTTCAGCTTTGAAGTATAGAGCAACTGTTCACGGACGGGTTCTTGGAGGTGGTGGGACAGGACATAGGCAAAATTCTTGATCTCGTGAACAGTCCTTCGCTCGCCCTCCACGGCCTCATCCTTCAATCGGACAAGCTCGGCCTGGGACGCCTGGAGAGCGGCCTCGCTTTTGATCCGAGCATTGATCTCCCGTGTCAACTGGATCGTCTTGTGGGCTAAGTTATCGTACATGCCCATGACGGTCTCGATCAGGACCCGGGTGGCTCCGGACATTTCCTTGTTGGCGAGCTCCTTTGCCCGCTCAAGGGAAACACCCGTCGGCATCGCCAGAACGACCTTCGCCATTCGCTTGTCGGACTCGATGATGTGAAGGGCGAGCCAGTGGGTCAGAAATCTGACGACCTGCTCGATCACCTCATCATAGGGTTTTCCCTCCACTCCACGGCTCATTTCGATAATTTTGTCGACGAAGTCGGAATGGGCGCTCCGGTGCCACTCTTCCCAGGAATCTCCGGCAAAGTGTGCGCTCCAGATCGCCTCCTCGGTGGCAAAGTGGATCGCGGCATAGTCCTTCAAATCGCTGATGACTTGATCGATGGCGGGGGCATTGCGCTGGAAGGCCAGATGGGCGACCAAGACGTTCAACAGCTCAATCAGCCGCTTATGCTGAGTGTCGATAATGTCGATTCCGGTGGCGAAATTTTCGTCCCAGGGAAATATCTCAACTGTGTGTTCGGCATGACCGGTCATATCTGGGTTCCAACATCAGGTTTTAGGCAGAGAGAAGCAGACCGAAGTCCCGCCATCCAAACCATCTTCGATCCATATACGCCCGCCATGGCTCTCGACGATCTTCTTGCAGACCGCCAGGCCGATGCCGGTGCCCTCATAGGCATCCTGGGTCTCTAGCCGCTGGAAAATCTTGAATGCCCGCTCGCGGTCGTTGGGAGCTATGCCGATGCCGTTGTCGCGGACAGATGCAATCCAATCTCGACCATCGCACCGACAGTTAACCTGAACACGGATGGGACGATCTTTGGCATGGTACTTGATGGCGTTACCAATAAGGTTCTGGAATAGGCGTTCAAGCTCTGTCGGTGATCCCCGGACAGAGGGCATACCATCCATTATCTCGATTGTGGCCTTAGCATCGGCAACTGCTACCTTAAGGTTGGTGAGGGCGTTGGTGACGACATCGGACAACGGCACCTGTTGGAATGAGGCTTCATGCCGTCCAGTGCGGGAGTATTCGAGCAAGTCAAGGATCATCCGGTCCATCCGCTTGGCACCGTCAACGGCAAAGCCAAAGAACGTTTTCAGGTCGTTATCCGAATCAATATCCAGCCGCTGTCGGATCAGGCCAAGATAGCTGCTGACCATCCGCAGCGGTTGACGCAGGTCATGGGAGGCGACATAGGCGAACTGTTCCAACTCGCCATTGATCTCGGCCAACTTCCTGGCTTGGATAGCTAGGTTTCGTTGCGCCGCTTCCGCCACATCCTTGGCTGCCAGGATGTCTTGATTCGAAAGATCACGCTCCAAGACGGCACCGACCCATCGTGCCAGCAGACGCACGAACTCGATGTCGCCATCGTCGAACTCCCGTCCGCATGGTTTGGGGGAACTGAAATTTACCGTCCCGAAGTCAAGTCCCCGAACTGTGACCGGCGCTCCTATATAGGCTTCAAGGCCGAATGCTTTGTAACAAGGGTGTCCTGCATATCTTGACTCCGCCATGTTGGATACGGCTACGACATCATTGGCGCTGATGGTGAGGGCGCAATAGGTCTCACCAAGCTCAAACACTTGGCCGTCGTGCAGAGACGCCTCGGGCGGAGCCTTATGGTGGAGGACGGCGTAGGTGTTCTCGTCAATCCGGCTGATAATCCCGATAGGCACCCCCAGATGCCTTGCCCCGAGCGCAAGTGCCTCGGTCAATTGCTCGGAGGCATCGACGCGGGGAAGAGCCGCAATATCGCTCAATGCACGGAGGCTCTCATAGTGACGCTGAACCATGCGTGTCCGCTCAGCGAGTGCGATCTCGACATCCTTACGGACGGTAATGTCTTCCTTGATCCCGACAAAATGGGCGATCTCGCCGTGGTCATCGAGAATAGGAAAGATGATCGCCTGTTCCCAGTAGGGCTCGCCGGACTTCCGCTTATTGCGAAGTTCACCCTGCCAGTGACGCTTATCCCTGATCGCCGCCCATAACCCCTCGTAGACTGTTATTGGCGTTTCGCCCGACGCCACCAGCCGCGGATTCATTCCAATCGCTTCTGCCGGAGTATAGCCAGTTACCTCGGTGAATCTGGGATTGACGAATTTAATTGTTCCATTGGGGTCGGTGACCACCACGGAAACCGGAGACTGATCGACGATGCGTGAGAACAGCCTGAGTTGAATCGCGACATCGGCTTGGCCGGTGATGTTGGTGCCACTGCCACAATACCCGATGAAGTTGCCGCCATCGTCATAGCGCGGGCCGCCGCTGATGCTGATCCATTGAGCCGTTTTGCCCTTGCCTATCCAATACCGATAGTCGCGGAATTTTCGGTGTGCTGCCAGGTCATCGCGATGCGCCTGCCAAGACGCCTGATCCTCTTCAATTCCACGAGCCGAAAGCTCCCACCGAAGCTTCCCGATAGCGATGGAGGGATCGATTTGTGCTGCCTCGGCAAAGCTAGGGGAAAGCCACGTAATGCGATGATCCGCATCCGTTTCCCAATACCAGTCACTGGATGCTTCCGAGAAAGTTTTCAGGCTGGCCTCGTTCTCGGACAGCGTCCCCACTACCTCTTGCAGCTTTTCCGCCATACGGTTGAACGCCTTGGCGGTATCGGCTAGCTCATCGTTGCTGGTTATGGGGACGCGAGTCTCAAGCTCGCCTGCGGCAAGGCGCGCTCCCGCCAATCGCAGTGCTTCGAGTTGTTGGGTCAAATACGATCCAAGGAACCACGAGAACAAGGCCGTAAGAGCGAGGCCAAGAGCGGCAATCGAGGAGGAAAGACGACCGGCGGCGAAAATGGCATCGTCAAGGGCTTGGCTGTCGATGCCGAGTCGCACTGTCCCGAAATTGTTCCCAGCGACGACCACCTGCTGTAGGCGCTCGGTGACAACGTTTGAGGTGGGGGTTGCCTTGGACTCTGCCAAAACCTTTCCGTCCTCATCAAGAAAGCGGAGATAGGTGACGCTGCCCGTTGTCAGCGTTTCAGCGACGATAGCGTCCAGTGTCGCAAAGTCTTTGGAGATCAGGGCGTCCCTGGCGCTGGCAGAGATCAGGCGAAGGGTCACATCGGCGCGCCGATCAACCTCTTCGCGACCAGATCGCTTCATGGCTCCAACCGTGATGAACAGGAGGATGCCTAGAATGACAATTTGAAGCAGGGCGACGCCCGTAATTGTCTTTGAACGAAATGTCATTCAGCCTTCTGCTTCTGCCATTGTTCCAACAGATGAATGTCCAAGGCGCGAACATCGTTCCAGTCTTGGTCAGCTCCTGCCTCAATACCCTTCATCGTGACGCCCTCTAGAACGTAACGGCCAACATCGTCGCCTTGAAGCGACCTCATGGCGTCCAGCACCCGCTTAACCACCCCGGAGGGGACGCGGGGATGGGCTGCGAAGGGATGAGGCGTGTAGTCCTTGGTGGTAGCCAAAACGCGAAGATCCATGCGCTGCTCGGTCGGCAAGGAGTCCAACGTGCGGGTGATGCCGCCACCTGCGGCAAAGTTTCCGGCTGAAACGCCCCGATATACCGAATCATGGGACGACACATACTTGGGAATAATCCTGACGCCGTGGCTCGAGAACTCAGCCTGGGCCAGGATGCTGGCTGCAAAAGCAGCCGGAGCCGGGAAGATCACAGGCTTATCCGCGAGATCGTTGATGCTTTGATAGGGGGCATCTTGGCGCACGACAACGATACCGACCAGCCGACGATCCTTCTCCTTGGCAAAGGCCAAGTAGCCGGTGTGCTGGTGGAAGACCGAATAGTGGTAGGGGTTCATATAGGCGAAGTCATACGCGCCCGCGCCAAGCTCAGCCTCAAAAGCAGGAATATCCTTTGGGGTGCGAAAAATAAATTTGACCCCGGCACGTTGCCCGACTTCGTTGAGAAACGGCACCCATTGCTCCGCCATGCGAGACGCTGCTGCCTGGGGAACGACGCCGAAGCTCAACGTTCGGGGCTCCGCGCGGACGCTGGCGGACGACAACAGGAGAACCAGCGCCACCAGCCCCCCTGAACTCCAACGGAAAAAACGTCCCAGCACGAAGGCCTCCCCAGCACCTATCCTTTTGATTAGGGTGACCCTAATACAAAAGATTTAACGCTGTATATGGCGGAGGTAAACGCTAATTAAACAGCGTGGGGCAGATCACTATGACCCCGAGCGAAGACGGCTCCGAGCTGCACACGGTTCTGCACGGTAAGCTGCCGGGTGTGGCGAAGACGGTCTATTCGCGGCAAGAATCAAAAAGCCCGCAAGTCGTTGGACTTACGGGCTTAATTTGGTTGCGGGGGCAGGATTTGAACCTGCGACCTTCAGGTTATGAGTTTGATGGTCAATTGTTTGGCGGTTGTTTGGCGGTTGTTTGGCGGTAATGCACCGGTCATTTCCGGGTAATGCACCGGAAATTGTCGGGAAACAATGCATTGATATTAAATAATTTTTCTAACAATGGGCTTATTGATAGAGCTTGCTGGAGCAATATGCTGCGTGCTAGCGTTTGCTTCCCATATGCTTCCCACGATTGAGCGCACCATGAAGCTGAGCAAACAGGCCATTGCTGGCTTTCCCTTGAAGGAAACCGACTACTTCGTCTGGGACGACGCACTGCCCGGCTTTGGCGTTCGGGTCCGCCCTTCCGGAACAAAAATCTATGTCCTGCAATACCGGAATCGCTTCCAGCGGACGAAACGGCTGCTGCTGGGCCGAGTCGGCGAAATCACCTTGGACGAGGCCCGACGAGCCGCCACCCAGGAAAAAGGGAAAATCGCCCTGGGCGAAGATCCGTCCCGCATCCGCGACGAGGATCGTCAAGCCGAAACCCTGCAACAATTGGCCGAGCGCTACATGGAGCAGCATTGTTTCGGGCGCTGCAAGCCATCAACCATGGCCGCGCACCGCTGGCTGCTGGACAAATTCATCCTGCCTTATTTCGGCGCCAAGAGAATCAGGGAAATCACCACCCAGGATGTGGGGCGCCTCCATCAAAAACTGCAGGAAACGCCATACAACGCCAACCGCAGCCTGGGATTGCTGCGAGCCATGTTCAACAAGGCCGAAGATTGGGAGCTCCTGCCCCGACACGCCAACCCAGCAGAAGCCATCCGTCCCTTTACCGAGCACAAACGGCAGCGGTTTTTGAGTGAAGACGAATTTCTGCGTCTATTTGAGGCGACGGAGAAGCTCGAGTATCTGGGTGGAATCGATATCTATCAGGCTGCAGCCATCAAATTGCTGGCGTTGACGGGGTGTCGGGCAGGTGAAATTCTGACCCTGCAATGGGCAAACGTGCAATTAGACCTTCGCCGCCTCGTCATCGAACGCCATAAAACGGATCGGCGGGGCCCCAAAGTGATCCCGCTGAATTTCCGGGCCACCGAAGTATTGGCACACCTGCCCAGCATCGCCGGGAATCCATTCGTGATCGTCGGCAAAGGTGGGGCCAACCATCTGATAAACCTGCAAAAGCCCTGGAAACGAGTCCTGGCCGAGGCCGAACTGACCGATGTGCGCATTCATGACCTGCGTCACAGCTTTGCCAGCTTCGCCGTCTCCGCCGGTTTGTCCCTGCCCCTCATCGGTGGACTTTTGGGCCACAACAGTCCGCAAAGCACCGCCCGCTACGCGCACCTAGCCGCAGACCCCTTGCACGCGGCATCCGACAAAATCGCTGAATCCATCCCGATGAAACGTTGAAAGGTGACCTGAAATGCAAATCAAACTGCAATCCATGCTGCAGCAATTGGCGGCTGAAAATGGCATTGAGGACAGCAATGGCTGGCCCATGCTCCAATCCTACCTTTTCTGGATCCTCAATTCCGCCGGCATCAGCCAATCTGACGCGAATTGCCCCCTGTTCTGGAAAATCGGGCCTACCGATTCGGCACGGGATTATCACGGCCTGAATTTAAGCGTCCTCATTGATCGGCTGGCGATAATTCATGGCTGCTACGCCGTCAAACCATCGCTCTACACCCGCTTGGACTCACTGATAAATGATCTCAAAGATGTCGCGCTCAATCCGGCCACGCACACCCTTCTCCAGGACGTGATGACGACGACGGAATATGCCATTCGCTTTATTCTCACAAATCCTGCGGGATTGAAAATTCCCATGGGAATCATGACCTCGCCGGGCAGAAAGGCTGATTCAAATTTCAAATCCCTTGCCATTGAGCAATTTCTGATCCTCAAGGCGACGGGCACCCGCTTTCCAGCACGGGGCGGCCTGACCGCAGCGAGCCGGGTGGTTTATGAAATGCTGGGGGGCCGGATCGCATTGGACAGCATCGCAGATCACATTCGCGACGAGTATTCGCAGGCTTTTGCATGAACATAGAATAAAAACAGCAAGTTAATAGAATGCCAGGAATTCAAACCCTGAATTCCTGGCATTCGCTTGTTGGACAAATTCGGAGAGGCAAGCGCTTGAATGGCGGCATGATTTTATGCAGGAGCCATCATGCCAAGCGAATTCCCGACCATTGAGACCCTTCTTCAAAACAGCCCGGACTGGCTGCTTGGAGCAATCACAACAGAAGCCGCGTCTGATCTTCTCTCGATCCCTACCGCCACCTTGACCACATGGAGGTCACGCAAATCATCCGGCCCGTGCTTCGTCCGCATTCCCCGCACCAGGATCATCCGCTATATCCGCATTGAATTATACCGATGGTTGTTTGAAAACGGACTATTGGAGCACAATGGCGGAGCGCCGATCCGGGTTTGCCTTCCAGATTTCGCTGGGAAGCCGCTGGGAAGCATAAGTGCTCCAATTTCCGCACCACCGGTCACGCCCCAGCAAACACAACCTGCCGCGGGGACATGGACGGAGGCAACCTCCGACAAAGCCGCGCAAGGCCGTTCAATCAGCCGACCATCAAACTCCCCCCGTGGAAAGAGGGGGGCCCCGAAATGAGAAAATCGGCTCTTGTCGAAGTCCGTGTCACGGAACAGCTGGCTCTGCAGATAGAAGCTGTGCGAAAGCAGCGGAAAATGCGCACCAAAAGCAGCGCGACCCGTCATATTTTGGAGATTGGCTTGGCTCGGTCCAGCACTCTGGCGGACCCCACATTCCTGCAATTCCAAATCGAGCTGGAGCGGGTTGCTGGGGCCTTGCAGCGGGGACTGGCCCAAAATGCCATTCCCCCTGAGACTGTAGGGTCCGCCCGCGCTATCGTCGCCAAAGTTGGCAAAATCCTGGGGAAAAACGCGTCTTGATCCCCCTCACCCGAGGCCGCGCCCTCCCCTGCGCCAAGCATTGCTCGGCGGGGGGAGGGGTCGTTCTGGACTGGGGCGAACAGCAACGCGCGGAGCATCAACGTGTATGGGCTCGACCGGCTTCAACTCGACCTTATCCCCTACTACAACCGGATTCTGCTGAGCGGGTATGATGTCAACAGAGGGAACTGGCGGCTTGATCAGCATATCCAGAGACATGAGCCCCTTCCCGAGAACCGTCTTTGCCAGAGATGCCGGTAATCCGGCCCGAGCGATCCAGCCCGCCAGATTCCACAAACTCCTGACAACCTGTCGCCGATCCTTCTTGGCCTGATTTTTCCGACGAATTTGGCGATACGCAGGCTGATGGCAGGAGGTTGGCGTCCGCAGAAAGAGCATCGACAGCGCGGGAAGCGCCTTCGCGGCATCCACCGCCTGTTGTCGCTGGTGCGGGCCATGATCCCGGATCTCACCAAATGCCACGGGCTGAAACTTCAGGTACCAATTGGCCAGGGCTTTGCCCCGCTGGCCGTTTTCACCTCGGGCCAAATCGCGCCAAGCCTGTAGGGCGTGAGTCGGCTGTACAAATACCTGAGAAAACCGGTCATGCGCCAAGGCCAGTTCTGATGCAACCACCTGTTGCCGCTCCCGAGCCCTGAACAATCGACGCCAAAAGGGCTGCTGAATCGTGGGAACCGCGGCTTGCGCCAGTCTTTGCACTACCCCTTCCCCATACGCGGCGAACCACACGGGGGCCCGGACGGATAAATCGCCATTCCCCCCGCCCCGCGGCCAGCGGGCGAAGGTCTCGCCGGTCATGATCTGCCGGCGGATTTCCCCCTGATCCTCCCGCCGCACCGCCTGGGTCGGAAGACCGGCACGATTGAAGGCTTCGGCAAAAACCTGCCGCATGTGATCGAACATCTCGCCGCGAATGTCCAGGCGCAGCCGCTCACCGAACCGAGAGACCGCCGCGACCGCAACATGGGCGTGCAGGAAAGCGGCATCGTCATGCAGGGCCCACAAAACCCGAAAACCGCGTTTGGCAAACAATTCGTCAATGGCGGCGTGGATCCCCCGCTCAAAAGCGGGTCGCTTGATGGTGTCGGTCACGGCGATACCGGCGGAAACGACGAAATGATGGAGTTGGACATAATGAAGCCGCATGTTGAGCGGCATCCCCCGCCCCGAATCGATCGACTGCCGGGCAGTTTTTGACAGATTGTCGGCGTCGGACAATAAATCCCAATCGGCCAGGGCCCGCATTGCCGCAACCGTTCGCCCGAATTCGTCAAAAACAATTGCCGGAGAGGCGTCAGACTGCCGCAACCGGGCGATATAGCGGACACAGGCGTGGACACCATCCACGTTCTTTCGTCGGCCCGCCGCCTTGACGACCACTTGGGGACCGGCATTGGGCCGCCAGGATTTCTCCACCGACCACGCCCGCCAAAGAGGCGCCCGCCCCCTGATGGAACCCTGCGGACGGTATTTCAGCAAGGACAATACGGCTTGCTCGTCCGTGGCGGTCAACAGCCGCCCCAGGCGCCGACGCCACCATTCCTCGCCTTCATCTTTGCCGCTGCGGTAAGCCATAGCGTCAGATTAACGGACGGTTCGGGCAAAGTCTGTCCGACAAATCAGGAAAAATGAAGCGCCCCGACGACATCGGCGAACAGCGTTTGCGGGTCGAGCCCCAGCGCTTTGGCCACCCGCAGGAACTCCACCAGGTCCAGCCGACGCTGCCCGGATTCATAGGCCGAAACGAAGGATTGCGGTTTTCCCAGGCGGGTCGCCAGATCAACCTGGGTGATGCCCAGGCGCTTGCGTTCCGTCGCCAAACGCGCACCGATCCGCTTGTACTGGTCCGGGTCAGCCCACACGTCGCCTTCTCCTTATACCTCCTCTGACCATAAATCGGGAAATCGGATATTGAAAAATCCGATAACCTCTTTCATGCTGTGCTCTCACCCTCGTTGGAGAGCGCATGCAATGTCGGGGAGGGATTTCGACCACCGGATCAGGCGATGCCAATCCTGCGACGATCACCGAATGAGGCGCTATGGAGAACCCCGCTAACCTCAATCCTTAGGCTTTTTCCGAACCCGCTCGGGCGTGGCGGCATCAACCACCAAGCCTTTCAACAAATCCGAGGGATGCACGCCCAAACCCACCGCTAAATCCACGATCATCGCCAAAGAAGGGTTCCAACGCCCCCGCTCGATGTCGCTGAGATAGGTCACATTCATACCGGCACGGAAGGCCAACTCCTCTTGCGTCAAGCCGCTTGAGGTCCGGGCATCTCGCAGAATCTGTCCAAACTGGCGCCGGATATCCATGGACACATGACGACGTACACACCAAACGCTTGACCATCGGATATATCCGATATTGAAATGCACACACGGGACACGAGCAGTTTCTTCCCTCAAGTCAGCCGCGATGGAATACGGATATGAGGCACCATAAATTCTTGATCCCGACGCTGGCGGTAACAGCGCTCAGCCCCGGTTGCCGGATCGGCAAAAGCACCGGGCGATTGCTTCGCGCTGATTCATTCCCACCGGAGAGCCCGTCATGACCGACAGCAAAACCTCGCTGACCTTGTTCGGCGAAACATTGGAACTGCGCACCTCCCTGCTCATGGGGGCGGGGGTGCCGATCAATGGCTTTTTCACCAACGGCCAAACCATCGCCGATCTGGCTTTGATCCGTCCCTATGACGGGCTGGTGCAATTCAACGACGCGGTCATCGGCAGCACGGTCGATGTCATCCGCCAGCGCAATTCCACCGGCTATCGTCTGTTCTTTGCCGTGGCGACGCCAATCCTGCTGCTGATCGACATGATCTTCGCCGTCTTGCGCGGCATCGGGCGCGTTTTCGCCGCCATGTCGGTTTTCGGTATCTTCAGCGCCATCCTTGGTCTGGTCGCCCTGGCGGCGATCATCATGACCCTGGGGGCCATGGCCATGGTGGCACTCTATGCCCTACCGGTCCTGGCGGTGATCTATCTGGTCCGCATGAGCTATCGCTCCGGCAACGAGGACGCGGTCCGGAAAATCAAGGAGGCCTGCCACACCCTGGCGCGTCGCCTCCCGCATGACGCCGTCGGCGCCTGATCGGCGGATTCACTCATTGATTCACCAACAGGGGGTTCGGAAATCATGATGGATTGGATCAAGCAGCATGCCGCGGCCAGCGCAGCCGCCGCTGTCGGCGCCACCGCCGCCGGATCGGTGCTCGTCTACGTCTATGTGCTGCCGCCGCAGATGGCGGATGCCCCGCCCAAGCCGGCAATCCAGGACGAGCAGGGCCAATATCCCGCTCGCTTCATCCTCCGCTATAGTGGAAAAATCCATACTTATGGCGAGTGGAGCAATGCCGAGGTCAGAACAATCAAAGAGAACATCTTCGGCCATCTGAGTGAAATCTGCGACATCACCGTCAAGGCCAATGGCGAATGCAAGCTGCTGCCGGATTATGACAAGAAGGAACTTGGGAGCAATCACGATCCCCGCGTCATCTTCCGCCTGCATGAGCGCGACAACCGCTATGCAATGATCGAAACCTATTATCACGGCACCGTCAAAGGCGTGACCTGGGCCCAACTGAGCCAGGGCATCCAGATCGGCGAGGCCAAGATCATCGGAAAGTCCATGATGCCATGAGCGACGCCACCGAATCCCCAGCTTTGGCGAAATGGAACAGCCTGAAGAATATGTTGCTCAGGCATGCGGTCTCGCGGGGCGCTTCCACGGACGTGAAGTTGAGAAACTTCACGGGACATCCGCCCCAGCCCCATGCGCCCGAGACGCTCTGAGATAGGCGACGAAGACCAAGGCGTCATGCCGCCCGATGGGATCGAGGGCTATACTGGATCGACGCCGCTGGGATCGACACGCCCCTGGCCGACGGTCGGCCAGGACGCCAAGGTGCGGATTCTGGAGCCCCACGAGCGGGGGTCTTCGGTGACGACCTTTGGGTCGGACGATCCCTTCCGCCCGGTCATGCCCGACGAAACATTGCCGAAGAACTGGGAGCGCACCTGGCCGGAGAAGCCCATGCCGGGAGGTGGCCTGATCATTCCCGGCACCTACCGGCGCGGCTGGAAGGTGGAGGATCTTCCCACCTCTTCCGGACCGATCACCCCATTGACGGAGGAAGAAGCCGATCTCTTGTTGGGCCGGCCCGCGGCAAATCAGGAAGGGCTTACTCCCCGGCGACGCTGATCGCCGGGTTCATTCATTCACCAATAGGGGGAGCTGAAATCATGATGGGTTGGATCAAGCAGCATGCTGCGGCCAGCGCCGCCGCCGCTGTCGGCGTCACCGCCGCCGGATCGGTGCTCGTCTACGTCTATGTGCTGCCGCCGCAGCCGGCGGATGCCCCGCCCAAGCCGGCAATCCAGGACGAGTTGGGCCAATATCCCGCTCGCTTTCGTCTGTTTTATAGCGGCAAGGTCCATACTCATGGCGAGTGGAGCAACGCCCAGAGAGAAATTATCAAAGAGAACATCTTCGGCCATTTGAGTGAACTCTGCGACATCACAATCAAGGCCAATGGCGAATGCAAGCTGTTGCCGGATTATGACAAGAAGGAACTTGGGAGCAATCACGACCCCCGCGTCGTCTTCCGCCTGCATGAGCGCGACAACCGCTATGCAATGATCGAAACCTATTATCACGGCACCGTCAAAGGCGTGACCTGGGCTCAGTTATACAAAGGCATCCAGATCGGCGACGCCACTGTTCGGGCTATTCCACAATGAGCGGCCATGCCGTGAAGACGCGGCATGGCCTTCGATGGCCCTTGCACTGAACCACCTCGGTCACTACGTTACATGTAACCACCCCGAGGGAGGTTGTCATGCCGACACCCGTCACCGAACGCGTTAAGAAGCGCCGCGCCGCCTTACGGGCGGCGGGTCTGCGTCCGCTGCAAATCTGGGTCCCCGATACCCGCCTCCCTGGTTTCGCTGAGGAATGCCGTCGTCAGTCCCAACTGGTCGCCCTGGCCGACATGGCGGATGCCGACATGCTGGACGTCCTGGATGCCGCCCTGGTCGATTTGGCCGATGAGGCCGAGGCGTGAGACGCGGCGATCTGGTTCCCGTCGCCATCCCAGGCGACTTCGGCAAGCCGCGCCCGGCCCTGGTCATCCAGTCCGACCAGTTCGACGCGACCACCACGGTCACGGTACTGCTGCTGTCGGGAACACTGGTCGAGGCCCCCTTGATCCGCGTGGATGTGGAGCCGAGCCCGGAAAACGGTCTGCGCAAGCGATCCCAAGTCATGGTCGATAAGGCCATGACCGTGAAGCGGGACAAGCTGGGGGAACCGTTCGGGCACCTGGATGAGGCCGCCATGATCGCCGTAAATCGCTCGTTGGCCCTTTTCCTGGGCTTCGCCTAAAGAAGGTCGCCCACTCGGTCCGAACCGACAAAGCTGGCCCGAATTTTGTCGGACAAATTGCTATACCTGCTGGATTCATAAGTCGTGGGATTGCGCAGATATCGCATCACCTTCATGCAGGGAGCTTGCGACTTTTGCCCAATCCGCCCTCGCCGGATTGCGACTGCGTCCACATCTGTTGCGACAGCCCGCCAATCCCCGGTGACTGGTCGGCGAGAGCTTGCGACAAAGGCCATATTTCCCGTGTCAGTGAGGAAATCCCCCATGAGCATCGTCCTCAGCTTCAAAGACAATGGCCCCGCCTTCGACCGCGCCAACACGGTCGCCCAGTCCATGGGGCTATCCATGGAGGAATACCTGCTGGCCTGCATCGCCGAGGGGCACAAGCTGCTGCGCAACCGCCATCACCCCAATGACAGCGATCTGGAAGAGCCGACATTCCAGCGTTGGGGGATTGATCTCCTGGAACCGGGGCCGACGGCGTAAACGCCTTGCTTGTCCAGAAGCGAACGACCAAAATGACCGCCTTTTGTGGAAAGGCACCGATGTCGTCGTTACCCGAACCTTCTGCCCTCGCCTTGACCGATCTGGCCGAATCCTATTTGGCCGATGGCCGGCCATGGGTTGTGGCCTATTCCGGCGGCAAGGATTCGACGCTGGTACTGCAACTGGTCTACGAAACCTTGATCGCACTTGGGCCGAAAGCAACCAAGCCGGTCTATGTGGTGTCGTCGGACACCGGGGTCGAGCCCCCCAACGTTGCCGCCCATGTGGGTACGGTTTTGACGGCGGCGGAAGCCGACGCGACACGGCGCGGTCTTCCTTTGACCTGTCAGTTGGTGCACCCGACCCTGGAAGAGGGCTTTTGGGCCAAACTGATCGGCAAGGGCTACCCGCCGCCGACACGGTGGTTCCGCTGGTGCACCACCAACATGAAGATCAAGCCCAGCCGCCGCGCCATCGATCAGATCGTCGCCCAGCATGGCAGCGTGGTGCTGTTGCTGGGGACGCGGCGGGCGGAAAGCAGTGCCCGCGCCACGCGGATGGATGGACGCCGGACCAATCTGCGCAACCTCAATCCCCATCACGAAATCCCCAATGCCTTCGTCTCCACCCCCATCGCCGATTGGAGCGACGACGAGGTGTGGTCCTATCTTTACGAAAACAACCCGCCGCCCTGGGGGGCGCCGCACGACCGCATGCTGACGCTATATCGCCAGGCTCTGGGCGGTGAACCGCCTGCGATTCATTGTCCGTCTTCTTCGGTGACGAAACGGTCGGAATATGGGGAAACTTTATCAAATGATCAGGCTGCCCAGGAGTGGCGCTTGGCCAATTCGATGAACGTTCTCAGGGCGGGCGAGAATTGTCGGCCGGAAACTGTAACCAATGAGACTCCTCGGCTGAGCTCCGGGTTAACCAGCGGTCGGGTGGCGACGCCCGGCAGAGTGGGGAGAAATTCCGGCATCACGGCACAGCCGAGCCCCGCAAGGATCATAGCCTGGATCCAGTCCTCGCGCTCAGTGGAATAGCAGACCCTCACGTTCTCTGCGGGGTCGGGAATGCCAAGCGCGTCGAAATGGTCAGGGTATTCGCAGTTGATACGGTTTAGGTAGTTCTCGCCGTCTAGCTCTTTGAGCGGGACGACATCCATCGCTTCGAAGCGGTGGCCTGCACAGAAGGCGACCGTATAGCGTTCGCGGTAGAGCGGAATGCTGTCGAACCGCTCGGGCAGGCTGGGCAAGCCAATAAAGGCGGCATCGAGTTCCCCTTCCATCAGCAAACGGACGATGTCCCGCCCGGGGGCATCGGTCAGGTTGACTTCGACCGAAGGGATTTCAAGGCGCAGCCGCTTCATGAAGGACACCAGCCGTACCGGGCCGATGGTGCACATAATGCCCAGCCGGACCGGCGCACGGTCCAGATTGCGCCAGCCGAATGCCTCGAGGCGGGCAAGTTCGCTGGCGTGGTAGACCGCCTCCATGTGGGGACGCAGCAGCAGGCCGAGGTCCGTGAGGTGGGTCAGGCTGCGCTCGCGGCGGAACAACGCTCCGCCGAACTCGTCCTCCAGCTTCTTGATCGCCTTGGTCAGACTGGGTTGAGTGACACCACACATTTCGGCGGCCCGGGTGAAGTTCCGGCTGTCGCACAGGGCCAGGAAATATCTCGCCTGTTGGATTTCCATGTCAGCCCCCCCTTCAAGCGCCAAAGGTGCAACTTAACGCGCTCCGGTATTCTCCGCGTCTATGGAAATCATACCCACCGTGAATTTCACACTGGCTAAGCCAAGTGCCAAAGTTGCGTCGTAGATTGGAACGCCCGCCTCGCGCGGCTCCTCCTGGATGAGGGAAGCACAATGAAGACCTGGAAGCGACTGACTGCGGCCGTGGCGCTTGCTGCCGCCATCATGGGGCCGGCGATGGCCCAGGACAAACCGATGTCCAACGCCATGGGCGCGGACAAGGGCAAGATGGAAAAGCCTATGGCCGACAACAAGGCCATGGACAAGCCGATGGATAAGCCGATGGATAAGCCCATGGCGGACAAGAAGATGGACAAGCCGATGTCCGATAAACCCATGGACAAACCCACGGGAAAGTAGAGTGCGAACCATGCGGCAATGGCTGATCGCGGCGGCGGCGGTACTGGCCGCTCAGGCGGCCGAGGCGCAGCAGCGGCCGGCGGTGGTCGAGTTGTTCACCTCGCAAGGGTGCAGTTCGTGCCCGCCGGCCGATGCGCTGCTGGGCGAACTGGTTCAGCGCCGCGACATCATCGGCTTGGCCTACCACGTCGATTACTGGGACGGCATCGGCTGGAAGGACCGCTACGCGCTGCCGGATTCGACGGCGCGGCAGGCAGGCTACAAACGCCGCCTCGCCTTGCGCAGCCTGTATACGCCCCAGATGGTGATCGATGGCCGAGTCGATGTCGTCGGCTCGGATCGCGCCCAAGTGTTGCGTCTGCTCGGTTCGCGCCGCGCCGTAGTGACGCCAAGGGTGGCGAAAGACGGCGGCACAGTGGTTGTCGAATTGCCGCAGGCGGCGGCGCACCAACCGACCGACATCGTCGCCGTCGCCTATCTCCGGCAGGCGGAAACCGCCATTGCGCGCGGTGAGAATGCCGGGCGGCGCCTGCGTGAATTCAACTTGGTGCGAGGATGGCGGGTGCTGGGCCAATGGTCCGGCGAGGCTCTGGTTCTGGTAATGCCCATCAATGAGCTGCCGAGCGACGCCGATGCGGTGGCGGTGCTGGTGCAGGAAGCCGACCAGGGCGCCATTCTTGGCGCCGCAGCAATGGACTTGCCCCGATGACCAGGATTTTCCATTCCTCGGCGTGTATGCGCCCCAATCCCGATCAGGTCGAGCGCACGCTGATCGCCGGCTCACCCCAATCCAACGTGGTTGGCTGGCACCTGTTGCCGGGCCAGCAGATTGACGCACATGCGCATCCCCACGGCCAGGACACATGGGTGGTGCTGGAGGGCGAGGCCGAGTACTTCCTCGGCGACGGCGCGATCCGGCTTATCCGCCGCGGCGACATAGCCGTGGCTGGCGCCGGCGAGCCGCATGGCGCCCGCAATACCGGCGTGGGGCCGTTCGTCTTCATTTCGGTCGTGACTCCCGCTGATGCCGGTTTCGAGCTCGTCGAGAGCTGATGCTCCATAGCGGCCCGGTTTTTGCTGCACCCCGTGCAGCAACTGTTGGGATCAGGCCAAATGTTGATCGATTCGTTCAAGCGCCCCATCGACTATTTGCGGCTGTCGCTTACCGACCGCTGTGATCTCCGCTGCGTCTATTGCATGTCCGAGCGCATGCGCTTCGAGCCACGCGACCGGGTGTTGTCGCTGGAGGAGATGGAGCGCACCTGTGCCGCGTTCGTTCGTCTGGGCGTGCGTCGAATCCGGCTGACCGGCGGTGAGCCGCTGGTTCGCCGCAACGCGATGCAACTGATCCGTACCTTGGGGAATTGGGTCGCTCAGGGGCAGCTGGCCGAGGTTACCCTGACCACCAACGGCACCCGATTGCACGAGACTGCGGGCGAACTGGCGGCAGCAGGAATCAGGCGTGTCAACCTGTCCCTCGACACGCTCGACCCCGAGCGTTTCACCACGCTGACCCGGCTTGGGCGGCTCGACGGCGTCCTTGCCGGCGTGGCGGCGGCCAAAGCCGCTGGATTGCGCCTGCGCATCAACAGCGTGGCCATGCGCGGGGTGACCGACCATGGCGCCGACGACCTGGTGCGATGGTGCGGTGCGCACGGCTTCGACCTGTGTTTCATTGAACTCATGCCTTTGGGCGAAGGACGCGTCAACCAAGCCACCCTGCGGCTCCCTCTGGACGAGTTGCGTGAACGATTGGCGCGGCGTTGGACACTGGCCGACATTGACCATCGCAGCGCCGGTCCCGCCCGATACGTCCGCGTCGCCGAGACCGGTGGCCGGCTGGGCTTCATTTCCCCCGAGGGGCACGGGTTCTGCCACGAATGCAATCGAGTGCGTCTGTCGTGCACGGGCGTGCTGTACCCGTGTCTGGGCCGTGATCTTGCCTGTGATCTGCGCGCCCTGTTGCGCAGCGGTATGGACGACGACGCTCTTGATCACGCCTTGGCCCGCGGCATTGCCCTGAAACCGTTAAGCCACGCCTTCGCCGATCCTTGCGATAGTGGCGCCATCCCCATTCGCCCCATGAGTGTAACCGGCGGCTGATCTGTCCTGGAATAGATATGAATATTTACACCTTGGCGAATAACTCAAATAATTCTAAACAGCATTTGGCATTGCGCTGCACATTGAACGATTCGTTCATCCATTTTTCAGTGTTTAACAAAATGTCTAAAGAAAAATTGCAGGAGTCTTTCTGAGCAATACCTTGAAAGCCGCACGATCTGTAAGGTTTTCTGTGTTTCTGAGTACTTCATCGGATTGGCACGCCTGTTGCCTTTCTCTCTGTCGCAATTGGATCGGCGCATCCCGGGCATGAGTGGGCGCCGAAGCAGAGAGAGAAGGAGCGCATGATGGCAAAACAATCCCGCCGGAATTTCCTGAAGGCGGCCGGAGCGGCCTCAGTCGGGGTTGGTCTCGCCGGCACGTTTTCATTCCGGACGCTGGCCGCGACCGACCCCGGCAAGGCCTATGACTACACCGGCTGGGAACAATTCCATCGCGATCAATGGGCCTGGGATAAGAAGACCCGCGGCGCACACCTGATCAACTGCACCGGCGCCTGTCCGCACTTCGTCTACCAGAAGAACGGCGTCATCCTGCGCGAGGAGCAGTCCAAGGACGCGCCGCTGCTCAATGGCGTGCCCGAGCATAATCCGCGCGGCTGCAACAAGGGCGAATGCGCCACCGACTACGTTTACAGCCCGACCCGACTGAAGTACCCGCTGATCCGCGTCGGCGAGCGCGGTGAGGGCAAGTGGCGCCGCGCCAGTTGGGATGAGGCGTTGGGCATGATTGCCGATAAGATCGTCGATACGATCAAGACCGACGGCCCCGACGCCATCAGCGTCTACTCCCCGGTTCCAGCGGTCGCTCCGGTGTCGTTTTCCGCCGGTCACCGTTTCGCCCATCTGATCGGTGCCCACGCTCATACCTTCTTCGACTGGTACGGCGACCATCCTCCCGGTCAGACCCAAACCTGCGGCGTCCAGAGCGACACCTGCGAAACCGCCGATTGGTACAATGCGCGCTACATCATGCTGTGGGGTGCCAACCCGGCTCAGACCCGTATTCCGGATGCCCATTTCCTGTCTGAAGCGCAGATGAACGGCACCAAAATCGTCAGTGTCGCACCCGATTACAATTCCTCGACCATCAAGGCCGATAGCTGGCTGCACCCCAAACCCGGCACCGACGTGGCCCTGGGCCTGGGCATGGCCCACGTGATCATCAAGGAGCGGATGCACGATGTTCACAACCTGAAGGAACAGACCGACCTGCCGTTGTTGGTGCGCGGCGACACCAAGCGGTTCCTGCGCGAAGCCGATATGGTCGAGGGCGGTTCGCCCAACCGCTTCTATGCCTGGGACATCAAGACCATGCGCCCGGTATTGATGAAGGGCAGTTGGGGCGACGAGCCCGAGGTCAAGCCGAGCGTGCAGCCGCCCTTCCTGGCGCGCAACACCCTGACCTTCCCCGACGGCACCTTAGACCTGGGTGATCTGGACCCGGCGCTCGAGGGCAAGTTCAAGGTCAAGCTGCTGGATGGTTCCATGGTGGAATGCCGGCCCGTGTTCGACCTCTACCGCGCCCGCATCATGGCCGAGTACACCCCCGAGAAGGTCGCGGCAATCACCGGCGTCAATGCCAAGGTGATCGTTCAAACCGCCCGCGAGTACGCCATGGCCAAGCCGGCGATGATCATCACCGGCGGCGGCACCGGCCACTGGTACTTCAGCGACCTGCTGATGCGCGTCTTTCACCTGCTGTCGTGCCTGACCGCCAACGAAGGCAAGCAAGGTGGCGGCGTCAATCACTACATCGGCCAGTGGAAGCCGGTATTCGTACCTGGCGTCGCCGCGCTGTCCTTCCCGCAGGGCGCAGCCAAGCAGCGGTTCTGCCAGACCACCATCTGGACCTACGTGCATGCCGAGGCCTATGACGGCATGGAGAATGTCGGCGTGGACACCGGCAAGTACCTGCGTCAGTCGCTCAACACCAAGCAGATGCCGATCTATCCGCGCGATGGCCGCGATCCGAAGGTCTTCATTTGTTACCGTGGCAACTTCCTCAACCAGTCCAAAGGCCAGAAATACGTGTTGCGGAATCTGTGGCCGAAGTTTGACCTGATAGTCACCGCCAACATTCGTATGGACAGCCAGGCACTGTATTCCGACATCGTGTTGCCCTCGGCTCATTGGTACGAAAAGACCGACCTCAACGTCACCGAGGAACACACCTTCATCAACATGACCGAGCCGGCGATCCCGCCGATGTTCGAGTCCAAGACCGATTGGCAGATCTTCCGCGCCCTGGCCAAGAAGGTGGAGGAAACCGCGGCGGCCAAGGGGTATGCCAAGTTCTACGACGATCAATTCAAGTGGAGCCGCGATCTTTCCACCTTGGCTGCGCAATTCACCGATAACGGCAAGTTCGACACCGATGAGGCGGCTGCTCAGTTCATCCTGGATACCGCACCGCAGAGCAAAGGCATCACCCTCGACGAACTGCGTGAGAAGCCGCGGCGCTACAAGTCCAACTGGACCTCGCCGCTCAAGGAAGGTGTGCCGTACACCCCGTTTCAGTTCTTCGCCGTCAACAAGCGCCCATGGCCGACCTTGACCGGACGCCAACAGTTCTACATCGACCATCCGGTCTTCTTTGAAATGGGGGTGGAACTGCCGGTCTACAGGCCGCCGGTCGATGCGGACAAATATCCGCTGCGCTTCAACACTCCGCACAGCCGCCACTCGATCCACTCGACCTTCAAGGACAACCCGCTGATGCTGCGCCTGCAGCGCGGCGGCCCAATTTGCGAGGTACCCGAGGTCGAGGCTGCGGCGCGCGGACTGAAGGATAACGACTGGGCCGAGATCTTCAACGACCACGGTCGGGTCATCGTCCGCATCAAGATCAAGCCCGGCGAGCAGGCTGGTCGCATCTCCATGTACCACACGCCCGAACTCTACATGGACCTGATCGAGGGCAGCACCCAGAGCGTCTGCCCGATCCGCATCACGCCAACGCATCTGGTGGGCAATTACGGACACCTGCTGTTCCGGCCCAATTATTACGGACCCGCGGGCAGCCAGCGCGACACACGGGTCGAGATGCGCAGATACACCGGCACGGTGCAGACGCAGCTCTAGCGGAGCCAGCGGTCGCGGCCCCTCTCCGGCGGCCGCCCTGACCATCCATTGCCGTCGGCGCCCATGCCGCCGTCGGCCGATCAGAGAACGGGAGTTTCGTTATGACGACCAACCAGATGGCGGTTCCGTCGCGGCAGATCGCCTTCGTCGTGGACCTCAACAAATGCATCGGCTGCCAGACCTGCACCGTCGCTTGTAAGCGATTGTGGACCGGCCATCCCGGCCAGGCCTTCATGTACTGGCGCAATGTGGAGACGGCGCCAGGGCAGGGTTATCCCCGCAACTGGACGAGCAAGGGTGGCGGCTATAAGAGCGGCGATTTGCAGAAAGGCAAGCGGCCCACCGCCGCCGATTACGGCGTGCCCTTCGAGTTCGACTACGAAGGCCGTCTGTTCGAGGGCAAGCACGGTCGTGCGCGCCCCGACCCGACCCCGCGCAACGCCCCCAATTGGGACGAGGAGCAGGGCGCCGGAGCTTACCCGAACAACCATTACTTCTTCCTGCCGCGGATGTGCAACCACTGCTCCAATCCGGCCTGTTTGGAAGCCTGCCCCAACGATGCGGTCTATCGCCGCGTCCAGGATGGCATCAACGTCATCAATCTCGACAAGTGCAAGGGCACCGCAGCCTGTGTCGAGGCATGTCCCTACGGCAAGGCGTTTTTCAACGCCAACGACCTCAAGGGCAACAAGTGCATCGGCTGTTATCCCCGCATCGAGAAGGGCGTCGCCTCGGCCTGCGTGGCGCAGTGCGCGGGCCGCGCCATGCATGTGGGTTTCCTCGACGACCAGTCCAGCTCGGTTTTCAAACTGGTGAACGTCTTCAAGGTCGCGCTGCCGCTCTATCCCGAATTCGGCACCAAGCCCAACGTCTTCTATATCCCGCCGGCCTTCGGTCCCATGGAGGAGGACGCCCAGGGACTGCCGACCGATAAGCCCAAATTGCCGCTGGCTTTTCTGGAAAAGCTGTTCGGCGCTGAGGTGGGCCAGGTACTCGCCCTGCTGCGGGCCGAACGTGGGCGCAAGATGGCCGGGGGGGCGTCGGAAGTGATGGACACCCTGATCGGCCACCGTTCGGCCGACATGATGATCTCGCCGTTGACCTGAGGGGATGGACCATGAAGAAACTTATCCTCATTTTGGCCGCGGCCTTGCTGGGTTGGACGGCGACGTCCGCCCAGGCCGCCGACAAGGCTGTCTACGAGGGCGCCAAGGTCTGCTCGAAATGCCACGACCTGCACGGCGAGGCGTGGCAGATGACCAGCCATGCCAAGGCTTTCGACTTGCTGAAGCCGGGCGTCCGCGCTGAAGCCAAGGTAAAGGCCAAAGTCGATCCCAACAAGGACTACACCGCCGAACCAGGCTGCCTCGGCTGCCACACCACCGGCTACGGCGAAGCGGGCGGCTACGACCCGGCCATGCCGCCGGCTCAGGCCAAGGCGTTAGCCAATGTCGGCTGCGAGTCCTGCCACGGTGCCGGCAGCCTGTTCAAGAAGGAACACGGCGATGCCGAGGGGCGGTTCAAGAAGGATGGCGCCACCACCGAGCGCAAACTCTTGGTCGCTGCCGGCCAGAACTTCGATTACGAAAAGGCCTGCAACGCCTGCCATGGCGTGGGCGCTCAGAAGCCGGGCAGTCCCTTCAACGCCTCGGTCGACCCCAAATACGCCTTCGACTTCGATAAGGCGGTGCGGGCGACCGGCAAGGGCAAGGGCGTGCATGACCATTACAAGCTGATCGGCGTCTTTTCCGGCGAACCGGTTCACCGTCTCCGCGCCGAATTCCAGAAGAATGCAAAGGAGGGTGCGGAATGAACGCCATGATCGCACCGTCCGTCACCCCGGCGGCGGCCTATGCACGCTGCTACCAGATGTTGGGCATGGCATTCGCCTATCCCGGGCAGGATCTGGCCGATAATATCGGTAGTGGCGAGCTTCGCAGTGTCCTGATGGCGACCGCCCGTGTCGCCATTCCGCCGGGCCTCACTCCAGAGCTGGAGTGCCTGCCGGTGACCGTGTCCAGCACCGCGCTCGCCGCCGAGTATCTCGATGCATTCGAACTGGCCAAAAACGCGGTGTCGCTTTACGAGGGCAGCTATACGGGTGGCGGCGACCGCTCGCAGATATTGCTGGAAGTGAAGTCCTTCTATCTGCATTTCGGCCTCAGCATTTCGGAAGCGCTACGCGAGCCCGAGGACCATCTCGCCGCAGAACTTGAGTTCATGCAATTCCTGACGGCCAAGCAGGCGCTTGCCGAAATGGAGGGCGAGGATCCTAGCCCTTACGTCCGGGCGCAGCGCGACTTCCTTTTCCGTCATCTCGGCAAGTGGCTGCCCGCCTTCGCGGCGGCAGCAGGTGACTTGGAAAGCGTCTTTTACCGGACCCTGGCCAATTTCACCAACGCGTTCGTGGCCGCCCACCAACACGTCCTCTTCCAACCGGCGGCGGACGATGGCGACGAGGCCACGCCATGAGCCGCATTCCGCTACTCAAAAAGCTGTTGCTGGGTGCGCCGCTGGTGGCTGCGGCTGCGTTCTTTGTATTCGGAATTCTGTTCTGGGGCGGTTTCAACACCGCCATGGAGGCGACCAACACGCTCGAGTTCTGCATCACCTGCCACGAGATGAAGGACACCGTTTACAAGGAATACGTCGGCACCGTCCACTACGCCAATCGCAGCGGTGTGCGGGCCGTGTGCTCCGACTGCCACGTCCCCCATCCGTGGGCCTACAAGCTGATCCGCAAGATCCAGGCAAGCGGCGAACTCTACCATAAGGTCATGGGTACGGTGGACACGACCGAGAAGTTCGAGGCCAAGCGCGTTGAACTGGCCAAGCGGGTGTGGACGACCATGAAAGCCACCGATTCCCGCGAATGCCGCAACTGCCACACCTTCGACGCCATGTCGAAGGAAGCCCAGAAATCGACCGCTTGGCGCCAGCATTCCACAGCAAAGGAAAAGGGCAAGACCTGCATCGACTGCCACAAGGGTATTGCCCATAAGGACGTCTCGGCCTTCTACGACGAGGAAGAAGGCGCGCAAGAGGCGAAGTAACCACCGTTCAAGTTTTCTTGGAGAGGAGAGTATTATGTCTAAGTTCAATACCTGGCGGGTTCTTTCCGTCGCTCTCGGCGCTCTGTTCGCCACAGGCATCAGTGCCGCTTCGGCCCAGCAGGCGCCCATGGCCGCGCCGATGATGGACCAGAAGCCGGCCATGGTGGCACCGATGATGGCCGACCGCGCCAAGTTGCTGTCGTCACCCGGCGTGTTCGGCAACTTCTCGACCTATAAGGTACAGGCCGACTACTATAAGCTCCCTGTAGCCGAGCGTAAAAAGGCGGCGGCCGAGGCGCAGATGGTACTCGACAAGCACAAGGAAAAAGTGATCGTCGATGCGTACCTTACTCAGGGCTTCGAGAGCCGCAGCGACTATTTACTGCGCATTCATTCCAACGATATGGCCGCCACTCAGGCCTTCCTGGTTGATTGGCGCGCGACCAAGCTCGGGCGGTATTCGGACGTCACCGAGAACCTCGTCGGCATCACCAAGGCGCTCAACTACATCACCAAGGATAAGTCCGCCGACCTGAATGCCGGCCTAAGCTCGGCGACCTATTCCGACGCCGCGCCGCGCTACGCGGTGATGATCCCGGTGAAGAAGGACGCCGCTTGGTGGGGCATGTCTGACGAGGACCGCCTGAAGGAAATGCAGACCCACACAGTGCCCACCCTACAGTACCTGGTCAACGTGAAGCGCAAGCTTTACCACTCCACCGGCCTCGATGACACCGACTTCATCACCTACTTCGAGACCGCCGATCTGGGGGCCTTCAACAATTTGATGATCTCTCTGGCCAAGGTGCCGGAGAACAAGCACCACGTTCGTTGGGGCAACCCCACGGTGGTGGGTACTATTCAGACCGTCGATAGCCTGGTCAAGACGCTGGCCGGCAACTAAGGCTTGAACGGCTGAATGCGCTGCCTCCTCCCTGTGGCGCAGCCAGCCGGTTCAGCCGCATTGGCTTCGGGTCAACAGCCAGTTGTTCCAGGAAGGCCCGAAGCCAACGACCCGCCGCCCTATCAGCATCCCCCATGGGGCGGCGGGTCCCTTCGCCTTTATCATGCCCGTGGTGAATGAGGCCGATCCGGCCAATCTCGAGCCGCAGGACGTCTATCGACCCACGATTCGTTCCCGCTCGGCGTTGATAAAACGAGCCGCCAAGTTAAGGATTGTTCCTGGGAAATCGTTGACGGATGATTGGTCCGAATATCGGGACGCCAATTTCGGCACCCAGCCCGCCAAGTGATGCTGAAGGAAATCCCGCTCGGCGTTGCGGAATGCCTGAAGCTCCGAGCCGGGGTCTGCATCGTGCTGGCGGAAGGCAAGGAAGTGCATGAACTCGAGTTCCACCGTCAAATGGTCTTCCATTCCCATGCACGCGCCGATCATATCGAGGCCGAAGCAACGATAGAAGGCCTTTACCTCCATCAGCAGTTTCGGGCGCTCATCGGGCAGGCAATAATCGCCTTCATGGAGCGAACATCGGGGTGTTGGCAGCGCCGTCTCGAATGCCGAAAGGTAGCTTACCTCGAACTCTTCGAGCGTAATGCCGGAAGGGGTGAGACCGGCGAGTTCGCCCGGAACCGCAACGAGGCCGCACTCAGCCATCGCATCGGCAAGCGCCTGGGCGAAGCGCCCATCCTTCAGCGTCTTCCAAATACCGCTGTCGGGGTAGGCAAGGCCGGTCGCGAGCAGATTGTAGACGCGGCTTCGGGCTAAGGCGGATCTCGGCATGCTCACCGCGACGGATGGGGCTGCAGGTGGCCCAACAGATCGCGGGCATTGCGGCCGATCAACAACGCCATCAGGTCTGATGACTGCCCCTGCTGGCGCTTGGATCGTTCAGCCCGCAACACCGCCAGCGCCGCACGCACGTCCGGTCCAAACAGATTCTCCAGGTACCTGTCTGGAATCTTGGGTTCGGCTGTCGCTTTGCCGTTCGACTCTTCCAAGGTCGGACCAAAAAACGGCGGCACATAAAAGACGTTCGGGCCGGTGCCGAACGTGTCGTACAGCGGAAGAGCGACCTTCCAAACTACCGCCAGCCGATGAACCGAACTCGTCGGATCGTCCAGGAAGCCCACATGCATGGCGCGACCTGTGCATTGGGCAACACAGGAAGGGGCCACGCCCTCCTCAATGCGTGGGAAGCAACCATGGCACTTATTGGCCTTGTGCGCCGTCGAGTCGAAGAACATCTTGGCGTAGGGGCATGCTGCCACGCAGGCGCGCGCGCCCTTGCAACGGTCGGTGTCGAGCATCACCAGACCGTCCTCGGGGCGCTTGCGGATGGCGCCGGTGTCGCATGCCGCCACGCAAGCTGGATCAGTGCAGTGGTTGCACATGCGGGGAAGGTAAAAGAAATGGTTATTGGGGTAGCTGCCGGCACCCTGATCTTCTTCCCAATTGGGCGCCCAACTGGGTGATGACCGTGGGCGCCCGCGATCAGGCTTGCCGGCGAAAAGCCGACCGCTGTAGTCGAACTCGAACGGGATGCCATATTCCTCAGCCGTCGGTTCGCGGCCTGCGGCGAGTTGCCCGCCTTTGAACCCACCACCCATGGTCGTCCAGTCGCGGGGATAACCCCTCCCAGGCATGGTTTCGACGTTCATCCAATAAACCGCATCCATGCCCTTCGCACTCGTCCAACTCTTCTTGCAGGCGACGGTGCAACCTTGGCAGCCGATGCACTTGTTGAGGTCGATGACGAAAGCCAGTTGGCGCTGGGATTTATTTTGGCCCATGGTCGATCCTAAAGCCCTGTCGGCACAGGGCCGGTATAGCGGCGAACGTCAACCCGCACGTCGCGCTGGCTGCCGCCGGGGCCATAATAGTTGGGACGGAAGACGAGATGTCCGTAATCGCCGACCAGATGGGTGGGCGTGATGCGGACAGGGCAGACGCTTTGCGAACCACCCTGGATCAGGTCCTGGTACAGTTCGGGGGCATGGTGCATGGTGACCCGGCCCGCAGGCTCGCCCGGTCGCAGTTTCACCCGGCAGATCATGCGGCCATGGTCGTTCCAAAGCTCGGCCCAATCATTGTCCTTGAGCCCACGCTCATGACCATCGGGCGGCGATATTTCCAGCACCGGACCGCCGCGTTGCAGTCGCAGCATCAGGTCGTTGTCTTTGAAGGTCGAATGCACCGCGTGACGGCTATGCGGGGTGTTGAAGCGCAATGGGAAGCGGTCGGCCTCCAGGGGGGCGCGGTAAACCGGTAGTTCCTGTCCCAGTTCCAGGAAAAGCCGGTGGTCGATGTAGAATTGCTGGCGCCCAGTCAGAGTAGGCCACGGCTTCTTGTGATGGGTGAAATAGCGGAACGGCGTGTAGGGCACACCGTCCTCCATGGGCGAGGTCCAGTTCGACAGCAACCGCTGCGGCCCGAGCCGACGAAGCGCATCCATGGTCATGCCGGCGGTCTCGGGGGACTGATCGAGTATATATTGTGCCGCATCCTCGTCACGCGCAAGGCGGCCGCCATCGGTCATTTGCGCATGAAGGCCCGAAAGGTCGCGCCGCCAACGGAACTCTTCGTCCTCCACCGTGGCGATGCCGCGCCGACGCGCCGTTGCCTCGACCTTGCGGGCGAGGGCGACGAATATCTGCCAATCGGTCTTGGATTCGAACAGCGGGGCTATGGCCGGCTCGGTCATATGGACCCAACTGTGTTCCTCGGTGAAGTTGAGATCCGTCTTCTCGTACCAGTGTGCCGACGGCAGAACGACGTCGGAATAAAGCGCGGTGGTATCCATGCGGATATTGATGTTCACCACCAATTCGAGCTTAGGCCACAGATTGCGCAAAACGTCGGACTGGGACTTGGTCTGGTTCAGGTAATTGCCGCGGTAGGCGATGAAGACCTTGGGGGGGCGGCCTTGGCGGGGATATAGCGGCATCTGGCCGCTGGCCAGCGATTCACGGAGGTGGCGCGGAATGTCCAAGTCGGCCAAGCCATCCCGCGCCTCGGCATGAACGTAGGTCCAGATGGTGGTTTGGCTGAACCGCTGTTGATCGACTCCGCACGGGAAAGCCAGCGCATTGATGCCGGCAGACGGAACCGGTTTCCACTGGCCGACGTAATGGTTCACGCCGCCGCCATGCCGGCCAACATTGCCCGTCAACGCCATCAGCAGGTGCAACGTCCTAAACAGGATGTCGCTGTGATACCAGTGATTGATGCCGGCGCCGGTGATGATGGTGGCGGGGCTTGTACCCGCCAGTTCACGTGCCAGGGCGACGATAGCGGGCGCTGTGATCCCGGTCAGCTTGCTGGCTATCTCTGGCGTATAGGCGGCCAAGCGTGCGCGCATGATGTCAAAAACGGGGCGAACGTCCACAGTGCCGCCGTTCTTCAGTCGCACATTGAAGCGCCCCTCCAGGGCCGGATCGACGTCCCCAAGCGCAAGGGTGCCGTCTGCGAACGACAGCGTATCGCGACCAAGATAGCTCCGGCGTCCAGCCGTCTGGTTTTCAGGCTGATCGGCCCAACTACCGCACATGGCCACCGGCTGGGATGTCCTGAGGTCATAGGCGAAGAAGCGGTCAATTGCACCGCCATCGATCATATCGGCTTCCCGCAGGAAGCGATGATTGTCGCTTCGGATAAGGAAGGGAAGGTCGGTCTGCTCGGCGACGAAGGCTTTGTTGAAGTGCCCTTCCTCGATGATGACCCGCGCCAGCGCCAGCGCCAGCGCCGCGTCAGTTCCGGGTTTGGGGTGCAGCCACAGATCGGACTTGGTGGCACTGCTGCTGTAATCGGGGGCGATGGTCACCACTCTTGTGCCGTTCAGCGCCGCTTCGGTCAGGAAGTGGGCATCGGGAATGCGGGTCTGGACCGGATTGGCCCCCCATAACAGGATCAACCGGGCATTGAACCAATCCGAGGTTTCCGCCACATCCCCCTGGACGCCCAGTGTCTGGGTCTGTCCCGGTGCATGATCGCCGTACCAGTCATAAAAGGTGTGGGTATGGGCGCCGATCAAATGCGCGAAACGATGCCCAGCAGCATACGAGACCGGAGCCACCGCTGGCGCAGGCGAAAACACGCTGATGGCCTCGGAACCATGGTTCACCATGGTATCCAGTACCCGGTCGGCAATCAGTTGCAGTGCCTCGTCCCAGGTGGCACGGCGCCAGCGCCCCTCACCCCGTTCGCCCACTCGGATCAGCGGATGCTTCACCCGATAAGGCCCATACATGTAGTCGATGGCGCAGTTGCCCTTGGCACAGCCGCGCGGATTGGGGTCCGGCAAGCCGGTCAGGGCGGGAAGATCACCCGATTGTTCGTCGCGCAGCACCACTCCATCACGGCTGTAGACCCATTGCGGGCAGCCACCTGTGCAGCCGACGAGATGGGCACCGCGGGTTCGCTTGTCCCACTTCCAGTTACGCCGAACCAGTTCTTCCCAGCCAGGGTAATCGGGGCGGATGGAGGGGTCGGCTGCCAGACTGCGCAGGGAGAGGCCGCTCCCCAGAACCGGGGCGGCGACCGTTGCGGCGATGGCCTTAAGGAAAGTACGCCTATTGGGTCCGTCCATCGCCACGCCTCCTAACCCTGTAGGATGAGGGGCGGCCTGGCTGACGATTGAATGAATCGTTCAATCGAATTGGAGGCACTGATGAACGTTTCATTCAATCGCCCTTTCCATCCCCGGTGGGACGAGGCCAAACTCACGTATACGCCTTTCCAGGCGCGGGCGCGAGATACCGAGAATTTCGCAGGTTTTCCCTTTGTGCCAGTTAGTGCCGGAGAGGACGCGCTGAATGTGTTCGCGTTCAAGTTCCCTCAAGGAGCACAGCGGGCGATCGCATTCGTACTCGAACAGGTTTATGGGCACCGCCGTTGCCTCACGGCGAATCTCGAACGGAAGGCTGTCGAGGGTCAGTACATCACCCCGCTCCACTATCACCGACTTCATCAGCACGTTTTCCAGTTCGCGGACATTGCCCGGCCAATCGTAGGCCACCAGACAGTTCATGGCTTCGACGGAAACCCGGCGGATGGTCTTGCGCAGGTCCCTGTTGATCTTTCTGAGCAGGAAATCCATGAGCAGTGGGATGTCACCATTGCGCATGCGCAGCGGCGGCAGATTGATGGTAGCCACATTCAATCGGTAATAAAGGTCCTCGCGGAACTGTCCGTTGGTCACCCTTTCGCGCAGGTCAACATTGGTGGCGGTGATAAAGCGAGCCTTGCTCTTCTTAACCTGAGTGCTGCCGACCGGTGTGTATTCTCGCTCCTCAAGAATCCGCAACAACTTGCTCTGCATCGGAAGCGACAATTCGGCGATCTCGTCAAGAAACAAGGTGCCTTCGCCGACTTGCTCAACCTTGCCCTTATGAGCACTGACTGCCCCGGTGAAGGCGCCGCGCTCATGCCCGAACATCTCGCTTTCCAGTAGGGTCTCAACCAGGGCGGCACAATTGACCGCGATGAACGGATGATGTCGGTCTGGACTGGCATTATGGACGGCACGCGCCACCAATTCTTTGCCCGTGCCCGATTCGCCCAGCACCAGGACTGTGATGCGGCTTTGCGCCACTAAGCCGATGCTCTTGAACACCCCCTTCATGGCACTGGACTGCCCGACGATCTGCGTGGTCGCCCCACCCGGTGGGCCGATGGCTAACCCTTCGTCATGGCTTTCACGGCTGAGTGTCCGCTCAATGGCTGCATCCAACTCATCGAGGTCGATGGGCTTTGCCACATAATCGACTGCACCACCCTGCATGGCGGCGACCGTGGTCTCGAAATCGTGGAAGGCGGTGATCATGATGACGGGAAGCGCCGGCCGGTTCGCCTTGATCTTGGACAGCAGCCACAGGCCATCCCGCCCCGGAAGGCGCACGTCCGAAACAATCACCTCAATGTCGGGTGAAAGGGCGAGTTCCGCCCCTTCCTCAGCCGTATGGCCCAGACTCACCCGATGGCCGTTCTGCTGGAAATGATGATTGAGCGTGCGGCAGATAGCCCGGTCATCATCAACGAGCAGGATATGTGCCATGATCCATCCTAACCACTTTCGTCACCAGCACGCCCGTGCAAAACCCCGGCCACTCACACGGCATTAGCATATACTTTGCAAGGAGCGGGAGGAACTCGCGGAATGAGGTCTCCGTAAGCGCTGGGGGATTGCCATCGGGATGAAGCTGTCTAGGAAAATATTCACTATAACCTTCTTCATCTCGAGTATCGCTATCGTTGGCATTTCGACCCTGACGCTGTCGCGGACGAACGAAACGTTGCGCGACCTGTCGCGTCAACGCCTGCAGGAAAGCGTCAGCCGGGAAGCGCGTATCATCGCCACGCTCTTCGACGTGGTGAAGAGCGACCTTCAGATGCTGGCCGACCAGGCGGGCAAAGGCGGCGATTTTCGCACGCAAGCGGGCCGGGCAGAGATGGCGGGAGCTATTGACATGCTGATGCGCAAGCGCCCCGCCTATGTGCGTGCGGCCCTGCAATCGAGCGACGGAAAGCTTTTTTTTATGGCCGAACAGACCGAAATCGGGCTGCGCAGTCAGAATTCCCCCCTCGACAGCCCTGACTTGGCGAATCTGCTCGCAGAGGGGCAAAGCCTTTGGCCCGGCAACGTGCACTTTTCCTCGGTGGCCGAGCAGGATGGTCCAGATGCCTACACGCCGAAGATTCGCTTGATCCATGCCGTCACCCCAATCGCGGTGAAAGAAACCGGTCAAGTAGGCGGATTGTTTATCCTCGCTATCGATTTCGATGCGTTGATCACCGGCTTCGGTCGGCCACGCAATGACATCTCGTTCTTTCTGAGCGACCATGCCGGTCGCTACCTGTATCGGCCTTCGATCCTGCAAACCGGTGCAGAAATACCCCTCAGCGCCAGCGTGGTCGGAGAATTTCGCATCGCCGAAAGGTGGCTGCGCTGGCTGGGAGCCAATGACTCGCAACTGCGTTTCGAGGACAGCAAACGGAAGCTCTTGGTTGCGGTCGAGCGCGTCTTGCTCTCGGACCCCATGCTCGGGCAGGTCGCACAGTTGATCACGGTCGGCGGGATGGCGTCTTTGGCCGATATCGAAGCCGAAATCAAGGTTTACCGGACACAGCTTATATCGATGGCGTTGGGTGTCGGCGCCTTGGTCGCCATGGCCCTAGCTCTGGCGACCAAGTGGCTGACGCGCCCAATCCAAGACCTCACCTTGGTGGCAGACCGCATTGCCGACGGGGAGCGAAACCTGAGCACCGACGCGGTCGGTCGTCACGACGAGTTCGGCGTATTGGCCCGTGCGATCATGCGGATGCTCGAGGCGCTGAGAGATTCGGCAAAAAACGAGGAACAAGCTGCCTTGGGCCGGATGGCGACAATGATCGCCCACGACGTGCGCAACGCTCTCTCATCGGTGAAAATGAACCTCAAGATACTCCACACCTACCATGCGCGGGTGGCGGACGAGTTCGGAGAAGGCTGCGACATCGCCCTCGAGCAGATTGCTTACATGGAGAACATCCTGAGCGACATGCTCGACTTCGCGCGCCCTAAAGGGTTGGTGATGGATTGGGTCGACCTCGACGAGGTGATCAGGATCGCCACGCTCACGATGCTCTCGGATATTTCCGACAAATCCATCATCCTCTGCCCGTCGCACCAAAAATTGCCCAAGGTGTTCGCAGACCGCACACGCCTGATCCAGGTGTTCCAGAATCTTCTGGCCAACGCGATTCAATCCATGGGCAAGGGCGGCCATCTTACCATCGAGGCCCAATCCACTCTTCACCAATCCCGACCGGCCGTGGCGATTGCTGTCGCCGATAACGGGCAGGGCATCCCCGAAGACATCCGCGCCAAGGTATTCGAGCCGTTCTTTACCACCCGCGCCAAGGGCACCGGATTAGGCCTCACCATCGTGCACCGGATCATCGTCAGCCATGGCGGGGAGATCCGCCTGGAGGCCAATCCCGAGGGGGGTACCATTGTCCGTGTGATCTTGCCACTCACCCCCGCAGATTGGGAAGGTGTTGAGGCACAAGGAGACAAGTATCCGTGTTGATCAAGCGGTTTTTGGCACCCACATGCAGAACGGCTTCGTCGAGAGCTTCAACGGTCGGATGCGCGACGAATTGCTCAACGAGACGGTCTTCACCAGCATGCCCCCAGGCCCGCGCCGTCATCGCCGCCTGGGCGGCCGATTACAATGCGACCAGGCCCCATTCGGCCCTGGGATACCAAACCCCGGCGGCTCACGCCGCCAAACTCAAGGCAATAGGGCCAGCAACGCCGCATCCATGCGGTCGGTTTTCGCCAGTTTGCCGGTGGCCTCGGCAAAACGGCGGGCCTGGCGAGGATTGACCTTTACGACGGGCAAGCCGGCCTTGGCAAAGGCGCGCTCCAGCGCACCATGATAAGGGCCGGTCGGCTCGAATACGATCCGGGTTGCCGCGCTCCCGATCCAGGCATCAAAGCCTTATGTCCCGCCGCATTGTTGGCGAAGCGGCGCGCGGCGCCATCAGGATGGCGATGGGCGTCAAGGGTGAGGATGGTGCAGGCCACCCATTGCTCAGACCGCGCCACACGGCGTAACTTCGCCAAAGGCTCTACTTACGACTGGATGAAACTTCCAGGGCAGGTCACCCCGCATTCCGGCCAAGAGGCGCGCCTTTTGGCAATCTCATGGGGGCACTGTTTTCCGTGTTTCTGCTTGCCTGGGGTTGCGCCTTCCTGCTTCCCCTATGCTTCCCGGCATGAAAAAGGCCTTAGCCGGTTGAGGGCTAAGGCCTTGATATATTTGGTTGCGGGGGCAGGATTTGAACCTGCGACCTTCAGGTTATGAGCCTGACGAGCTACCGGGCTGCTCCACCCCGCGGAAAAGTTTTAGGCCCGGTTTTTGACCGGGCCTAGGCGTTTG
>Ga0075012_10000252_pt1 | contig 58331 bp, 58 predicted proteins | sample All_14_2_FD_71474 | JGI IMG/M metagenome (GOLD analysis project Ga0075012, IMG submission 71474) | Freshwater microbial communities in response to fracking from Pennsylvania, USA - Allegheny Zone_MetaG_DW_15 | ecosystem: Environmental > Aquatic > Deep subsurface > Groundwater > Drilled... | reverse complement strand
TGACGACGGGGACCGAAGTCCCCGCCGGCTATCTTTGGTAACAAGGCTCTAGCAGCCCCGGCTAACCGTTTTTAGGCGGCAATAGCGAATTGCTCATCATTGGCAATTATGGATTTGCTTCATTAACGTCGATCGCCTGACGAGTTGCCCGCGCACCTTTGTCCGCCCTGTCGAAACCAGTACACCCCCAACCAAACACACTGCAGTCAATGCCCTTGGGTGGAGGTGAGGGGAATCGAACCCCTGTCCAGAACGCCTCCAGATTGCTGGAATTACAACCATGCTTTCCATTATGGGGGCGACGGTCGCATTGTTCAAGACGTCACCGTCGGTCCCAGGCTTCGCGGTTCAGCGATGGCACCAGGCCCGGCGCTGGTCATGACCACTCAGGCCACGCTGGCTTTCGCTGGCAGCCAGCGTCGACCGCACCCGACGAGTCGTCCCGTCAAACAAAACATTGAAGCGGGCCGGCTCGCCCCAGTCGTCGCAATAACGCCACTCCCAGACCCGTTCGTCGCGGGCCGAGAAATACACCGTCCAGGCGGGAATCGGCGGCCCCAGCAGTTGCAGCACGGCCAGTTCATCCATGCCCGGTGCGATGCGGGCGAAGTGCCGGGGATCGAGAACATTTTCCTGGCTGAGCAAGCGACCACTGGCATCGCTGCGCAGCATCCAGGTATGAAAACCCATCGGTCCGCGCGGATAGACACGCACCTGTTCGCCATTTTCAGCCTGCCAGTGCATGGCCGGCGCGCCCATCATGCGCTCAACATCAGCCACCGTACTGTGCCCCAGCGTGAAACCCTGGCCACCATAGCCGGCGCAAGCCGATAACAGTGACACCAGCACGGCAATCAGGCCACAGCGGGCACGCGCCCCCACCGCCCGGCGGGTTGCCATCTCAGCCGCCGTTCTGATAACTCAACAAACGCTCGCAATAACGGGCGATCAGGTCAATTTCCAAATTGACCTTACTTCCCGGCTGCAGGCGGTTGAGGGTGGTGTTTTCCAGGGTATGGGGGATCAGGTTGATGGTGAAATCGTTGCCATTGACCGCGTTGGTGGTCAGGCTGGTGCCATCGACAACGATCGAGCCCTTGCGGGCGATGTATTTAGCGATGTCTCCCGGCGCCCGGATTTCAAGCAGGCGGTTGTCACCGACAGGATCGAAACGCAGCACTTCGCCAACCCCGTCGACATGCCCGGAGACCAGATGACCGCCGATGACGTCCGCCAGCCGCAGCGCCTTTTCCAGATTGACCGGCCCCGGCGCATCAAGACCGACCGTGCAGGACAGGGTTTCCGGCGAGACATCGACCATGAAGCAGTTGCCTTCCTTGGCCACCACGGTCAGGCAGACGCCGTTATGGGCAATCGAGTCACCCAGCGCCACATCATCAATATTCAAGGCAGCGGCGTCGACATGCAACCGATAGCCGACTTCGCGCGGGGTGAGTTCGGTGATGCGGCCGACCGCCGCGACAATTCCAGAAAACATGGCAATAAACCCGTCAGACGAAAAATGGGCACTTTAGCACGTCGACCGCGCACATCCGGCGCGGGCGCCGGCTCAAAACTCGGCGACTTTGCCGTATTTTTTGGCGACCGTCACATAGAGATTGCGGGCGGCAGCCAGCTTGGGGCTCTTGCGATCACGGGCCTGCGCCTGGCGTAGATAGGCCAGCGCCCGCAGCGCCAAGTCCTCATCCCAGCCCTGACGATCCAAAAGCGTGTAAATCGACTTGGCCGCATTAACCAGGAACTGCAGGTTGGGCACTTGGTCGGCCGCCTGCATCAGCAATTTGACGGCCTCAGCCAGATCACCACTGCGTGCTGCTAGCACGCCTCGATTATTGAGTTCGATAATTTCACGCTCAACCGAGGCCAGCAAGGCCTTGCCAGCGTCGGCCCGGCCGGTTTTCTCGAACACACGATGAATGTGACCCAGCAAATGGGGGTCATCGTTATTCTCCGCCGCCACCTGACGCATTAATCGATGACCCGCCGCATCATCCCCACTGCCGTAGCAGGCATGCGCCAGATCAACCAGCAAACGGTGCGAAGCATGACCGCCGTTCTGAGTCAGCTCACTGCCAAGCCGCTGCTGTGCCAGCTGCGCCTGCTCCAACAGCGGCTTGGCCTTGTCCGGCAAGCCTTCGCTTTGCAGACAAAGACTCTCAATGACCAGTGATGCCAGTTCCAGTTGCTTGTCGTAACGGCATTCTCGCTTCATGTCCGTCATCACTCGCCGGGCCGCCTCGGCGTCGCCGCGCGCCACCAGGGTGCGCGACAGGTTGGCAAAATCATCGACTGTCTGCAGGCTGGAGCCATGACTGCGTTCAAGCACTTTGCCGAAGGCTTTTTCGGCAGCCAGCAGATCATGATTGCGCAACGCCACATCCCCCACCATGCGCTGGCGCATGGTGTTGTGCGGCGAGGCGTCGGCGGCCCGTTGCAGCGCCTGCTGGGCATCGTGTAAGCGCCCTCGCGCCTCGTTGACCGCGGCTAAAAAATCGTAGGCTCCCAAAAATTGCGGCGCATCGACCAGGACTGCTTCAGCCAGTCCGGCGGCTTCATCAAGCGCCCCACGCTCACGCAGGCTCTTGGCCAGCCCCATGCGCGCCCAAGGCACAACCTTGCCTTCAAGGACCTGCCGATAAACCGCTTCCGCCTCGTCGCTACGGCCCAACTGATGCAGCAGCTCTCCTTTGAAACGCAGGCCGTCGTACATATACACCGGCTGCTGCTGGATGACCCGGTCACACGCCAGAATGGCCTCTTCCAGCGCCCCGTGATTGATCTTGTCGTAAATATGGCGCAGCACATACTGCCGGAAGATGGTCCGCACCAGGCGACCTTTGAGTTGCTCAGCGGTAAAAGGCTTGACCAGGTAATCATCCGGTGCCAGCTCGGCCAGGGCAACGACGTTGCTGTAGCTGCGTTCGCTGGTGATGATGACGTAGACCGTCCCGAGCGGAATCAGGTGGGCGTAACGCAATTCTTCCAGCAACTGCTGGCCGTCACGACCATCATCGAGAATGAAGTCGGACAGGATGATGTCGAAGCGATTGGCCCGTACCTGACGGATAACTTCGGCGGAATTACCCGCCCCATGGACCGCAGTCACGCCAAGGCTCCCCAACATCAGACGCAGGGAATCACGCGCCGGCGCGTGACGATCGACGATCAATACCCGCTTCTTGGTCAACGATTGCTGCAAGATGAGCAGCATATCGTCATCATCGAGCGCGCTGGGAGACTTTCCGACTGGAGATGGCATGCGCGGAAAGTACTTGAGATCCCGTAGCCGAGCAAGACAAGCCTCGCGGTCGACGACGGCAAATCTGTGATTTTTCAGCCACCTGACGTAAAATTCGCGGTCCTTTACCGCACTGCAGCAACGCTGCCAGAAAGCCCTACGCATGCTGTACCCCACCCGTTTTGACGTCATTGTGATCGGCGGCGGCCACGCCGGCACCGAGGCCGCGCTGGCCGCGGCGCGGGCGGGTGCGAACACACTGCTGCTGACGCATAACCTGGATACGCTGGGGGCAATGAGCTGCAATCCATCGATCGGCGGCATTGGCAAGGGCCACCTGGTGCGCGAGGTCGACGCGCTGGGCGGGGCGATGGCAGCGGCGACCGACGAGGCCGGTATCCAGTTCCGCATCCTCAACGCCTCGAAAGGCCCAGCCGTACGTGCCACCCGCGCCCAGGCCGACCGCGTGCTGTACAAACAGGCGATCCGCGGTCGACTCGAAAATCAGCCTAATTTGACGATTTTTGCCGAAGCCTGCGATGACCTGATTGTCGAAGGCGAGCGCGTCGTTGGTGCCGTCACGCAACTCGGTATCCGCTTCATGGCCGAGGCCGTCGTCCTGACCGCTGGCACTTTCCTCAACGGCAAGATCCACGTCGGGTTGGAAAACTATACCGGCGGCCGCATGGGCGATCCGCCGTCGAACTCGCTGGCCGCCCGGCTGAAGGAGCTGAACCTGCCGCAGGGCCGCCTCAAGACCGGTACGCCACCGCGCCTGGACGGCAAGACCATCGACTTTTCGGTGATGGAAGAACAGCACTCGGACAACCCGATGCCGGTCTTCTCCTTCCTCGGCAATGCCGCCCAGCACCCGCGCCAGCTGCCGTGCTGGATCACCGAAACCAACGAAAAAACGCACGACATCATCCGCAGCGGGCTGGACCGTTCGCCGATGTACACCGGCGTTATCGAGGGCGTCGGGCCGCGTTACTGTCCGTCGATCGAGGACAAGATCCATCGTTTCGCCGACAAGAACAAGCACAACCTGTTTCTTGAGCCGGAAGGCTTGACGACGCACGAGATCTACCCGAATGGCGTGTCTACCAGCCTGCCTTTCGACATCCAGCTGGCCCTGGTCCGTTCGATTCGCGGCCTGGAAAACTGCCACATCCTACGCCCCGGCTACGCCATCGAATACGATTTCTACGACCCGCGCGGCCTCAAGGACACGCTGGAATCAAAGGCGATCAACGGCCTGTTTTTCGCCGGCCAGATCAACGGCACCACCGGCTATGAAGAAGCGGCGGCGCAAGGCCTGCTGGCCGGCATCAATGCCGTGCGCTACATGCGCGGCGAAGAGGGCTGGTGCCCGAAACGCAACGAAGCCTACCTCGGTGTGTTGGTCGACGACCTGATCACCCGTGGCGTTTCCGACCCCTACCGGATGTTCACCAGCCGGGCGGAATACCGCCTGAGCCTGCGCGAAGATAACGCCGACCTGCGTCTGACCGAACAGGGCCGCCAACTCGGCCTGGTCGATGACCTGCGCTGGTCCGCCTTCTGCCGCAAGCGCGATGCCATTGCCAGCGAGCAGGAGCGCCTGAAAACGACCTGGGTCAATCCGAAAATCACGCAGACCGACGATTGCACGCGCATCCTCGGCAAAGCCATCGAGCACGAATACAACCTGTTCGACCTGCTGCGCCGCCCGGAAGTCAGCTATCGCCACCTAATTTCGCTGGAAATCGACGGTCGACCGCAAGAAACGCCCGAAATCGACGAAGCAGTCATCGAACAGCTGGAAATATCGGCCAAGTACCAGGGCTACATCGACCGCCAGGCTGACGAAGTCGCCAAGTCCAGCAGCTACGAAAGCACGATCCTGCCCCCGGCGCTCGATTACGACGCCGTCGCCGGCTTGTCGAACGAGGTCAAGCAGAAGCTCAAGCAGCACCTGCCGCAAACCATCGGCCAGGCCTCGCGAATCCAGGGCATCACGCCAGCCGCCCTTTCGTTGCTGCTCATCCATCTCAAACGCCACAAACTGTCCGCTGCCGCATGAGTCATCCATTGACCCTGGCCACCGGCCTGGCCGAACTAGGCCTCGACCTCTCCGCTGACACACAGCAGCAACTCCTCGCCTTCCGCGACCTGCTGCTGAAGTGGAACAGGACTTACAACCTGACCGCACTGCGCGATCCAGCGCAGGCGATCTCGCATCACCTGCTCGATTCGCTGGCCATCCTGCCGCATGTCGGCACCGGCCCGTTGCTCGACGTCGGTTCGGGTGGCGGTCTGCCGGGCATCCCACTCGCCATTGCCCGACCCCAGCTGGCCGTTCGCATGGTCGATACCGTGCAAAAAAAAGCCACTTTTCTGCAACAGGCGGCGATTGAACTGGGTTTGAAGAATGTTGCGGTCGACCACGCCCGGGTTGAAGAAATGCACGGACAATACGCGCAGATCAGCTCCCGCGCCTTTGCCGAACTGAAAACTTTTGTCGAGCTGACCCGCCACCTGCTGGCCCCGGGCGGGTGTTGGCTGGCCATGAAGGGCATGCGTCCCGATGACGAAATTGCCGCCCTGCCGACAGACATCATCGTCGAGCAGATCATTCCGCTGCATGTGCCCGGCCTCGCCGCCGAGCGCCACCTGATTCGCCTGGTTTTGCCAGGCGCGGATTGAAAAAACATGAAAGTAATCGCCATCACTAATCAAAAGGGGGGCGTCGGCAAGACGACCACCGCCGTCAATCTGGCCGCCTCGCTCGGTGCCGAAGGACAGCGCGTCCTGCTGATCGATATGGACCCGCAGGGCAATGCCACCACCGGCTCCGGCATCACCAAAAAAGAAGCGCTGCCCACCGTCTATCAATTACTAATCGGCGCCGCGACGCTGACTGAAGTCTGCATCAAGACCGACTTTGCCTTCGACGTTCTCCCCGCCAATCGCGAACTGGCCGGTGCCGAGGTCGAACTGGTCGAGCTCGAGCAGCGTGAATACCGGCTCAAGCAGGCACTGCAACAAAATCACGACGAATACGACTTCGTCCTCATTGACTGCCCGCCAGCACTCAACATGCTCACGGTCAACGCGCTGGTCGCTGCAGATTCCGTGCTGATCCCAATGCAGTGCGAGTATTACGCGCTAGAAGGCTTGTCCGACTTGGTCGAAACCCTGCGCAAAATCCGCCACCACCTCAATTCGCGACTGGAAGTCGAAGGCCTGCTGCGCACCATGTACAACGGCCAAAGCACGCTGACCCAGCAGGTATCGAACGAGCTCGAAACCCATTTCGGCAACAAGGTTTACAAAACCATCGTGCCGCGCAACGTCCGCCTAGCCGAAGCACCATCCTATGGCAAGCCCGTCATCGCCTTCGACAAAAATTCAAAAGGCGCCCAAGCCTACAGCGCACTGGCCAAAGAAATTCTCGAAAGGGTTGCAGCATGATGAAGATGAAAGGACTCGGCCGCGGCCTCGACGCCTTGCTCGCCGGCAGCGATAAGCCACAGGGCGACGAGCAACGCAATCTCCCGGTCGACCGCCTGAAACCGGGTAAATATCAGCCGCGCACCCACATGGACGATGACGCGCTCGCTGAACTGGCTGCTTCGATCAAGACCCAGGGCGTCATGCAGCCCATCCTGGTGCGCGCCATTGACCCAACGCCAGGCGCCGAGCGCTATGAAATCGTCGCCGGTGAACGACGCTGGCGGGCCTCGCAACTCGCCGGCCTGACCGAGGTCCCGGTCCTGGTTCGCAACATTCCGGATGAGCAAGCGCTCGCCATGGCGCTGATCGAGAACATCCAGCGCGAAAACCTTAATCCACTGGAAGAAGCCCACGGCCTGCAACGCCTGATCGACGAATTCGGCCTGACGCACCAACAGGCAGCGGACGCCGTCGGCCGCTCCCGCCCAGCCGCGAGCAATTTGCTCCGTTTACTGCAGTTGACCGCCACCGTCCAGGAAATGCTAATCACCGGCAAACTGGACATGGGCCACGCTCGCGCCCTGCTCCCCCTGGCCGCACCGCAACAGGTGGCGGTCGCCCAGCGCATCATCCAGAAAGGACTATCGGTACGCGATGCCGAGCGCCTCGTCCAGCAAATCACCCACCCATCCAAAAAAGCACCCCAAGCACCGGTCGACCGCGATCTGCTGCGCCTGCAGGAAGAACTGTCAGACGTCATCGGCGCCAGCGTCGCAATTCGTAGCTCAAAAAAAGGCAGCGGAAAAATAACCATTGAATTCAACGATCTGGATCAACTGGACGGCATTCTCGGGCGTTTGCGTTAAAGCCCACAAAAGGGAGCAGCTATTGCGGTAAACCCCTAATTCTCATTGACGCACCGCCGCGCACTCTTGTATCATTTATGTCTGTGCGGCATAGCCGGTCATCGATTGCAAAGCACCATGTTGAAAGCAATTTTTCTGCAGATAGGTGCAGCACTTATTACAGCAATCGGGGCTGGTGCAATTGTAGGAACGCGGGGGCTTGTTTCGGTGGGGCTGGCAGCATTGGCTGCAATTCTTCCCAACCTTCTCTTTGCCATCCGGCTGACGATGGTGAACAATCGCCCCGGCGCATCGTACGCGGCGAATTTCTTCATCGGTGAGTTTCTGAAAATTGCAGCCACCGTTGGATTACTAGTAATCGCCATCACGGGTTATCCCGAGATGCATTGGCCCAGTCTGATGATTGGGCTTGCGGTTGTCTTGCATGCTGGTTTTATAGCGTTTTGGAAGAAATCCTGATTATGTCTACAGCAGGCCACGAAGCAGCAGCGAACGCGCCCACCGCCGGCGAATACATCGTTCACCACCTTACGCACTGGAACTCCACCGGTCACGCCCAAAAGGACGTTATCGACTTCAGTGTAATTAACATCGACACCATGATCTTCTCCGTCCTGATGGGCGTGGTGGGTCTGTTCGTTATGTGGCGCGTCGCCAAAAGCGTCACCTCCGGCGTTCCTGGTCGCATGCAGGCCGCCGTTGAAATCGTTCTCGACATGGTGAACGAGCAAGCCAAGGGCATCGTGCATAGCGCCGAATCCCGCAAGTTCGTCGGCCCCCTGGCGCTGACCGTGTTCATCTGGATCTTCCTGATGAACTCGATGGACTTCCTGCCGCTCGACCTGCTGCCGACCTTGTGGCAGACCATTACCGGCGACCACCACGCTTACTTGCGCATCGTTCCCTCGGCTGACCTGAATGGCACCTTGGGTATGTCGATCGGCGTACTGCTGGTCTGTGTTTATTACAACATCAAAATCAAGGGCTTCGGCGGCTGGGTGCACGAACTCTTCACCGCCCCGTTCGGTAGCCATCCACTGCTCTACCCGGTGAATTTCGCCATGCAAATGATCGAATTCCTGGCCAAAACTGTTTCGCACGGCATGCGACTGTTCGGCAACATGTACGCTGGTGAGTTGGTGTTCATGCTGATTGCCCTGATGGGTGCCGCCTGGTCGGCCAGCGCCACAGGGGTTTCCCTGTTCGCCGGCCACATCATTGCGGGCTCGATCTGGGCGATCTTCCACATCCTGATCGTTGCACTGCAAGCCTTCATCTTCATGATGCTGACCCTGGTTTACGTTGGCCAAGCACACGAAGCACACTGATTTATCTGTAGTTTTTGTTTTATCTTTACTTACTTAACCTTAGCAAGGAGTTGTCATGGAACACGTTCTCGGTTTTGTTGCTCTGGCTGCCGGCCTGATCATTGGTCTGGGCGCCATCGGTGCCTGTATCGGTATCGGCCTGATGGGTGGCAAGTACATTGAAGCGTCTGCTCGTCAGCCGGAGTTGATGAACGCCCTGCAAACCAAAATGTTCCTGCTGGCCGGTCTGATCGACGCCGCATTCCTGATTGGCGTCGGTATCGCCATGATGTTCGCCTTCGCCAACCCGTTCAAGCTGGTTTAATCGCGCCTCTTCGATCAACCGTTTAAAAGAGGACTAGAACCGTGAATCTGAACGCAACGTTGTTTGCACAGCTCGTTGTGTTCTTCATTCTGGCGTGGTTCACGATGCAATTCGTGTGGCCCCCCATTGTGAAGGCGCTCGACGAGCGTGCGAAGAAGATCGCGGATGGACTGGCTGCTGCCGAACGTGGCAAGCAGGATCTCGAACTGGCCACCAAGCGTTCGACGGAGTCTCTCCGCGAAGGCAAGGAAAAGGCTGCTGAATTGATCGCCAACGCTGAAAAGCGGGCGGCTCAACTGATCGAAGAAGCCAAGCTCAACGCCAAGGTCGAAGCTGACCGTGTCGTTGCCGGCGCCAAAGCTGAAATCGAACAGGAAGCCGTGCGTGCCAAAGAGCAACTGCGCGAACAAGTGGCAGGCTTGGTCATTACCGGCGCCGAGCAAATTCTGCGTCGCGAGATCAACGCACAAGTCCATTCCGACATTCTGGCTACGATCAAACAGGATCTGTAAAGCTTATGGCTGAATCCGTCACCATCGCTCGCCCCTACGCCGACGCCGCTTATCAGCTGGCCAAGGAATCCGGGGCCCAGGGCCTCTGGTCGCAGCGCCTGCAACTGCTGGCGCTGATCGCCCAGGACGGGGACATGGCTACGGTCATGAGCAATCCCCGGCTCTCCACTGAGCAGATTGCCGAATTGTTTATTTCCTTGTCTAACGACAATGATGCAGTTTTGGGCAATTTCGTTCGTACCCTCGCAGAAAACCGGCGTCTCGCACTCCTGCCGGAGATTTCCCGGCTTTTCGAAATGGCCAAGAGCCAGGAAGAAGGGGTCAAGGAGGCGGTGGTGCATTCCGCATTCCCCATTGACGAAAACCAAGTGGCTGCCCTGCTGCAACAGCTGGAACCCCGCTTCGGTACCCGCCTCATTGCTCGCGTCGAACTCGACCCGAGCCTGATCGGTGGCGTACGAATCGCAGTGGGTGACCAGGTGCTGGATGCTTCAGTCCGCGGCAAACTCGACGCGATGGCCGTGGCGCTGAACAACTAGGAGAATTTCATGCAGTTGAATCCTTCCGAAATTTCTGAACTGATCAAGAGCAAGATCCAGAACCTGCAAGGCGCATCGGAAGTGCGTACGCAGGGCACCGTTGTTTCCGTCACTGACGGTATCGTTCGTGTGCATGGCTTGCAAGACGTTATGCAAGGTGAAATGCTGGAATTCCCCGGCAACACCATCGGCATGGCACTCAACCTCGAGCGCGACTCCGTCGGCGCCGTTATCCTCGGCGAATACGAGCATATTTCAGAAGGCGACGTGGTCAAAACCACCGGCCGCATTCTGGAAGTGCCCGTCGGACCGGAACTGCTTGGCCGCGTGGTCAACACCCTCGGTCAACCGATCGATGGTAAAGGTCCCATCAACGCCAAGGAAACCGACAAGCTGGAAAAGGTCGCCCCAGGCGTCATCTGGCGTAAGTCGGTGTCCCAGCCGGTGCAAACCGGTCTGAAGTGTGTGGACTCGATGGTGCCGGTCGGTCGCGGTCAGCGCGAGCTGATCATTGGCGACCGTCAGACCGGCAAGACCGCTGTTGCGGTCGACGCCATCATCAACCAGAAAGGCAAGAACCTCTTCTGCGTTTATGTGGCAATCGGTCAAAAGGCATCCACTATCGCCAACGTCGTTCGCAAGCTGGAAGAGCATGGCGCGATGGAAAACACCATCGTCGTTGCCGCCTCGGCCTCCGAATCCGCTGCACTGCAATACTTGGCACCGTATGCCGGTTGCACCATGGGTGAGTACTTCCGCGATCGCGGCCAGGACGCCCTGATCGTTTATGACGATTTGACCAAGCAGGCTTGGGGCTATCGTCAAGTTTCCCTGCTGCTGCGTCGTCCGCCAGGCCGTGAAGCCTATCCGGGTGATGTTTTCTATCTCCACTCCCGTCTACTGGAGCGTGCAGCTCGCGTTTCTGAAGCTTGGGTTGAGCGCTTCACCAACGGAGAAGTCAAAGGCAAGAGTGGTTCGTTGACCGCCCTGCCAGTGATTGAAACCCAGGCAGGTGACGTTTCCGCTTTCGTTCCGACCAACGTGATTTCGATTACCGATGGTCAGATCTTCCTGGAAACCGACCTGTTCAACGCTGGTATCCGTCCCGCGATCAACGCCGGTATTTCGGTGTCCCGCGTCGGTGGTGCCGCTCAGACCAAACTGATCAAGAAGCTCGGCGGCGGTGTTCGTCTGGCCCTGGCTCAGTATCGCGAACTTGCTGCTTTTGCCCAGTTTGCTTCCGACCTCGACGAAGCCACCCGCAAGCAGCTAGAGCGTGGCCGTCTGGTGACCGAGCTGATGAAGCAGGCCCAGTATTCCCCGATGAGCATCTCCGAGATGGCCGTGACGCTGTACGCAGCGGACAAGGGCTACTTTGATGATGTCGAAGTCAAGCGCGCGCTGGAATGCGAAAAGTCCTTGATCAGCTACCTCAAGGCCAATTGCGGCGATGTCATGAACACCATGGAGTCGAAGGCTGACCTCGACGGCGAAACTGAAAAGGCCCTCGCCGCCGGTATCCAGGCTTTCAAGAACACCTGGGCTTGATCTTAGGAGAACGCCATGCCTAGCGGCAAGGAAATTCGCAACAAGATCAAGAGCGTTGAAAACACGCGCAAGATCACCAAGGCCATGGAGATGGTGGCTGCATCCAAAATGCGCAAGGCGCAGGAACGGATGCGGGCTGCCCGTCCTTATGGCGAAAAGATCCGGCGCGTTGCGGGCAACCTTTCTCATGCGCTGACCGAATACAAGCATCCCTTCCTTGAGAAGCGTGCCCAAAAAGCGGTCGGTATCGTATTGATCAGCTCGGACAAAGGCCTGTGCGGCGGTCTGAATTCCAACGTCCTGCGCCTGGCTCTGGGCAAGATGAAGGAATTTGATGGTCAGCAGGTCAAGTTCCAAGCGACTTGTATCGGCAACAAAGGTCTGGGTTTCATGCAGCGCGCCGGTGCTTCGGTGGTCTCGCACGTGATCGGGCTCGGTGATACACCGCATCTGGAAAAGCTGATTGGTCCGCTGAAGGTTCAGCTCGACGCCTATATCAATGGCGAAATCGACGCGCTGTACATCGGCTACACCCGTTTCATCAATACGATGAAGCAGGAACCGGTTTTCGAAAAACTGCTCCCGCTCTCCGACGACGTGGTCAAGACTGACCACCAGCCGGGTTGGGATTATGTCTACGAACCGGAAGCCCAGGCAGTCATCGACGATCTCTTGATCCGCTATGTTGAAGCTTTGATTTATCAGGCCGTGGCAGAAAATATGGCTTCCGAACAGTCAGCGCGAATGGTGGCCATGAAGTCGGCCTCCGACAACGCGAAGAACGTGATCGGTGAATTGAAGCTGGTCTACAACAAGGCCCGTCAGGCCGCGATTACCAAGGAACTCTCGGAAATCGTAAGCGGCGCAGCCGCCGTCTGACGCAAGCGCGACGCTTTTAATTATTGGGGATTTGAATATGAGTCAAGGTTCCATCGTTCAATGTATCGGTGCGGTTGTGGACATCCACTTCCCGCGCGACGCGATGCCGAAGGTCTACGACGCACTCAAGCTGGATGCAGCCGAAGCCAATGGTATGGCAGAGGAAGGCCTGACCTTCGAGGTTCAGCAGCAATTGGGTGACGGCGTCGTCCGTACCATCGCCATGGGTTCTTCCGACGGCCTGCGCCGCGGTATGAAGGTTAATAACACCGGTGCTGGCATTTCCGTGCCGGTCGGCATGGGCACGCTGGGTCGCATTATGGACGTTCTCGGTCGCCCGATCGACGAAGCCGGCCCGATCGAATGCGACGAACTGCGTGAAATTCACGCCGCCGCACCGAAGTTCGACGAACTGTCGTCGTCGGTCGATCTGCTCGAAACCGGCATCAAGGTGATCGATCTGATCTGCCCGTTCGCCAAGGGCGGCAAGGTCGGCCTGTTCGGCGGCGCCGGCGTCGGCAAAACCGTCAACATGATGGAGTTGATCAACAACATCGCCAAGCAACACTCGGGTCTTTCCGTGTTTGCCGGTGTTGGTGAGCGTACCCGCGAAGGTAACGACTTCTATCACGAAATGAAGGACTCCAACGTTCTCGACAAGGTCGCGATGGTGTTCGGTCAGATGAACGAGCCGCCGGGCAACCGTCTGCGCGTCGCACTGACTGGTCTGACCATGGCCGAGCGTTTCCGTGACGACGGTCGTGACATTCTGTTCTTCGTCGACAACATCTACCGCTACACGCTGGCCGGTACCGAAGTGTCCGCACTGCTCGGCCGTATGCCTTCCGCCGTGGGCTATCAGCCGACGCTGGCTGAAGAAATGGGTCGCCTGCAAGAGCGCATCACCTCGACCAAGGTCGGTTCCATCACCTCCATCCAGGCCGTTTACGTCCCTGCCGATGACTTGACCGACCCGTCGCCTGCCACCACCTTCCTGCACCTCGACTCCACCGTCGTGTTGTCGCGTGACATCGCCTCCCTGGGTATCTACCCGGCCGTCGATCCGCTCGACTCCACCTCGCGCCAGCTCGACCCACAGGTTGTCGGTGAAGAGCACTACTCGGTTGCTCGTGCCGTGCAGATGAATCTGCAGCGCTACAAGGAATTGCGCGACATCATCGCAATTCTGGGGATGGACGAATTGTCTCCTGAAGACAAGCTGGCCGTTTCCCGCGCCCGTAAGATTCAGCGTTTCCTGTCGCAGCCGTTCCACGTCGCCGAAGTCTTTACCGGTTCCCCGGGCAAGTTTGTTCCGCTCAAGGAAACCATCAAGGGCTTCAAAGGTATTTGTGCCGGTGAATACGACCACCTGCCGGAACAGGCCTTCTACATGGTTGGCGGTATCGAGGAAGTTATCGAAAAGGCGAAGACACTGCAGTAATGCAGTATCAGCAGAATAGGAGCCAGCAATGGTTATGACCGTTCATTGTGATGTCGTCAGTGCCGAAGAATCCATTTTCTCCGGCCTGGTGGAAATCGCAGTGTTCCCCGGCGAAGCCGGGGAACTGGGCATCCTGCCAAAGCACACACCGCTTCTGACCCGCATCAAGCCCGGCACCATTCGTTTAAAGGTGCCGGACAACAGCGAGTTCGAACTGGTCTATGTGTCCGGTGGCATGCTTGAGGTACAACCCGACATGATTACCGTGTTGGCGGATACCGCGATTCGCGCCCACGATCTGGACGAAGCCAAGGCGCTGGAAGCCAAGAAGCATGCCGAGGAAGCCCTCGCCAATCGGCAAGCAGAAATGGATTACGCCGCCGCCGAAGCCGAACTGGCTGAAGCGATCGCCCAGTTGCAAACGATTCAACGTCTGCGCAAGCACACGCACTGAGATCGATTGCCATGAAAAAAGCAGCCTGCGGGCTGCTTTTTTTATACGCTAATTTTTCAATGCCAAAGGAAGTCGACCGCCCCGCTGTCGAGCAACTCAGTCCTCAAAGCCGCCCAAAGCGCTTTTCCAGACGCGCCAGATCATCACGAAGACCATTCACTGCGGCCGAAAATTTCGACACTTCGTGAGCCGAAGGAAGCAAGGCGGCCTCTTCGACACTATATTCAGTAATATTTTCCGCCAGACTGCGGCCACCGCGCAGCAGCGCGCGGTTCAAACCCTGCGCCAGCAGTCTGAAACGACGGGCCGGAATATCACCAATCAGGCGCGCCACATCCCCCTCCGCATCCCACGATAAATTGCGAAATACGAACGCCAGCGTTTCCGCAACATCGACTGCCCCCTGCAAACGAGCCGTTGCAAACAGGCGTTCACGGTCGACCAAGGCTTTGGCCGGAAAATCGTTCGGCAAACTCACTGTGACCGTGGGTTGCGACGATGGATCCGCCAAGGCCGTCAGGCCATCATTTTGAATTTGGTAGTGAATGTGCATCGCCCCGCCCTGCAGCGCCACCACCGCGCCAGCATGCGCCCGCAAGCGCTCACACGCCCACGGCGATTGCCGGAGCACATGATTGAGCGAACGGATGAATAAACGATCCAGACCCAGCATGTGATTTAAAATTTGTAACCGCGGTGCAGGGCGACCACACCCAGCGCCAGGTTGAAATACTCGACACGTTCAAGCCCGACGCCTTCCATGATCTGCTTCAAACTTTCCTGATCGGGATGCATGCGGATCGACTCGGAGAGATAACGGTAGCTGTCGGCATCCTGGGTCACCAGTTTCCCTACCCGCGGAATGATCTGGAAGGAGTAGAAGTCATAAACGGGGGCCAGCGGCTTCCAGACCTGTGAAAACTCAAGAATCAGCAAACAGCCCCCCGGCCGCAAGACACGGCGCATTTCGGCGATGGCTGCATCTTTATGAGTCATGTTGCGCAAGCCAAAAGCCACGGTCACGCAATCAAAGTAATCATCGGGGAAAGGCAGTTTTTCGGCATCGCATTGTGCCACCGGCAGCATGTAACCCTTGTCAGTCAGACGGTCGCGGCCACGGGCCAGCATCGCATTATTGATGTCGGTCAGCCAGACCTGGCCCTGCGGCCCGACCCGCTTGGCAAAGGCCAGTGACAAATCGCCCGTCCCGCCCGCGACATCCAGTACCCGGGCACCGGGTCGAACACCGCTGCGCTGGATGGTGAACGCCTTCCACAATCGGTGCAGGCCACCGGACATCAAATCATTCATCAGGTCGTAGCGACTGGCCACCGAATCGAAAACCTCAGCGACCCGCCGGGCTTTTTCCTGCTCGGCGACGGTTTCATAACCAAAATGGGTTGTTTCGTTTTTCATCGTATTAGTGCCGTTGACCGCAAGCAGATCCGGCGCTCCGGACTGAATTGTCAATATCGCGCGATAAACCTTGCGCCGCCAGTTGTTCGAGATAAGTTGCCCACAATGCATCCGCGTGCACCGCCAGATTGTGGAGCAAATCCCAAGTATATAAACCGCTGTCGTGACCATCGGAAAAAACCAGGCGCAGGGCATATGTTCCCACGGGTTCAATTTGCAACAGATCGACTTCCCGCTTGCCAGTCTGTAGCACTTCCTGACCCGGCCCATGCCCACGCGCCTCAGCGGACGGGGTGTACACCCGCAGGTACTCAAAACTCAGCCGATAACTTGCTGTGTCGTAAATCAATTCCAGTTGCCGCGACGTCTGATGCAACCGGATCTCGGTCGGTATCGGCGTGTCTTTTTCCATGCCTGCCATGCGATTCCCCAATTCAAGCCCGTTAGTTTAGCGCAGCCCCAGGCAGACGTACTCAAGCATCGCTGTAGCTCACCCGATCAAAATCGCTGCCCCGCTGCAGGATGTTCAACATTCGCAAGCGCCCTAGGCGCTTATCCTGGCGCGTCTCCAAGGTCCGGCTGGCCTGGTACAGACCCAGCGGCAGCACCAGCGAAGGTTCCTCGCCCACCCCGGGCACCGCAGGTAACTTGAAGGCCACCGCATAGCGGAGTGCCGGAACACCCTCGCTGGGCAAAGGCAGCAAGCGAACCGCCAAGGCTTGCGGCAACCCCGGCAGGATGGACAAGCCACAGACCAAGGCACCCGCCTGATTCTCGACCAACCAGGTGACATGCGCCAGAAAAAAGCGTTTGCTGTCCGGCGGACAGACCGCGACCAGTTGCCCGTGCTGCAAACTATGCCCGGGCCCATCGCGGCGCAGCCTGAAACCACTCGCCGAATGGTTAAGAACACACCAGCTTTCGGTCTGTTCCGCAACATCCAGCGGCACGACAGCAGCTGCAACTTTGTCCCGGAAAATGTGTAATTGAACATGGTCACCACGGGAATATGCTTGCCGGCTATCCTGCGCAACAAAGGGCTGACCTGCCACCTGCTGATAAATCGCCTCCAGGCCACTGGTCAGGCGTGCCTGACCGTCGCTGGCAAAACGCCGGAAACGACGAACGGCGAGACTCTGACTCCACGGCGCAACCAAGGACTGCAGCAAATGGATCACCTTGCCGGCCGGCTCCTCGCCCAGACCCAGTTGCTCTGGCCGCGACGTCTTTTTGAGTTTAGCCAGGGCATGGCGCGCCTCACGACCGACCGCCCGGATATCGAATAAACGCAAATTCGCCGTCGTCTCACCAGCGCCTTCCGCCGGGCACAGCGGCACATCGCGGTCCAGATGAATGGGCAGCGTTCTTTCCTCGCTCACCGGCGGGCGTAATACCTGAGCCTTGCTTGACCATAACTCAGCCCAGCGCCGAATCATGTCGATGTTGCGTGCCCCCTGACTAGCAGGTCCCGCCAGATCACTCAACAAAATACTGGCGTAGGTGGCCAGACAACAAGTTTCAGCCGATGCCATAAAGCGGTCGGTGACCGACCGCTCCGCCAAGGACAATTCTTCAGCAACCTTATACGCCGCATGCACGGCCAGCCAGCAACCACCGACCAGTTCACGGCAGGCGCGGTAATGCTCAAAAATCAGCCGGCCGTTGTAGTAGAGACAACGCTGCAAGACCTCGGCCAGAAACTGCTGGGCATCGCTACTCGGTGGCGGCATGTCAACGCGCTGGGCGCAAAGTGCATAAGCCTGCGCCATGCGTTGCAAGACCGCCTGGCAACGCAGGAAGGCCAGAGTCTCCAACTCACTCAGCGGAACGGGCCGCTGGCTGTAGTGACGAGCCAACTCTTCCCGAACCCGGCCCACCCCGGCGCGTAACCGCTCCAGCACGCCGAACAACACGTCGGGTTGCGGTGGCACGCGCAGCAGGCTGTCCAGCAAGCTGAGAACACCCTGTTCATAACGGACCGGATCATCCACCGGCAGTACGGCCAGATAATCCGCCGCCGCCTGGACACTGCCGACCACCGGCGCAAGAGGCAAGCGACTCATTGCGGAAGGTCTGGCAAGGCGGCCAGCGCCTGCTGCATGGCAGCCGCCAACTGCGCCGCCGACACCTTTGGTCGTAGCCCGGTCGAATCACGCTGGCGCCGCCCCCAAATGGGTTCAGGAAAATGCGGGTCGTCGGCCCAGCGCGGAATGATGTGCCAATGCAGGTGCGGCACCATATTGCCAAAACTGGCCAGATTGATTTTCAGGGGATCGTAGAGCTGACGCAGCACCGCCTCGACCGCGAACACGACCGCCATCAGCGCCTGCTGCTGCGCCGTGGACAAATCACTCATTTCGCGGACATGGGCCGTCCAGATGACCCGGCAAAACCCGGGATAGTCGGCCTCGTTGACCAGAACAATCCGACAGGCCGGCGACGACCAGAGCAACTCGCCCGCCGTCGTCGAACACAGTTCACACCGCCCGGTTTCGCTCACCTCGATCTCCCTTGCTCATCGCGCTCTGGCTGTCCGATCCGGCCCTACTGGCCCCCAGGGTCAGTCCGCACGCAACCGCTCACAACAATACGCGCTCGATCCCACCACGATTGGCCTTACCGACATAGTCGGCCATCCAGTTGTCACCCAGCAAGTGCTTCGCCATTTCAACCACGATGTAGTCAGCCTGCGTTCCGGCATCGTCATCATAACGTGACAGACCCTGCAGACAGGCGGGACAAGAGGTCAGGATCTTGACCTCGCCCTGGAAACCATCGGCCCGTAATTTTTCGGCCCCTTTCTCGATTTCCTGCTGCTTGCGGAACTTCACCTGGGTGGCGATATCCGGCCGCGAATAGGCAAATGAACCGGAGTCACCGCAGCAGCGATCTGTCAGCGGCACATCCTGACCCATCAAGGCTTTGGTAACGGCCAACGGCGCATAGGCCTTCATCGGTGTATGACAGGGATCATGGTACATGTAGCGCGTCCCTTCGACGCCCTCGAGCTTGACGCCCTTCTCCATTAGATATTCATGGATATCTAGCAGGCGGCAGCCCGGGAAAATCTTTTCGAACTGGTATTTCTGCAACTGATCCATGCAGGTTCCACATGAAACAATCACCGTCTTGATGTCGAGATAATTCAACGTGGTGGCAACACGATGGAAGAGCACGCGATTGTCGGTGGTGATCTTCTGCCCCTTGTCCTCGTCACCCGAGGATGTCTGCGGATAACCGCAGCACAAATAACCAGGCGGCAGCACCGTGGTGGCACCGACCTGATAGAGCATCGCCTGCGTCGCCAAGCCGACTTGCGAGAACAGGCGCTCGGAACCGCAGCCCGGAAAATAGAAAACGGCATCCGACTCATCGGTCGTTTTGTGCGGATTGCGGATGACCGGGATGACCTTGTCGTCCTCGATGTCGAGCAGGGCCCGCGACGTCCGTTTGGGCAAATTGCCCGGCATGGGCCGGTTCAGAAAGTGGATGACCTGCGTCTTGACGCTCGGAGCGCCGAGCGTTGCCGGCGGATGGGCGCGGCTATCCTGAACCAGGCCAATGGCCTTGGCCGCCTTGTGGGCCAGGCGCTGCGCCTTGAAACCAAAGTCCATCATTACGCCGCGCATCAGCTTGATGGTCGCCGGATCCTTCAAATTAAGATACGTCATCGCCGCCACGGTCCCGGGACTGAAGCGCTTTTTGTCCTGCTTGCGCAGGAAATTGCGCATCGCCACCGAAACATCACCGAAATCGATGTCGACCGGGCAAGGTTTGACGCAACGGTGGCAGACCGTGCAATGGTCGGCCACATCGTTGAATTCGTCGAAATGCTTGAGCGAAATACCACGCCGGGTCTGCTCTTCGTAAAGGAAGGCCTCGACCAGCAACGAAGTCGCCAGAATCTTGTTGCGCGGTGAGTAAAGCAGGTTGGCCCGCGGCACGTGGGTCGAACAGACCGGCTTGCATTTACCGCAACGCAAGCAATCCTTGACCATGTCCGAAATCTTGCCGATCTCGGATTGCTCCATGATCAGCGACTCGGTACCCAGCAAGCTGAACGACGGCGTATAGGCATTGCCCAGGTCGCCACCGGGCATCAGCTTGCCCTTGTTGAAACGGCCTTCCGGGTCGACCTTTTGCTTGTAGGCGCGGAAAGGGCCGAGTTCTTCTTCGGTCAGGAATTCCAGCTTGGTGATGCCGATGCCATGCTCGCCGGAAATGACGCCATCGAGCGAACGCGCCAGATGCATGATGCGCTCGACCGCCTTGTTGGCGGTTTGCAACATGTCGTAATTGTCGGAATTGACCGGGATGTTGGTGTGCACATTGCCATCGCCGGCATGCATGTGCAGGGCGACAAAAACACGGCCGCGCAGCACGTCCTTGTGGATGGACTCAATGCGTTCGAGGATGGGACGATAGACCCCACCATCGAAAATTTTGGCCAGCCGCGCCTTCAACTCCTGCTTCCACGACGTACGAACCGAATAATCCTGCAAGCGATGGAACAGGATCGGATTCGCCGCCCGATTGGTCAACTCGCTGGCCACCACACCGTAGGACGCAAAACGCGACTCAGCCTCGGCCAGCGGCAAGTCGAGGTTGTCGAGCAGCCATTCCCAGCGCAGGCGAACCGCAGCCACATAATCGAGCGCCGCTTGCTGGCGGTCGCCAATCAGCACCTCTTTGTCGAGATTGGCATCGCCCGCATGCAAGGGCAACTCACCTTGCAGGAACACGGTCAACGCGTCGCACAGGGCCAATTTGTTCTGCGTCGACAACTCGATATTGATGCGCTCGATGCCATCGCAATAGTCGCCCATGCGCGGCAGCGGAATCACCACGTCTTCATTCACCTTGAAGGCGTTGGTGTGGCGGGAGATGGCGGCGGTCCGCGAACGGTCAAGCCAGAATTTCTTGCGCGTTTCGCCGTCGACCGCGATGAAACCCTCGGCAGCCCGCAGGTTGCACATGCGGACGACTTCTGACGCAGCGGCCATCACCGCCTTTTCATCGTGGCCGACGAGATCGCCGATCAGCACCATTTTTGGGCGACCGTGGCGCTTGGCCTTGGTGGCATAGCCGACAGCCTTGACGTAGCGCTCGTCGAGATGCTCCAGACCGGCCAGCTGCACACCAGCGGCATGCCCGGCACCGCCCGGCTTGAAGTAATCGGTGATCTCGACAATGGCCGGCACGGCCTCGCGCACCTGGCCGAAAAACTCTAAACAGACGGTCCGCGCCACCGGCGGCATTTTGTGCAGCACCCAGCGGGCAGCGACGATGATGCCGTCCGTGCCTTCCTTCTGCACGCCGGGAATGCCCCCAAGGAACTTGTCGGTCACATCCTTACCCAGCCCGGTCTTGCGGCAGGCCGCTCCGGGCATGGTCAGGACCTCCTCGCCGAGCAATTTCCTGCCGCTCGGATCGAAGCGCTTGACGCGGAACTCAACATTTTCCTGCTCGTGGATCTTGCCGTAGTTGTGATTGACCCGCTCAATCTCCAGCCAATTGCCATCGGGGTCGACCATCTTCCACCAGGCCAGATTGTCGAGCGCCGTGCCCCACAGCACGGCCTTTTTGCCACCCGCGTTCATGGCGATATTGCCGCCGATGCAGGAAGCCGAGGCCGAGGTCGGGTCGACCGCAAACACGCGGCCAGCCAGCGAGGCGGCTTCGGACACCCGGTCGGTCACAACACCGGCGCCGGTGCGAATGGTGGCGTACGGCGTTTCATGGCCAGCCAGCACCAGCTCCTCAACCGGACCGATATCGATCAGTTTTTCGGTATTGATCACCGCCGAATACGGCGTCAACGGCACAGCGCCACCGGTGTAGCCAGTGCCGCCGCCGCGCGGGATGATGGTCAGACCAGCCTCGATGCAACCGCGCACCAGATGGCCAATCTCTTCCTCCGTATCCGGATAGAGAACGACGAAAGGATATTCGACGCGCCAGTCGGTGGCATCGGTGACGTGCGAAACGCGGGCCAGGCCATCGAAGGCGATGTTGTCACGACGGGTATGCTTGCCGAGAATTTTCAGCGTCTTACGCCGCAAGTCCCAGGTTTCGGAAAAATGCTGGGCGAAGCGGTCGACCGCAAGATGCGCCGCTTCAATCAAGACCTTGACCTTGGTCGACCGTTCCGGGTCCTCCGCCGCGCTCTCCGCCCGCCGCCGCTCGACTTCGCGCAGACGATGGCGCAAGGCCTCGACCAGCGCATCACGCCGCTCACGGTTATCAAGCAGGTCGTCTTCCAGATAGGGGTTGCGCTGCACCACCCAAATATCGCCCAGCACTTCGTACAACATGCGGGCGGAGCGCCCCGTCACGCGTTCGCTGCGCAACTCATCAAGCGTCGCCCAGTTATCAGGGCCAAGCAGGCGGATGACGATTTCACGATCGGAGAACGACGTGTAGTTATAAGGAATTTCGCGCAGGCGGGCAGTCATGGAAGCAGCCGTGGTCCGTCAAAAGGTGGATTTTAGCGTATTGCAACGCAACACGCGGACTCGGTAGACCGGGTCCGGCAGTCAAGGTTCAGGGCTGCCCCGTATTGACCTGATTTCCCGTGGTCAACACAGCGCCGCCCCTGTTCATGCCGCCTGCACCAGCAGCCAGTAACGGGCAAATTTGCCAGCGGCCATAAATAGACAACACGGCAGCCAGTGCAAACGCAGCCAGCCGGCGGCCAAGCACAGCGCATCGCCGACCAGCGGCAACCACGACAACAACAGGACGGGGCTGCCCCAACGGACAAGCTGGGCCTGGTACGGCAGATTGTCCATCCGCTGCCAGCGCGGCAGGTAGCGGCCACACCCCCACGACGTCAGGCCACCCGCCGTATTCCCCAGTGTCGCCAGCCAGAGCGCGGTCGACGCCTGTTCCGGGTGAATTTGCAGGAAACCCCACAACACCGCCTCCGAGCCGCCGGGCAATACGGTGGACGCCAGAAAACTGGCTAAAAACAAGCCACTCAGTCCCTGTTCCGCCGTGACGTTTAGCCACTCCACCCGTAGAATCCCCCTTTTGCCTTGTTGAGCTGCACGCATGCACCCGGATTATCTCGAAAAAGTCCTCAATGCCCAGGTTTACGATGTGGCGGTCGAAACGCCGCTCGACCTGGCCGGCAATCTTTCGGCCCGGGTTGGCAATCGCATTCTGCTCAAGCGCGAGGACATGCAGCCGGTCTTTTCATTCAAATTGCGCGGCGCCTACAACAAAATCGCCAGCCTGTCGGCCGACAAGCTCAAACGCGGCGTCATCTGCGCCTCGGCCGGCAACCACGCCCAGGGCGTCGCCCTGTCGGCCGCCAAGCTGGGCTGCCGGGCAGTCATCGTCATGCCGGAATCGACACCGAACATCAAGGTCGACGCCGTGCGCCGGCGCGGCGGCGAAGTGGTGCTGGCCGGTTCGTCCTACGACGATGCCTATGCCAAAGCGCTGGAACTGGAAAAAGCCGAGAAACTGACCTTCGTCCATCCCTTCGACGATCCAGAGGTGATCGCCGGGCAAGGCACCATCGGGCTGGAAATCCTGCGCCAGCATTCGCGCCACAATGGCCCGATCGAGGCGGTATTCTGCGCCATTGGCGGTGGCGGCCTGGCAGCCGGGGTGGCCGCCTACATCAAGCGCCTGCGTCCGCAAATCAAGGTCATCGGCGTCGAAACCTTCGATGCCGATGCCATGAAACGCTCACTGGCCGCCGGCAAGCGGGTTCGCCTCGATCACGTCGGCCTCTTTGCCGACGGCACCGCCGTCAAGTTCGTCGGCGAGGAAACCTTCCGCCTGTGCCAGGAATATCTCGACGAAGTCATCCTGGTCGATACCGATGCAATCAGCGCCGCGATCAAGGATGTCTTTGAAGACACCCGCTCGATCCTCGAACCGTCCGGCGCCCTAGCCGTGGCCGGCGCCAAGGAATACGCCCGCCAGCACACGCTCAAGGACAAGAATCTGGTCGCCATCACCTCCGGCGCCAACATGAATTTCGACCGCCTGCGTTTTGTCTCCGAGCGCGCCGAGTTCGGCGAACAGCGCGAAGCCGTCTTCGCCGTCACCCTGCCCGAGAAACCCGGCGCTTACAAAAAATTCCTCGCCCTGATCGGCAACCGCAACGTCACCGAATTCAATTACCGCTATCACACCGCCAGCGAGGCGCATGTTTATGTCGGTGTGCAGGTGGTCGACCGCAAGGAATCGATCAAGCTGGTAGACAGCCTGCTCAAGCACGGCTACCCGACACTGGACCTGACCGAAGACGACCTGGCGCGCAACCACGTCCGCCACATGGTCGGCGGCCACGCCCCGGCTGTCTGCCAAAATGGCCTGCGCGAACTGATCTACCGCTTCGAATTTCCCGAACGGCCGGGTGCGCTGATGAATTTCCTCACCCAGATGAGCGGCGGCTGGAACATCAGCCTCTTCCATTACCGCAACCATGGCGCCGATTACGGCCGGGTGCTGGTCGGCATCCAGGTGCCGACCGACGACCTGGCCAGCTTCAGCGCCTTCCTCGACAAGCTGGGTTACACCTATTGGGACGAAAGCAGCAACCCGGTCTACAAACTTTTCCTGGGCTAAATGCATTTTTTGCATAAGAAACTGAAAATTGATTCTTTTCTCAGCAAAGTCCGGCCTTTAGACTGCGCCTAAACTTACCGGGAGTCGTACCGATGAAAATTGCTCAAAATGTCACCGAGCTGGTTGGCAACACGCCACTGGTCAAGCTCAACCGTGTCACCACCGGCACTGGCGCAACCGTCGTCGCCAAGCTGGAGTTCTTCAATCCTGGCCACAGCGTCAAGGATCGCATTGCCGTCGCCATGCTCGATGCGGCACAAGCCGCCGGCCAGATTGGCCCGGACACGGTCGTCCTAGAACCCACGTCCGGCAACACCGGCATCGGCTTGGCCATGGTCTGCGCGGCACGCGGCATCAAGGCGGCTTTTGTCATGCCGGAAACCATGAGCCGCGAACGCAAGCTGTTGCTGAAAGCCTACGGCGCCGAGTTGATCCTGACGCCGGGCGCAGAAGGCATGGGCGGCGCGATTGCCAAAGCCCAGGCGCTGGCCGAAGCCGACCCCAAATATTTCGTACCGCAACAGTTTGAAAACCCGGCCAATCCGGCCGTCCACCGCAACACCACCGCCGAGGAAATCTGGCGCGACACCGACGGCCAGGTCGACATTTTCGTTGCCGGCGTCGGCACCGGCGGCACGGTCACCGGTGTCGGCGAAGTGCTCAAGGCAAGGAAACCCGGCGTACAGATCGTCGCCGTCGAACCCGATGCCTCGCCGGTGCTGTCCGGTGGCGCCAAGGGGCCGCACCCGATCCAGGGCATCGGTGCCGGTTTCGTGCCGGGCGTGCTCAATACCACCGTTTACGATGAGGTGATCCGCGTCAAGAACGACGACGCCTTCGCCACCGCCCGCCAGATGGCGACCGAAGAAGGCCTGCTGGTTGGCATTTCTTCCGGCGCCGCGACCTTCGCGGCACTCGAACTGGCCAAGCGTCCGGAAAATGCCGGCAAACTGATCGTTGTCATCATTCCGTCCTTCGGCGAACGTTATTTATCGACCGCGCTGTACCAGCATCTTGAGGTCTAAGTCCGTGCGGCGCCCCCTCTAAAATGGCGACGCAGGCCAACCCGGCGGCTGGCGATTTCGACCACATCGTCGATCGCCGAGCTTCCGAATCCATCAAGTGGGGCAAGTACGCCGGGCGCGATGTGCTGCCTCTCTGGGTCGCCGACATGGACTTCGCCGCGCCGCCGGCCGTGATTGATGCCCTGCAACAGCGCATCGCCCACGGGGTTTTTGGTTATGGCGAGGCGACGCCGTCGTTGAATCAGGCGGTCATCGACCATCTGCAGCGCGAGTACAACTGGACGATCGCCGCCGAATGGATCGTCTGGCTGCCCGGCTTGGTCAGCGGCCTCAACATTGCCTGCCGCAGCGTCGACGGTGCCGTCCTGACCGCGACCCCGATTTATCCGCCGTTCTTGTCTGCCCCGCGTTTTTCCGGTCGTCCCCTGCAGCAAGCGCCCCTGTCCCTGGGCGATGCCGGCTGGCAGTGGGACAAAAACGCCTTGCAAACAGCGTTGACCGCAGACACCGCCCTCTTCCTGCTCTGCCACCCGCATAACCCGGTCGGCCGCTGCTGGAAACGTGATGAACTACTTGATCTCGCCCACTTTGCCGAACAGAACGACCTGATTGTCTGTTCGGACGAAATTCACTGCGGCCTGATCCTTGATGCTGACAAACGTCATACCCCCTTCGCCAGCCTGAACCCGGCCATCGCCCGCCGGACCATCACACTGATGGCACCGTCAAAAACCTTCAACATTCCCGGCCTGGGCTGCGCCTTCGCGGTCATCAGTGATCAGGCCCTGCGCCGGCGTTTCCGTCGCGCCATGGATGGCATCGTGCCGCACATCAATGTGCTCGGCCTGGCAGCTTGCGAAGCCGCCTACCGCGACGCCGAAGACTGGCACCGCGCGTTGATCACCTACTTGCGCGGCAATCGTGAGCGCGTGCTGGCCACGGTCAACAGCCAAGCGGGCGTTAAAATGGCGGCGGTCGAAGCCACTTATCTGGCCTGGATCGACGTCCGCGCCCTTGGGCTGGCAGAGCCGGCGGCACATTTCGAGGCACATGGCCTGGGTTTGTCCGATGGAGCGGATTTTGGCGCGCCAGGCTGGTTACGGCTCAATTTTGGCTGCCCCCGCCGCACGCTGGACGAAGCTCTGCAACGTTTTGTCGAGGCCTGCCAGAACGCCCCGGCGCAATAAACAAGGTACGCCCGAACGTCCGTCAGACCGGCCTGATCAGCCGGCGCAGCGGACAGCCCCCGCCTCGGTGACCAGCCAGTCCAGCCGCTGATCGTGTGCCTCTGGCCGGATGCTGGGCAAACGATTGATCTCGAAGCCAACGCCGACGGCCAGCGGCCGTGGGGTCAACGCCGCCAGCGTCCGATCAAAATAACCACCGCCATAACCCAAGCGGTAACCCGCACCATCAAACCCATTGAGCGGCAACAAGATCATGTCCGGCCACAGCCAGTCTCCATCCACCGGCGTTGGAATGCCATAGCGGTCGGCCTGCAGTTCGCTACTGGCCGACCATTCCCGAAAAGCCAGCGGCTGTTCCGGCCTGACCACCACCGGTAGCGCGGCCCGCCGGCCTGCAACACACCAGCGATCGACCACTGCCCGCACATCCGCCTCCTGCTTGATCGGCCAGCATAGAGCCAACACCTGCGGCGGCGGCAACGCGGCCAGCAAATGCGCGACAATGCGCGCCGACCACGCCGCATGCGTCGCCGGGTCGAGCGCCTGCCGGCGCTGCTGCAATTCGCGCCGGATGGCTTGACGCCACGCCGTGTTATCCTCAATTCGCCCTGTCATCAGCATAATCTAACATGAAGCTTCGCCTCCTCTTTGCCCTCCTCGTCGTCTCCATTGTCTGCCCGCTGCAGGCCGAGGAACGCGGTGATCGCGCCTTTCTCGCCACCCGCGACGCCCTGAAAAACGGCAAACTGGACCAACTGGAACAGAATCTGAGTGCAACCGCCGGCCACCCGCTGGCAGCCTATGCCGAAAACTATCGGCTGCGCGTCCTGCTGGGGCGCAACGAACCAAGCGGCATTCCCGCTTTTCTGGCCGCCCATGACGGCAGTTACGTCGCTGAAAAACTGCGTGCTGACTGGTTGCGCTGGGCGGGCAAACGCGGCGCTTGGGATCTGATCCTGGCTGAATACCCCAAACTGCAGGCCGCTGAAACCGACCTGACCTGCTACCAGCAACAAGCCCGACTCAACCTGGGTGAAACCGTCGTGCTCGACGAAATCGCCAGCCAGTGGCTGACCCTGCTTGAACCACCAGAAGCCTGCCAGCCCTTGCTGGCACATCTGGTGAACAGCCAACGCGTCAATCACGATGCCATCCTCACGCGGGCCCGCCGGCAGATTGAAGCCAACCGCGACAGTTGGGCCGCCCGCAGCCTCGCCTATTTGCCGGATTCCCTGGCCCCCAACAGCCAACGTTTTGCCCAGGCCACCAAGAGTGGCATGGCCTTTCTCGCCAAACAATCCGGCAACTGGTCGGCCAGCCGCGCCGAGCGCGAACTCACCCTCTACGCCATCCAGCAAGTGGCCGGCAGCGATCCTGGCATCGCCGCCGACCAACTGACCCAGCGTGAAAGCCGCCTGCAAGCCGACGAAAAGCACTGGGCCTGGAGCCAGATTGCCTTGCAAGCCGCTCGTCGCCATTTGCCTGAAACCATTGACTGGTATGGCAAAGCAGGCAATACCCCGCTCTCCGACGAGAACCGGCAATGGAAAGTCCGCGCAGCGCTCCGCGCCCTCGACTGGGCGCTGGTCCGACGCAGCATCGAAGACATGCCCGCCGAACTTGCCGCCCGTCCGGAATGGATTTACTGGCTAGGTCGAGCCTACAAAGCCGGCGGCCGGACTAGCCGGGCCGACGCGCTGTTTGGCCGGATCAGCCGACAAGCCAATTTTTACGGCAATCTGGCCGATGAAGAACTGGGGCTGACCATCACACCGCCCCCGCGGGCTCGTTCGATCAGCACGGAGGAGGCGCAGGCAGCGCGTGACGTGCCCGGACTGTCGCGGGCACTGACCTTCTTCCGCCTTGACCTGCGCCTTGAAGGCGTACGCGAGTGGAATTGGAGCTTGCGTGGCATGACCGATCGCCAGTTGCTGGCCGCCGCCGAACTGGCCCGACAGCACCAGATCTGGGACCGGGCAATCAATACCGCCGACCGCACCCAGCATGAACACGACTATAGCCTGCGTTTTCTCGCACCTTACGGCGACCAGGTACGCCCGGCGGCCCGCGAACAATCGCTGGATGACGCCTGGGTCTATGGCCTGATGCGTCAAGAGAGCCGTTTTATCACCAGCGCCCGGTCGACCGTGGGCGCCTCCGGCTTGATGCAATTGATGCCCGCCACCGCCAAATGGGTCGCCAAGAAAATCGGCCTGCGCGATTACAGCCACAGCCGGGTCAATGACACCGAGATCAACGTGCTGCTCGGCACCTCCTACATGCGTCTGGTTATGGAAAACCTCGACAACCATCCGGTACTCGCCTCTGCCGCTTACAACGCTGGACCCGGCCGCGCCAAGCGCTGGCGCGCCGAGCGACCGCTGGAAGGTGCCATTTATGCCGAAACCATTCCATTTAGCGAAACCCGCGATTACGTCAAAAAAGTCATGAGCAACGCGGTGTATTACTCGACCCTGTTCAACGGCAAGCCAGATTCCCTCAAGGCGCGCCTGGGCACAGTCGCTCCGACCGGCGGACAAGCGATGAAGGATGCCGATCTCCCTTGATTCACACAGGCCACATACTACTTTCGTCATATTGACATAACATAAATTAGCGGTCTAAGCTCGCCTCTCTGGACGTATTATGCAAAACGAGAGGCAGTATCATGGGCAACACATCGGCAAGCCGCCATGGCTTTACCCTCATTGAGTTACTCATCGTCATCGCGATCATCGGCATCCTGGCCGCCATCGCCATGCCAAGCTATACCAACTACATCCGCAAGCAGGAATTGCGTGCAGCAGAGAGTAGCTTGGCCTCGATGACCCTGGCCATGGAAAACCGCTACATGCAAAGCTTCAGCTATCCGGCGGCAACCACTACAACAGCCGACAGCCAGAGCGCCCTGACTGGCTGGGCACCGTCCCAAAACAAGTTTGACTACATCATCCTGACCAAGGATGACAGCGCCCGCACCTACACCTTGCAAGCCAGCGGAACCGGAACCATGGCGGGCTGCACCCTGAGCATCACGGAGTCGAATGTCCGTAGCGGCCCCGGCTGCTTCGGCTTCAGCAGTTGGAGCGAATAAATGCCCCTCGTGCATGCGCAGCAACCGCGAGCCGATAGCGGCTTCACATTGATCGAGCAGATGATCACCATCGCCATTCTGGCCCTGATCGCAGCAACCGGACTCCCCTTGACCAGCGCTTGGATTGATCAGTCAAAGGCTGGGCAGGCCGCTGCCCAGATCAGAAACGCCTACAACAAGAGCCGGGCATGGGCATTGCGCAGCAACGAAGCCTGGCTGTGCCTGAGCAACGGCAGCCTCTATGTTTTCGACCAGAAACCAAGTGCCTGCACTAGCACCGGCGCCCGCTGGCAGGCTGAACTGGCAGGCGGCAGTAGCACTCGCGTATTGCTCGGCGATGTCAGCAGTGACAGCAAAACCCAGCCAACGGACCTGTCTTGCCTGGCTTTCGACAACCGCGGTTGGCCCAAAACAGACAGCCTCGGCAGTACCGCCTGCGCCGACCGCAGCACGAGCACAATCACTGTCGTCCGAGGGAGCGCCTATGTTTCCAGCAGCCTTTACTAAGCGAATTAATCACCCGCAAGCCGGCAACACGCTACTTGACGCCTTGATCGCCATGATCATCACCGCCGTCATCGCTCTGGGCAGCATCCTGATCTCGGCCAAAGCCAGCGTCGCCCAGCGCCAAAGCTTTGCCCAGGAACAAGCCGCAGTGCAACTACGTGCCTTGATGAACTCGGCCCCATCCGCCGCTGGTACCCCCCTGATTGATCAATGTGCCACCGGCGCCAAAACAATCCAGCAAACGATCACGATCAAAGGCACAAACCTGGCAGTCACCGTCAACTGCGAATCGATAGGTGAATCCCTGCTGGTGCAAAATAATGCGGGTGGCCAGCAAACGCTGGACCTGCCAGAGGATCTACCCGCCAAATACCAGCTCAGCATGTCCGTTACGTCCAGCGATTGGTTTGGCGAGGACGGCGCGATGAAGGTGGGTCACAGCACATCCACCAAAACACCATGAACCCGCTACGTTCATTACCGGGCACCCGGCAACAAGCCGGGGTGTCCTTGGTGTCACTGATGATCGGCCTGTTACTCGGCTTGATGTCGGTGCTGGCCGCAGTATCGCTTTTTCGCACCCAGACCCAGCAAGCCCGGACCAGCCAAAGCATGGCAAAAACCCTGGAAGCACAAACGCTGTCGCTGCAGGTCGCCGAACTCGAAATACAACGCGCTGGTTTTGGCCTTGAAGACAGCGATGGTCATGTCGCAGGCACACCCAATATTGACTTCGTCCTGCTCAGCGCCAGCCGCCCCGGCAGCACTCAAGGTAGCAGTGCACAGAGCCTGAGCGGCACCCGACAGACCATCTCAGCCACTGTCAGTTCAGGCAATGCCGTGCTCTGGCGCTGGCGTAATCCGGAGAACGGCGCCTATTTATGCGCGGGCTTGATTGGCTACGATGGCGGCCTGCAGGCGCTGACCGATACCGCCTGCACCCAAAGTAGCGATCTGGCCAGCCAGGCATGGCCAAGCACGGCCCTGCGCAGTATTGCCGCCAACACAACCCGCCTCAGCGTCGACTTTAAGGTGCAATCGGGAGATTGCAGTCCCTATGGTCACAGCAGCGCAAGCGCATCACTTTTTGTCACACTGACTGTCACGCCGGACGTCACGGCGACTGATTCACCCTGGAATTCCACTGACAGCAGCCAGCGAGAGAACAACCGGACCACTTTGGAAGCCAGCAGCAATTTTTGCCTGACGGGAATCCGCTCATGACGACACACGCCCCCCTCTCTCCACGACGCCAGCAACGTGGAGGCATCAACATGCTTCTGGTCAGCCTGGCCGGGCTCGCGGCCCTCGCGGTGACTGCCAACAACATGGGTGCCATAGGCAGCCATCAGGAGAGCAACCTCACTTTTCATGCCAATACGCAAGCCAGCACCCGGGCCTGGCAAGGGGTGGAAATCATCCGTCTTTACCTGGAACAAGCCGGCACCACGATTACCACCGGAGAAAAGATTAGCGTACCCAGCCAAGGCGGACTATCAGCCACCCTGAGTATGATCCAGCAACAAGCGGCAGATGGCACCTGGAGTGAGGTCGCCAGTATCGATTCGACCAAGCCCTATCGCGTCCGGGCGCAAATCCAGTCGCAGGCGGGCATTGCCAGCCGCGCGATCGAGACGGTTTATCTCTACAACCCGAGCAGCAATACCGAAACACCGACCAGCACACCGGACATCAAGCTGGAAAGCGTGTCGATTCACTCCAATCTGATCCTGCAAGGGGGCGTCAATATCAAGGGGAGTACCAACGGCAACTTCATGGTCGATGGCAATGCCGACTTATCGGGATCGGTCACCGGCATCAACGAACTGTGTGCCACCGGTGACGTCAAGATACAAAGCGACATCACGGTCAACCGGGTGTGCTCGAACAAATCGGTGACCATCAGCCAAAGCGCCACCATTCTTGAAGTCATCGCCATTGGCCAGGTCAACCTGAACAGCGGTCGAGCAACCGTCGACCAGGTACACTCCAACGCCGACGTGATCTTTGGCACCGGCGGCACCACGGTCAATACGGTCAACACCAAGGGCAACGTCACCATCACCAGCGGGAGCGGACAAATCACGGGCACCCTGAACAGCGAAGGCAATGTGGTCTGGAAAAACACCTTTGCCGGCAACCTCATCAATGCCAACGGCAACGTCGAGTATCGCCCCAAGAGTGCTGCCACTATCAACAGTCGTGGCAACGTCACCTTATTAGCTGGCGACAGCAGGGTTCAAAATATTTTTGCCTTGGGCTGGATCGATCTGCAAAGCAGTGGGGGAGGAGCAGGGGTGACCGGGCAGCTTCGCGGGGGCAGTTGGGTCAATTGGAAAACAGGCAATACCATTGTTGACGGCATCGTTCGCGGCGACATCAAGGGGACTGCCGCGAGAGCCTGGGAGCCTATCGTCAACGTGTTCAAAAACCCCAATCTGGTGATCGACATTCCGCTCGTTTCGGTCGCCGTCATTGACCCCATCGTGATGGAACGGCCGGAGATCGACGCCAATCAATTCAAGGACTCAGCCAATTACGTTTTTTTCTACGAAAACGGTAAGAGAAAAGTCACCGTCCGCAATGTAGACGGCATTGACAACGGCACCTACTTCATCGCCTCGTACACCACCAACAACAAGAACGATTATTTGTGCACCGCCGTGGACGGCGCAGGCAAGTGCAGTGCACCGACCACGCCCGGCAAAACCCTGTGCATGGGTTTTGGTAACGGAAATGCCTGTTTTGACCAGTCGAGCGCGGGAAACTGGGTTTTCAACGGACAGAGCATGGCCCCGGGAACCGCTTGGTTTGAAGGCAATCTCAAACTAGCCAACGGCACCTTCATCAATACCTTTCTGGCCACCGGAAACATCAACATTACGCAGGGCAGCGTCAAGATTTATTCGCCCAATTACGCTGGTTATGCTGGCGTGTGCACCGATAGCAAAGGCTTTGTCAACACCGACAGTCGCCTGGCCGGCATCAAACCGAAAAATTATTGCATCAACGACACGTTTGAAGCTTTGCCCCTTGGCAACGTCGCCTTACTGGCAGGCAGCTACACCGGCAGCACTTTTCAGGGCGGCGATATCGCACTCAGCGCCAGTAACCAAATCTACGGCACGATCATGGCAGGCGGCCTGCTGAAAACCAGTGGCAGCACCAAAATCGTTGGCGCCCTGGTCGTTGCCAACACCCCGAAATCGAACGCCAGCACCACCATTCAGGGCGGGGTCACCATTGACCTCGGGGAATTGCCCAGCACCTTCGACCCAACCTGTGATGGCAGCGACTGCAACAGTGGCGGCACCCCAACAACCTGTAGCGGCAGCACCTGTAACGCCTCCGCAACCGTACTCTGGAGTCGCTACCTTTAATCCTGGGGGCATCGCGAAGGGCAGATTTGCCGTAGAATCCTCGCTTTCAGAAATGTAAATACCGGGGTTACAGATGGACATCAAAAAGGTTCTGCTGCTGGGGGGTAGTGGTTTTGTCGGTACCTACATCGTCAACCGTCTGTCGCAGCGCGGCATCGAAGTCACCGTGCCGACCCGGCGGCGCGAACGCACCAAGGCGCTGATCATTCAGCCCGGGGTCGAGATGCCGGAAGCCAATATCCACTGCGAAAAAACACTGACCGAATTGATGCGCGGCCATGACGTCGTGATCAATCTGGTCGGCATTCTGCACAGCCGCGATGTCAAGCTGCCGTATAGCGCCGATTTCGCCCAGGCACATGTTGAACTGCCCAAAAAAATCATCGCCGCCTGTCAGGCCAGCGGTGTTCGCCGCCTGGTTCATATGAGCGCCCTCAAGGCCGATCCCAAGGGGCCATCCGAATACCTCGCCTCCAAGGGCGACGGCGAAGCGATCGTACTGGCTGCCCGCGATCGCCTGGACGTCACCGTCTTCCGGCCGTCGGTTATTTTCGGCCTGGGGGATTCTTTCCTGTCGATGTTCGCCAGCGTGCTGAAAAAAGCGCCGATCTTCCCGCTCGGTTTCGGCCACGCCCGATTCCAGCCGGTGTGGGCGGCGGATGTCGCCGATGCCTTCGTCGATTGCCTGAGCAACGACGCGACCTTCGGCCAGGCTTACGACCTGGTCGGCCCGACGACCTACAGCCTGCGTCAACTGGTCGACTACACCGCCGAACTAACGGGCAGCCGGGCCCGTATCGTCGCCTTGTCAGAAGGCTGGGCCTATCTGCAAGCCGGCCTGATGTGGCTGGCCCCGAATCCGCTGATGTCGCCGGACAACCTGCGCTCAATGCAGGTCGACAGCGTCTGCGACGGCCCATGCCAGCCACCGGCCCACTGGCGACCGGCCGCCCTTGAAGCCATCGCCCCGACTTACATTGCCCGCAGCACGCCGAAGGGCAAGCTCGACAGCTTCCGCTTCCGCGCTGGTCGCTGAGGACCGACAGGCAGCCGTGCAGGTCTTCATCGTCGGCGGTGCCGTCCGGGACGAACTGCTCGGCCGGCCGTGTGACGACCGCGATTACGTGGTCGTCGGCACGACCCCGGACGCCATGCTGGCGGCCGGTTTTCGACCCGTCGGCAAGGATTTCCCGGTTTTCCTGCACCCGACGACCCAGGCCGAATACGCCCTGGCCCGCACCGAGCGCAAAAGTGGCCATGGTTACCATGGCTTCACCTTTCACGCGGCGCCAGATGTCACGCTGGAAGAAGACCTCGCCCGCCGCGATCTGACCATCAATGCCATGGCACGCGGCGCTGACGGCTCGCTGGTCGACCCTTTTCACGGTCAACGCGACCTGGCGGCCAAAATCCTCCGCCATGTTGGCCCGGCCTTTGCCGAAGACCCAGTACGTATCCTGCGAATTGCCCGCTTTGCTGCCCGCTTTGCCGATTTCAGCATTGCACCGGCCACCCTGACCCTGATGCAGGACATGGTCGCCAGCGGCGAGGTTGATCACCTGGTTGCCGAGCGGGTGTGGCAGGAACTGGCCAAGGGACTACTGGAAGACACGCCGTCGCGAATGTTCGAGGTTCTGCGTTCCTGTGGGGCGCTCAAGCGTCTGCTACCGGAAGTCGATGCCCTGTTCGGCGTGGCTCAGCGCGCCGAATACCACCCCGAAATCGATACTGGCATCCATACCATGATGGTCATCGACCAGTCGGCGGTATTCGGCTACCCGCTCACAGTGCGCTTTGCCGCGCTCTGCCACGACCTGGGCAAGGCCACCACCCCAGCCGACGTACTGCCCCGGCACATCGGGCACGAACAGCGCAGCGCCCAATTGACCGAAGCACTGACCGCCCGCCTGCGCGTTCCCAACGAATGTCGCGACCTGGCCCTGCTGATGGCGCGATACCACGGCAACATTCATCGCGCGGCTGAATTGCGTCCCAACACCCTCGTCGAACTATTTGAAAAAACCGACGCACTGCGTCGCCCCGAGCGCTTTGAACTATTGCTGGCAGCCTGCCGCTGCGACTACACCGGCCGCGGCGGTTGGCAGGATCGGGCCTACGAGGCACCGCAACGACTGCGCTGCGCCCTGCGCGCGGTCAACACCGTCGATGGCGGAAAAATCGCCCAGCAATGCGTTGACCGCGGCGACATCCCACAGCGCATCCACGCGGCGCGCGTTGCCGCCGTTCACCTGGCCTTACAGGAGACGGCTCAGCAACCAGAGCAAGGCTGAAAAAATCAGTGTCGACGCAAACGGGAAGGTATAGGCTCGACCACGCCAGCGAAAGGCCATGTCGCCCGGCAACTGACCAAAGCGAATGAAACGGGCCAGATGGGGCGTGACCAGACCCAGCAGAAAGATCGCCAGGACCAAGGTCAATATCCATTTGAACATCGGCGCCGCCCAATTTGAAAACCCGCATTAGACCACGGCGAAAGAAACAATCCCCATGATTACCACGCAGCACATCGGCGGCATCGAACTTTTCAGCTGCCGAACCCGGAAAAAAAAACCCGGCCCGGAATTGCTCTTCGTTCACGGCGCCTTCGCCGGCGGCTGGATGTGGACCGAAACCTTCATGCCCTTCCTGGCCGACGCCGGCATCAGCAGCCATGCCTTGTCGCTGCGCGGCCACGGCGGCAGCACGGGGCGGGACCACATCCACGGCCACTCGATCGCCGATTACGTCGACGATGTGCGGAGTATCGTCGACCATCTGGCCGGCGACCCCCTGCTGGTCGGCCATTCGATGGGTGGTTTTGTGGTGCAGAAATATCTTGAGCATTACCAAGCCCCTGGCGTGGCGCTGCTCTGCTCAGTGCCTCCACAAGGCTTGATCGCGGCGCAATTTCATCTTCTGATGCAAAAGCCGCAGCTCTTTCTGGAAATCAACCGCATCATGAGCGGCGAATACACCGATACCGACACGCTACGCGACGCCTTGTTTGCCGGCGAAGCCGATGAAGCCATGCTGGCCACCTGGCTGGCCCGCATGCAGCCAGAGTCGCAACGCGCCCTGTGGGACATGTCGATGTTCAACCTGCCCAATCTGTTTGCCATGCACCAACCGCCGATGCTGATCGTTGGCGCTCAGCATGACGTTCTGGTCCCCGCCTTTCTGGTGCAGACCACCGGCCACACCTACCGCCAGCCGGCGCACATCCTGCGCGATATGGGGCATGCCATCACCCATGAAAAAGAATGGCCGCAGGTTGCGGCCATGTTGTGCGACTGGGCCCGGGAGATCAAGCCTTGACGTCGACCGCCGCGCCCAGATTCGGAGGATTGCTCGACACCGCCGGCAAGGCCTGGACCAACTGGGCCGCCGCCTGCGCCTGCAGGTCGAGTGCTTTTTTCAAAACCAGCGTGTTGACCGCGTCACCGGTTTGCGACTGCGACAACGCACTGCTTAAACTGCCGATTACACTTAAATCCATCTTGCACTGACTCCTTTTCGGTCACACACTATTCGCTCAGTGTAGCCGCCATGCCTGACAACGCAATGACCAAGACGCCCGCCACCGCTCCACAGCCAGCCACCACCGAGACCTCCCGCCATCGCCGCGGCCAGTCATCCTCGTTGTCCGACGATATCGCCGCCCTGGAAGCCTCGCTGCTAGCCGACATTGAAGCCTTCGACCTCGATGCCGCCGAACGCAAGCAGCGCCAGGACACCCTGAATACCGTCGGCGGTGGCCTGCGGGCAACCGCCGCCAGCTTTCCCGACATTGCGCCCGGCGGCACCTGGCGCACCCCGGAAGCCCACAAGGCCGAAACCACCCGCCAAGCCACCGCCCAGATCAGCCAGGACGGTGATCTGTTGACGCAATTGCGGCAGCAGGCCAGTGCCCAGCAAGCGGCAGAGCGCGATGCCAGCCGCCGCCAGGCGGTCCAGGACGACGATCTGGATCGGGCACTGCGGCAGATTTTTCAGTATTTGCATGAGTTGACCCAGCAACTGAACATCCTCAAACCAACCATCGCACACCACTACCCGGTGGCTGAGCAGCAAGTACTGCGCGAACTGGTCTGGCAAGAAGGCTTTGCCGACTACCGGACGCAAGATCAAGCCAGCGGCAACCGCGCCGAATTGGTCAGCCTGGGCATTCGTCTGGACGGTGCGCCATCGTTCAAGATCGAGCGGGAAGGGCCGGCTATTGAGCGCTTACGAACCCAGTTATTCGACTGGGGGCTGCGCTTCAACTGTCGCGAATTTCATAATGCGCGGCGTTATGTCGAGCGCGCCGAGTTCGAGATCAGTGGCAGCCTGAGCGTCAACATCCGCTGGCAGGCCGACTTCGCGCAGGGCCGACTGCTGTTTGAAGCCCGCAACCTCGAACGCCTGGGGACGGTTCAGCACCACGTTCGGCCAAGCGCGGTCGACCAGGCCTTGCTCGAAGAACTGGGCCGCCTGCTGCTGGGTCAGCGCAGCCGCTTCCGCGAACTAGCACGGCGCTGAAACAAGGCCTTACAGGCGATGGCGCTGGTCGCCGCGACTAAAGCCGCACAGCGTATCCGGAATACCGCGTCCAATGGCAATCACCTTGAAGAGTTCGCCCATTTCGTGCGGCATCAGCAACTGATTGGCGGCGGCCGTCTGGCGAATGTAGGTCTGGCTACCGAGCTCAATATCGGCCAGACGATCGAGTAATCCGCAATTGAGCAGGAAGTTGCCTTGGTTGGCATAGCCCAGCAGATCGAGCCCAGCACCGTGTGCGGCAGCGATTATTGCCGTGAAATCAACGTGGACCGTGACATCCTGCAAACCCGGCAAGTAAAACGGATCGGGATGGGCATGGTGTCGATAGTGGCACATCAGTGTGCCGCGACCACGTTGCGGATGATAGAACTCATGGCGCGGGAAGCCATAATCAATCAGCAACAGCGCACCACACTGCAAACGATGCGCCCACTCGGCCGTCCAGGCCCGGGCCGCCAGACCAATTTCACTCTCGAACCCCGGCGGCACGGTGCAGGTCGCTGCAATTTCCTGGGCCGCGACCAGCAAGGCGCCGCTCGCCGGCCGTTCGTTCCACGTGAAACGGCCCGCTGCATCGACCGTGACGCCCCGCTCGAAAATGCCGTCGGCGCGCCAGGCCACCACCTCAGCCGGCAGGGCATCGAGTAACTCGTTGGCTACCACCACCCCAGAAAAACTGTCAGGCAAGCGATCGAGCCAGCACACCCGGTCGATCAGGTGTGGCGCGGCAGCCAACAACGTCTCACGCTGACGCTGACGCAGGTCGGGGGAAAGATCGAGAATATGGTAGTGATCGGGCAAAGCATGGCGTGCTTCCAGAGCCAGTAGCAGGTCAGCCGCCAACCGGCCAGAGCCAGCACCCACTTCCAGCACCGCCGGGGCGGACATCGCCATGATTTGCGCCACCTGCGCGGCCAGCGCCTGGCCAAACAGCGGGCTCATCTCCGGGGCAGTCACAAAGTCACCGGCCGCCCCAAATTTACGCGCCCCCGCCGTGTAATAGCCCAAAGCCGGCGCATAGAGCACCAATTCCATATAGCGGGCAAAGGATAAATGGCCGTCTGCCGCCTGCACCGCGTGCACGATCAAATCGGACAGACGCTGGCTATGCGCCAGCGCATCGGCATCAGGGGCAGGCATTGCCATGGGAAAGCCTCAAAAGGGGCGAATTTTAGCCTGCACTCGCCCCCGGCAAGCGGTGCAGTGTGATATTTTTCCGGCATTAACGGAGGGCAAAATGAAAATTCGGCAACAAACGTTCAGCACCCAGCAAGACATCCAACATCTGACCCCAGCCTTTGCCGATATTTCGCCCGCTCTGGTGATCGTCTTTGCTGCGGTCGACCACCTGGCGAGAGCCGATTTCCTGCCGGGTCTGCGCCAGCTTTTCCCGAGCAGCCAATTGCTCGGCTGCTCCACCGCCGGTGAAATCACGGCGCAAGGCGTAGATGATGGCAGTTGCACGATCACCGCCATCGAGTTTACGAATACCGCCGTGCGCAGTGCCAGTACCGTGCTGAGTGACATGGCCGATTCACAAGCGGCCGGTCGCCGCCTTGGCGCAGCGCTGGCCGCCCCCGACCTGAAAGCTGTTCTGGTATTCGGTCCGGGCGTGGCAATCAACGGCAGCGCCCTGGTTGATGGCATGACCGACGTGCTCGGCCAAAACATCCCGATTACCGGCGGCCTGGCCGGCGATGGCGGACAGTTCCAGCGCACGCTGACCCTGGGTGAGGCAGGCGTCAGTCACCAACACGTGGTGGCCGTCGGCCTGTGTGGCAGCGGGCTGCGCTTCGGTCACGGTTCTTTTGGCGGCTGGGAGCCCTTCGGCCCGGCCCGCAAGGTCACCCGCTGCGTGGGCAATATGCTCTACGAACTCGATGGCGAGCCGGCGCTGGCCATCTACAAACGTTATCTCGGCGAACACGCCAAGGGCCTGCCGGCCTCTGGCCTGCTTTTTCCCTTCGCCATGCTCGGTGATGATCACAGCGCCGTCGGCCTGATCCGTACCATCCTCGCTGTCGACGAAGCGACGGGCAGCCTGACCTTGGCCGGTGAAATCAAGGCCGATGGCTATCTGAAACTGATGCATGCCAGTACCGAGAAGCTGGTCAATGGCGCCGAAGCCGCCGCCGAAGCCGCCGCCGACATGCTGGCCAGCGAGAGTGATCAACTGGCCATTTTGGTCAGTTGCGTCGGCCGGAAACTGGTCATGGGTAATCGCGTCGATGAAGAAGTTGAGGCCGTCGCAGATGTGCTGGGACAACAGGCCTGCCTGACCGGTTTTTATTCCTACGGCGAAATCAGCCCATTCACGCCGGGTGCCGCCTGCAAGCTGCACAATCAGACCATGACCATCACCTGCCTCAGCGAAGCCTGAGCGCCCGACCGTGACATTACCCGCCTTCCCGCCTGGGCAAGCCGCCACCATCAGTCAGAAGGGCCTGCTGCGCCAACTCAAACGCAGCCTCGGCATTGATAGTCCGACCGCCCTGGCGGCGCTTCTTGCCCGTCTGCCAACCCTGGCCGCCAGCGCCCCGCCGGAACTCCAGAGCATCCTTGGCGGGCTGGGTGATTTCTTGCACCGCGTCGACGGCAGTTACGCCCAGTACGAGCGGGATCTCGATTTGCGCACCCGCAGCCTCGAATTGTCATCGGCCGAATTGTCCAGCGCCAACAACCAGTTGCGCGATGAGTTGAACAGCCGTGAGGCTGCCTTGGCGTCACTACGCAGCATCCTTCATGAATTGCGCCCAGGCGAGACCGCAGCCTCTGGTGATAGCGCCGTCGACGACATCACGGCGCTATCCCGGCAAATCGGCCAACTTGTCGCCGAAAACGAGCAAAACCATCGCGAGCTCGCCAACCAGAAATTCGCCCTCGATCAACACGCCATCGTCAGCATTACCGATGCCAGCGGCGCCATTATTTATGCCAACGACCGCTTCTGTGCGATCAGCGGTTACCAGCGCGATGAACTGATCGGCCAGAATCATCGCCTGCTCAATTCCGGGCAGCATTCGCCCGAATTTTTTCGTGCGATGTGGCAATGCATTACCGAAGGTCGCGTCTGGCAGGGCGAAATGTGCAACCGCGCCAAGCAAGGTGAGGCGTACTGGGTCAATGCAAGCATTGTCCCGCTGCTCGACGCACATGGCCTGCCCGCCCAATATATCGGCATCCGCACCGACATCACCGATCGCAAGCGGATGGAGGAAACGCTGTCCGAACAACTGGCGCTGGTCGAAGCCCTGCTTGAGGCCATCCCCCTGCCAGTTTATCTAAAAGATCCGCAAGGTCGATATCAACGGATCAATCGGGCTTTTGAGCTGTTTTTCCAGGTCGACCGCAAACAAATCATCGGCCAAACCCTGTTCGATCTTCTCCCCGCCAGCGACGCAGCCCTCCATGCCGAAAAGGACAAATTGCTCCATAGCACCGGCGGCGTGCAGAGCTATGAAGCCATGGTTCACAGTCGTGATGGAACATCGCACGACACCATTTATCGCAAAGCATTACTCACAAAACGAAACGGCCAGACCCTGGGCCTACTCGGTACCATCATCGACATTACCGAGCGCAAGCGCGATGAAACCGAACTGCGCCAGGCCAAGGATGTCGCCGAAGCAGCCAGCCGGGCAAAAAGCGATTTCCTGGCCAACATGAGCCACGAAATTCGCACCCCGATGAACGGCATCATCGGCATGACCGACCTAGCACTCGACACCGCACTGACCGAAGAGCAGCGCGAATACATGGGCTTGGTCAAATCCTCTGCCGAGTCGCTGCTGACCATCATCAATGACATTCTCGATTTTTCGAAAATCGAAGCCGGCAAGTTGTTGGTTGAACATATTTCCTTCGATTTGCACCGGGTCATCGCGGATACTTTGAAAAGCCTGGCCCTACGGGCCCATGAAAAAAATCTTGAACTGATCAGCGAAATCCTGCCCGACGTCCCGCTACACGTCATTGGCGACCCCAACCGCATTCGCCAGGTGCTGATCAATCTGGTCGGCAACGCCATCAAGTTCACGCCGCAGGGCGAAATTACGCTGCATACGCGCTGTCTCAGTCAGCACAACGGCCACGCGATGGTGCATATCGCGGTCCACGATACCGGGATCGGCATTGCCCCGGATAAACAGAAAGCCGTCTTCGAATCCTTCACCCAGGAAGACACCTCAACCACCCGAAAATTTGGCGGCACCGGCCTGGGCTTGTCAATTTCTCGTCGCCTGGTCGAACTGATGGGCGGTGAGATGGGGCTGGAAAGCACGCCAGGCCAAGGCAGTGTGTTCCACTTCACCCTGCGCCTGATGCTCGACCAGTCCCCCCCGCAGACCATCCGCCACGCCCTTGGCCTGCGGAACAAACACTTGCTGATCGTCGATGACAATGCGACCAATCGCCGGGTGCTGGCCGGCATGCTGCACGCGTGGGACATCCAGACCACGGCCACCGCTTCAGGACCGGAAGCCCTGAGCATCGTCGAGCAACAGCCACAAGCCTACGATGGCATCATTCTCGACGCGCACATGCCGGAAATGGATGGTTATACGCTGGCCAGCGCGTTGCGCCAGCGCTGGCCGGACGGCCCGCCCATGCTGATGCTGTCGTCCGGTGCCATGCGTGGTGATGCCCAGCGCTGCCAGGAAGTAGGGATTGCCGGCTTCTTCGCCAAACCGATTTCTTCTGAGGAGTTGCTGGTCGCCCTGAGTCGTATTTTCGACTTGTGCCGTGATCATCAACAGCCACTACCCAACCAGCTCGTCACCCGGCACGCCTTGCGTGAAATGCAGCGCAGCCTTGATATTCTGCTGGTCGAAGACCACCCGACCAACCAACGGCTGGCGATCAGCCTGCTCGAGAAGTGGGGACACCGCCCAACGCTCGCGGTCAACGGCCAGGTGGGCGTCGAATTGTTCCGCCAGCAACGTTTCGATCTGGTCCTGATGGACATGCAGATGCCGGTCATGGGGGGCCTGGAGGCAACCCGCCTGATTCGTGCCCATGAAGCCGCCCAGCAGTTGCCAACCACGCCGATCATCGCCATGACGGCTGCCGCCATGAACGAGGACCGGGCCGCCTGCCTGGCTGCCGGCATGGACGATTACCTGGCCAAGCCCATCAAAACCCGGGCCCTGCTCGAAAAACTGCTGGCCCTGGGTGGGCACGTTGGCGATATCGAAGCCACACCCAGCGGCTTTGATTATGGCTTGGCTTTGCAAGGTGCTGACCAGGAAACCGTAGAAATCATCGCCGGCATTTTTCTCGCCACTTGGGAACAGGATATTGCGCAGTTACAACGCAGCCTGCTTGAACAGGATGCGGCCTTGTGCGAACGAACCGCCCATAGTCTACGCGGCACGCTAGCCAGCTTCGAGGCCGAACCCGCCATTCGGGTCGCCGCTGACATCGAATTACGTGCCCGCAGCGGTGACCTGTCCGGCCTGACGCCGGAAATTGATTCGCTGGCCCAGGAAATTCGCCGTCTGGCCCCTCATCTGCAACGCATCGCCGAGCAGTTCTCGGAGTAAACTGGCGGCCCTTTTGTCTTGCTCGCCGCTTCGACTCAACGTTCCGGCCATCGTCGACTCTCATGGCACTATCGAACTCTCTGCAAAAACTGCAAAAATCCCTGGAAAGCCGTACCGGCAAGGCCATCATCGACTATCAGATGATTGCAGACGGCGACACCGTGCTGGTCTGCTGCTCAGGCGGCAAGGACTCGTACACCTTGCTGGCCATGTTGATGGCGCTGCAAAAGCGAGCCCCCGTCCGCTTCAAGCTGATCGCGATGAATCTCGACCAGAAACAACCAGGCTTTCCCGAACACATTCTGCCGGCCTACTTCGCGTCGATCGGCATCGAGTATCGCATCGTCGAGGCCGACACCTACTCGCTAGTCAAGGAAAAAGTGCCGGAAGGCAAGACCACCTGCTCGCTCTGTTCCCGCCTGCGGCGTGGCATCATCTACCGCACGGCCAAGGAATTGGGTGCCAACAAGATCGCGCTCGGCCACCACCGCGACGACATGGTGCACACCCTTTTTCTCAACATGCTGTTCGGCGGCAAGCTCAAGGCCATGCCACCGAAGCTGGTCACCGACGATCAGGCACACGTCGTCATCCGGCCATTGGCCTATTGCGCAGAAGCCGATATCGCCCGCTTCGCGCGTGGCATGGATTTCCCGATCATTCCGTGCAATTTGTGCGGCTCGCAGGAAAATCTGCAGCGCCAGAAAATCAAGGAAATGATGGCTGACTGGGACCGCCGCTTTCCCGGTCGTACCGAAGCGGTCTTCACCGCCATGCAAAATGTCGTTCCCTCGCACCTGGCTGATCGTGGCTTGTTCGATTTTGCCGGTTTGACAGTCGACACCATCGTCGACGAGGGAGATATCGCTTTTGACCCCCCCACCTTGCCATCCGCTGCAACGTCCGCGGCGGTCAACTGGTTGACCCCGGCCCCTTGAGCAAGGACCTCGTATAATCCAGGCGATTGCCACCACTTCCGGGGCCATAAATTGACTGACAGCCACCCGTTTTCCATCCTTCTGCTCGCCGATATCCCCGGCGCCAAGCGCCTGCACGCCAGCCTCCGTCCCGACGAAGCAGCGCATGCCATCGAGCGCTGCAGCAAACGCATGGCACGATCCATCGATGGTTATTCAGGCCAATTTCTGCACCAGGTCAACGACGAGTTGCTGGCCCGCTTCACCAATGCGGACGAGGCTTTGCTCGGAGCCTTTGACATGCGACAGCGGATTGCTGACCTACCGCCGGTCGGCGGTCTGAGTCTGGCCGTTCGCATCGCCTTGCACGTGCAATCTGACGCAGCGCAAGCACAACAGGCAGTCAGCCAACTGGCCAAACTGGGCGAAGGGGGAGAAATCCTCTGCTCAGCACCTTTCGTCACAGCCTTGACCGGAACCCTGCCCGCCGACCTGGTTTATCTTGACCCGGCACGGCTGGGCGGTACGGTCGACACCGCCAATCATCCATTTATTGTCCATCGGCCGAATGCTCATGCCACACCGGCCATGTCCGTCGCCATAACGCCGAACCTGACGCCGCCACCCACGCCCCCGCTGGTCCCCAGCAGCCCCGCCCCGACTAGCGAACGACTTTGCCTACGCTATCGCGGCAAATCCCTGCTACTCGATGACAAAACCCCTTTGCTGACCCTGGGCCGCGACAGCCAGAACATGCTAGTCATTGATGACCGCAAGGCGTCTCGCCAGCACGCTCGCATTGAACGACGGGCCGACGGCTTTTATTTTTGTGACAACAGTACCAATGGCAGTTATTTGCGCGTCGCCGGCGATCCGGAACAAATGGTACGCCAGCAAGCTGTCCGTATACATGGACAGGGGCAACTCTGCCTAGGTAGTTCGTGCAACGATCCGAGCGCTGAAATCATCGAATTTGAGCCCTTATAGGGCCATTGGCCTGGGCTACTTGCCTGGCAGCAGTCGTCAGCACGCCAGGCCAGATGACAGCGCTTTACTGGCTAGCCGCCGCGTCGGCCGTGCACTTTTTCATAAAACTACTGCGGGCCGCACCCGCCAGCTTTTTCTCGCTGGCCTTGGCCTGGCAGGGATTGGCCCCGGCATCACTAACCGTCCCGCGGCATTTTCTGACGAAACTGTTGCGCGCAGCCCCGGCCAGCTTCTTTTCCTTCGCCTTGGCTTCGCAAGCATCTGGTGCGACAGTCGCCTGATCAGCCTGACATTTTTTGATGAAGCTGGTCTTGGCCGCCCCGCCCAGTTTCTTTTCTGCCGCCCGGGCTGCGCAATCCGGCGCCGCCTGGGCCGTACCGACAAAAATTACGGTCAACACCAATCCAAACAATTTTTTCATCGCACACTCCGCTGGGTTTAATCAGGTTTCGTCATCAAGCATCATACGCTGTTGGCGTACGACAAAGTCATTCATACTATCAATTCCACGGAATTGCAGGATCGTGTTGCGCACCGCCGCTTCTAATAGCACCGCCAGATTACGGCCGGCCGCCACGGGAATCACCACCTTGCGAATCGGTACCCCAAGAATTTCCTGCGTTTGCGCATCCAATGGCAAGCGCGGCGCATCACTGGCCAGCGAGGTTTTCTGCAGATGAACGATCAGTTTCAGCTTCATCTTGCGCCGCGACGCGGTTTCGCCAAAGATGGTCCGAATATTAAGAAGCCCGAGGCCGCGCACCTCAAGAAAATCACGCAACATGCCGGGGCAACGTCCTTCGATTGTCGTTGGCGCAATACGGGCCATCTCGACCACATCGTCGGCGACCAGGCCGTGGCCTCGTGAAATCAGCTCAAGCGCCAACTCTGACTTCCCCAGCCCGGAGTCGCCAGTGATCAGTACGCCCATGCCCAGAACGTCCATGAATACCCCATGCAGGCTGACCGTATCCGCCAGGCGCGACGACAGGTAGATGCGCAGTTGATCGATGACCGCCGAGCACGGTTTCGGTGAAATGATCAACGGTGTGCAACTGAGCTGACAGGCTTCAATCAACAGGGGTGGCGGCGCCAGGCCATCCGCAATAACGATGGCTGGCGGTCGTGCCTGCAGCAGATCATTGAACATCTGGCCAAAACGCCGATCACCGATCCGAACCGCCCATTCCAACTCGGCCTGGCCGATGACTTGTAAGCGCTCGGGGTGAATGATGTTGATGTGGCCGACCACATCGGCGCCGTAGTTATTTGACACCTTGATTTCGATCCGCCGGTCTTCCCCATGGCAGATCGTCCAACCCAGCAGCAATTTCTCCCGGTTGTCTTCGTAAAGCTGGGCGAGGCTAATGTGCGCGAGCGGCACGACTCACTGACTGAACAAGGCCATCACGGCGGCTGGATCAACAGCGACTTGCAATGCTTCGCGGAACGCTCGATCGGAAAAGCGTTGCGCCAGTTCGGAGAGAATCTGCAAGTGCTGCTCGGTGGCCTGTTCGGGCACAAGCAAGACAAACAACAGGGAAACCGGCCGGCCATCGGGTGAATCGAAGGGAATCGGACTAGCCAGGCGAATGACGGCCCCGGCCGCCTGCTTGAGGCCCTTGATCCGGCCGTGCGGAATGGCGACGCCCTGGCCCAAGCCAGTCGAGCCCAGTTTTTCACGGGCAAACAGGCTATCAAAAATGGCGGAACGGGCCACGCCCAGGCGATTTTCGAACAACATGCCAGCCTGTTCGAAAACGCGCTTCTTGCTGCCGGCATCAAGATCAAGCAGTACCTGCTCAAGCGACAGAATATTGGTGATTGGGTTCATGGAGAGACAAAAGCAAAGGCCGTGACAAATTCGTCACGGCCATTGAGGGGCTTATTCAGCAATGTGCAGAGCCGGCTTGTCACCGCGGTGATGATCTTGCATCTTCTGCTTGTATTTCTGAACCTGGCGGTCCAGCTTATCGAACATGGCGTCAATTGCGGCATAGAGATCATCGCCGGATTCTTCGACATGCATGTCCTTGCCTGGCACATGGACTGTGACTTCCGCCTTTTGCTTCAATTTCTCGACGGAGAGCACAACACTCACGCCAGTCACCTTGTCAAAATGGCGAACGACGGGATCAAGCTTGTTTTCGACATAGTCGCGCAGGGCGGGGGTAACGTCGATATGGTGACCACTGATCTGCAGATTCACTTTTTTCTCCTCTCTCTACAGGGTCTTGCGTAAATTGACCGGCGGGATGTTGAGCGACTCGCGGTATTTTGCAACCGTGCGTCGGGCAACCACGATTCCCTGCTGGCCTAGTATTTCGGATAATTGGCTATCCGACAAGGGCTTCTTGCCATCCTCCGCCGAGACCAGTTGCTTGATCAGGGCACGAATGGCCGTGGCAGAACAGGCCCCACCGGTATCGGTGGCGACATGGCTGCCGAAGAAGTATTTCAATTCAAAGATGCCGCGCGGCGTCGACATGTATTTCTGACTAGTGACCCGCGACACGGTCGACTCGTGCAAACCCAGAATATCGGCAATTTCGCGCAGCACCAACGGCCGCATCGCCACCTCGCCGTGTTCGAAAAATTGTTTCTGGCGTTCGACAATGGCTTGCGATACCCGGTGAATCGTATCAAAACGTTGTTGCACGTTCTTGATCAACCAGCGCGCTTCCTGCAATTGCCCGGTCATGTTGCCATTGCCACGTCGCTGACGGGCTAATATATCGGCATATAAGCGATTGATTCGTAAGCGCGGATAGGCATCTGGATTGATGTAGGCCGTCCACTTGCCTTTCAATTTCTTGACAATGACATCCGGCGTAATATAACGCGCTTCACTTTGTGCGTACGGCGCTGCCGGCCGGGGATTAAGGCCGGTAATCAAAGCATGCGCCGCCTTCAGATCCTCATCATCGCACGCGGTCGCCTTGCGGATCCGGGCAAAATCCCGGGCGGCAAGCAGTTCGAGGTGATCGGCGACAATGCGCCTGGCCAGTCGAACATCGTTATCCAGTGGTAAGGCTTTGAGTTGCAACAACAAGCATTCGCGCAAATTACGCGCCCCGATACCCACCGGGTCAAAGCTCTGAATGTGACAGAGGGCGATTTCCAGCTCTTCCGGTTCAATTTCATATTCCGGCGGCAGCGTTTCCCACAACTCGAGCAGCGGCGTCGACAGATAACCATCATCATCCAGCGCCTCAATCAGGAAGCGAACCAGGCTGCGATCCCGGTCGCCGAGTTGTGTTGCCCCCAACTGCCAGCCCAGATGATCGCGCAGGCTGGGCGTTGTGGAATGCTGGTCGTGACTATCGCTATCGTCGTCCTCGTCCCGCCCGGCACCGCTGTAAGTGCCCGCATCGCTAGTCCACCGGTCGTCGTCGACATCGGCCGGGGCACTGGGCATGTCGGACTCGTGCTCGTCCCGGGCTGGCGCCTCTTCACGTTCGTTCGCGGTCGACGTGCTCGGCGAATCAAATTGTTGGGCTCCGGCAAACGACTCACCGGTCGGCTCGTCTTCGCGCTCCAGCATCGGGTTTTCGAGCAGGTAACGCTCGATTTCCTGCTGCATTTCGACCGTCGACAACTGCAACAGCTTGATCGACTGCTGCAGTTGTGGCGTCAGGGCCAGATGTTGGGAAAGTTTTAGCTGGAGTGTCGGCTTCATGGGTGGTTCGGTGCTTCAGCCATCCGTCAGAGCCTGAAGTGCTCGCCGAGATAAACCTTGCGTACGCTTTCATTATCAACGATTTCGTCCGGCCGTCCAGCAGCCAGGACATTTCCGGCGTTGATAATGTAGGCGTGATCGCAGATTCCCAGCGTTTCACGGACATTGTGATCGGTGATCAGAACCCCGATTTGCCGCTCTTTCAAAAATCGGATGATTTTCTGGATTTCAAGCACGGCAATTGGGTCGACCCCGGCAAAGGGCTCATCCAGCAGGATGAAGCGGGGATTACTCGCCAGCGCCCGGGCAATTTCCACTCGCCGCCGCTCGCCCCCGGACAGCGCCGCCGCATTGACGTGGCGGACATGACCGATGTGCAACTCACCCAGCAAGGTCTCCAGCCGCTCATCGACCTCTCGCCGCGAAATTTTCAGCAATTCGAGAATGGCGCGGATGTTGTCCTCGACATTGAGCTTGCGAAAAACCGAAGCCTCCTGCGGCAGGTAGGACAACCCGGCTCGCGCCCGGCGGTGCATCGGCTGATGGGTCAGGCGTGCATCGTCGATAAAAACTTCACCCGCATCAGCAGCGACCAGGCCAACGATCATGTAGAAACACGTTGTCTTGCCGGCGCCATTCGGACCGAGCAAACCAACCACCTCGCCCGCCTTGACCTCGAAGGAAACGTCTTCAACCACCGTTCGCGCCTTGTAGCGCTTTTTCAGATTATTCGCTGTCAGCTTGGCTACCGGACTGCTCATTCGTCATCGACTCCGCACAAAACCCGACGGATAGCGTCGGACGAAAAGCCACGATACTGCAAAAATCGCATTTGCCGGGCCCATTCGCTCGCTGAATCGGGTAATTGTCCGAATTTTCGGGACCAGACTTGCTGACAGCGCACCCGCTCATCACCTGCCTCAGGCAAGGCCGTAGCGATGTCCACATCGCTCACGCCGCGCTGGCGTAATTCCTGACGCAGGCGGGCATCACCATAACGCAGCCCCCGCACCGCCACCCGCTGCGTGGCGTAGCGAGCGTCGGACAACAAACCCGCTGCCTGCAGGCGATCCAGTTCACCCTCGAGCACAGCGGTTGATTCGGCTTGCGGCAACAGGCGCGACCGCAACTCGGCGCGACTGTAGTCACGCCGGGCCAGCAATTTGAGCGCCTGCCCACGCAAATCAGCCATCTGTTTCAGTTGCCTTGGCGGACTTGGTCGGCTTGATGACAGTCGTTCCCGCCGCCAGACGAATACCCGCTTCAATTTCCTGAGCAATTTCGGGGTGCGATTTGAGGAATTCGCGGGCGTTATCCTTGCCCTGGCCGATTTTTTCACCCTTGTAGGAATACCAGGCGCCCGATTTGTCGACCAACTTGTGAGCAACCCCCATCTCGACGATCTCGCCTTCACGCGAAATCCCTTCGCCGTACAGGATGTCGAAAATGGCTTCACGGAAGGGCGGTGATACCTTGTTCTTGACCACCTTGACACGGGTTTCGTTACCGATGACTTCGTCACCCTTCTTGATACCACCGATACGGCGAATGTCCATCCGCACCGAGGCGTAGAATTTCAGTGCATTACCGCCCGTCGTCGTTTCCGGCGAACCGAACATGACGCCGATCTTCATCCGGATCTGGTTGATAAAAATGACCAGGGTGTTGGTTTTTTTGATGTTGGCGGTCAGTTTGCGCAGCGCCTGGCTCATCAGACGGGCATGCAGGCCAACCATCTGGTCGCCCATGTCGCCTTCAATTTCGGCGCGCGGTGTCAGTGCGGCCACCGAATCGATAACGATGATATCGACCGAGCCGGAACGAACCAGCATGTCGGAGATTTCGAGGGCTTGTTCGCCGGTATCCGGCTGCGAGATCAGCAGGTCGCCGACATTGACGCCGAGCTTCTGAGCATATTGCGGGTCGAGCGCGTGTTCGGCGTCGATGAAGGCGGCGACGCCGCCCAGCTTCTGCATTTCAGCAATGACCTGCAGACACAGCGTGGTCTTGCCCGAGGACTCGGGACCGTAGATTTCAACAACCCGGCCACGCGGCAGGCCGCCGACGCCGAGCGCAATATCCAGGCCCAGCGAGCCGGTGGACACCACCTGGATGCCTTCGTCGATTTCGGCATCGCCCATCTTCATGATGGAGCCCTTGCCAAACTGCTTTTCGATCTGTTGCAGCGCTGCGGCTAGCGCCTTTGCCTTGTTGTCATCCATGGTCTTACCTCGAAATGTTGAGCGGATTATGGCACAGGGGCCAAATATGGAACAAAAATTGCTGTCAGCCGTGTCGACCGCAAAATCGACTAACTATGACAATTGATTATATCGCGACGTCAAAACCAGGCAATCAAGTTGCGTGTATCCTTGCAAGCCCACTCCGACACCAAAATACTGTGTATTAATACAGTACATTGAGCCAGAAAGCCTTGGCAAGACAATTCTTCACCCCTGCACGCTGCCGCACACCCCTGCCTCGATGAGCACACCCTACAGCCCCCCCTGCACCCTGCCGCTCATCATGTACCTTGACGATGACTTGCTGATCGTCGACAAGCCCGCCGGCCTGCTCTCAGTCCCCGGCCGCGGCGAGGACAAGCAGGACTGTTTGCTCAGCCGTTTGCGGCAGGATTTTCCGGAAATTCTCGCCGTCCACCGCTTGGATATGGCCACCTCCGGCCTGCTCGTCCTCGCCCGTCATGCCGACATGCACCGTGCTCTGTCGCGCCTGTTCGAGAACCGGCAGGTAGACAAGCAGTATCGGGCGGTGGTCGATGGTTTACCCGGTGATGACTGCGGGCGTATCGATCTGCCGCTCATCTGTGACTGGCCAAACCGACCGCGGCAAATGGTCGACTTCACCATCGGCAAGCCATCGCTAACCTATTTTCGCGTTCTGGAACGCGACGCTGCCCAGCGCTGCAGCCTGCTCGAATTAACGCCGATCACCGGTCGTTCGCATCAGTTGCGCGTCCATCTGGCCAGCCTGGGACACCCTATTCTTGGCGACGATTTATATGGTGGATTGACCTTCGATCGGGCACCGCGCCTGCTCTTACACGCTGCCGCCATCGGCTTTGACCATCCGACCCGCGGCGAGCGGATCGAAATTGTCAGCGCCGCACCCTTTGACTGCCAAACTGTCGCGCCGTGACCGTATAATCGGCCGGTTTTTGGCCCTTTTCCCCGGTTGACCGCACCATTCATGTTGATCTGGTTTGTTGCCCTCTACCTGCTGCTTTCAATCGCCATCGGCCTGGTCGCCGCGACCCGCGTGCATAGCGCCAAGGATTTTGCCGTTGCCGGGCGCCATCTGCCGCTGCCAGTCGTCACCGCCACCGTATTCGCTACCTGGTTTGGCGCCGAGGCCATTTTTGGCGTCTCGTCCACCTTCGTCAATGAAGGCCTGCGCGGCGTCGTCGCCGACCCCTTCGGGGCCTCGCTGTGCCTGATCATTGCTGGCGTCTTTTTCGCCCGCAAGCTCTACAAGCTCAACATTTTGACCCTGGGCGACTATTTCCGCCTGCGTTACAACCGCACGGTCGAGGTGCTGACTACGATCTGCATCGTGCTTGCCTATCTCGGCTGGGTATCGGCGCAAATCAAGGCCCTCGGCCTGCTGCTCAACATCGTCACTGATGGCGCACTGAGTGAAACACACGGCATGATCCTTGGTGCGATGATCGTTCTCACCTACACCACCTTGGGCGGCATGTTGTCAGTCGCCATCCTCGACTTCGTCCAGATGGGGGTCATCATCGGTGGCATGTTGTTTATTGCCTGGCTAATTTCCGGTCAGACCGGGGGGGTCATGCCGGTCATCGAACATGCCTCAGCCGCCGGCAAGCTCGATTTTTTCCCCGATCCAGATCCCTGGCAGTGGCTGGCCTTCATCGGTGCCGGCCTGACCATGATGCTCGGCTCCATCCCGCAGCAGGACGTTTTCCAGCGCATCACCTCAGCCCGCACCGCCCACATCGCGCTCTGGGGTTCGATCATCGGCGCCACCATCTATTTCTGCTTCACCTTCGTCCCGATGTTCATCGCCTATTCAGCGACCTTGATCGACCCCGAACAGTTCAACGCCCTGATGATCAGCGACTCGCAGCGTGTGCTGCCCACCCTGATCCTGCAACACACGCCGGTCTTCGCCCAAGCCGTCTTCTTTGGCGCCGTCCTCGCCGCCATCATGAGTTGTTCGTCGGCAACACTGCTCGCCCCGTCGGTTGCCTTTGCTGAAAACATTGTGCGCGGCTTTTTCCCGCACATGGGTGACCACCAGTTCCTGCGCGTCATGCGCCTGACCATCGTCTGCTTTACCGGGGCCGTACTGGCTTTTGCTCTCAACTCCGAAGCCAGCATTTTCCACATGGTCGAAAACGCCTACAAAGTGACACTGGCCGGCGCCTTCGTGCCACTCTTCTTTGGCGCTTTCTGGCGCCGATCCACCACGCAAGGCGCCCTGTTTTCCATCGTCGGCGGCATTGCTGCCTGGCTGCTGGTCGAAGTCCTCCTCGGTGACGACAGCTTGGTGCCCCCCCAATTGATCGGCCTGGCCATCAGCATTCTCGGCATGCTGCTTGGTTCGCTGCTACCGCAACACCTCGGTCGTGGCACCGGCAATCACGACCTGCATACCCCGCTGCATCACCGGGCAGCGGCCGAAACACATCACGTCGCCGGCCACCCACCGCATTCCCACTGAGCATTTGTCATAGCAGCAGGGCTGACGTCGCCGCCGATAGGCCCTAGAATCCGGGCATGCCTGACGCCGGTCGCCGTCCCATCCTGCTTGCCCGTTACCTGGCCCTGGCCTGGTGCGGGCTGATTGTCTACGGCAGCCTGCACCCCTTTGCGGGCTGGCGTAATAACGGGGTCCGCCTGCTCGCCTTTCTGGACGCTGACTGGCCGCGCTACTGGACCGGCTTCGATCTGTTGGCCAATGTCGCGGTCTACCTGCCGCTGGGCTTCTTTTTGACCCTGGCCTTGCGTCCCTGGCCCGGCCGCTACACCGCGCCCAGTCTGGCAGTCTTGCTGGCGGCCCTCCTCAGCCTGGGCATGGAAAGTCTGCAAAATTGGCTCCCCTCACGCGTGCCGTCCAATCTTGACCTGTTGTGCAACACCTTGGGCGGCCTATTAGGCGCGGCCTGGGCACAATGGCGTGGTCACCATTTCTTCCGCCAACTGGCGACACTGGAAAAGCATTTGCTGGCGCCAGTTCCACATGCCGAGTTGGGCCTGACGCTACTCGGCCTCTGGCTATTGGTACCGTTATCGCCGGAAACCCTGCTTTTTGGCGCAGGCAATCTACGCCACTGGATCGACCTGACACCGCTACTTCCTTTCTCTGCCGAACGCTTTGCCGCCAGCGAAGCCGTAATCACAGCCAGCCAAACAGTAGCGATAGGCCTGATATTGCGCAGCCTGATCGCCCATCGCCGGCAGGCTGCCTTCGCTATCCCACTGTTCATCGCCCTCGGCCTGGGCGTACGGACCCTCGGCGCCGCCGTCCTGATCAGCCCGCAAGAGGCATTGGCCTGGCTGACGACTGGTGCCACCCAAGGCTTGCTGGGCGGCCTGCTGGCCACCGCGCTGCTGCTCTGGCTCCCGCGCCGGGTCGCCGTCGGCTTGGCCATCTTGGCCCTCGTCGCTGGCACAGTCCTGGTTAACTTGACCCCCGCCAACCCCTACTCGGCTGCCGCCTTGGCGGCCTGGCGCCAAGGCCATTTTCTCAATTTCAACGGTCTGACCCGCCTGGTCGCCAGCTTGTGGCCTTTCCTTTGCTTACCTTTTTTGCTGCTCAGCCTGCGTCGACCGTAAGCCCCGCTGCTGGAGACGCTATCGTCGCCGTTCCACGTGAAACGGCACCGCCTATAATGGCGAGCTTCAATTGGAGACTTCGCATGAGCTACTTTCAACACCATGTGTTCATCTGCACCAACCAGCGCGATGGCGGCGAGCAATGCTGCAACAATGTCGGCGGCTCGACCGCCTTTGCCTACGCCAAGGACCGCATCGGCGCGCTGAAGAAGAACGGCGCCGGCGCCGTGCGCATCAACAAGGCCGGCTGCCTCGGGCGTTGTGACCAAGGACCGGTGATGGTCATTTATCCGAACGAAACTTGGTACAACTTTGTCGACAACGAAGATGTCGAGGAAATCATCCAGGAACACCTGATCCACGGCCGCACGGTCGACCGCCTGAAAATCTGATAAACCATGAAAGCGCCTGAAGAAAAATTCCTGATCGATGGCCCGGTCGGCAAGATCGACGTCATCATGGAGCGCCCGGACGCGCCCAGGGGCATCGCCCTGATCGCCCACCCGCACCCGCTGGGCGGTGGTGCCAATACCAACAAGGTGGCCTATACACTGGCCCGCACCTTCGTCAGTCTCGGTTACGCCGCCTTTCGGCCCAATTTTCGCGGCGTCGGCGGCACCGAGGGGGTTCACGATGAAGGCCGTGGCGAAACCGATGATCTGCTGGCTGTCCTGCACGATGCCAAACTGCGCTGCGGCGACATCCCGGTCGCGCTCGCCGGCTTTTCCTTCGGCGCCTACTGCCAGACCCGTGTGGGCAAACGCCTGGTCGAAGCCGGCCACCCGGCACAGCGGCTGGTGCTGGTCGGCACCGCCGCCGGCTTCGTCGAAGGCACGCGCCAGTACGACACCGAAGCGGTGCCACACGACACCCTCGTCATCCACGGCTCGGCCGACGAGACGGTGCCGCTGGACAACGTGCTGGCCTGGGCGCAACCGAACGACCTGCCGGTCGTCGTCGTCCCCGGCGCCGACCACTTCTTCCATCGCCGCCTGCACCTGATCCGCGACATCATCACCCGCGCATGGCGGCACTAGACGTCAGCGGGTTGCACAAGACCTATGGCGACACCGCGGTGGTCGCCGGACTGTCGTTTACCGTCGAACCCGGCACCTGTTTTGGCCTGCTTGGCCCGAACGGGGCCGGCAAGACCACGACACTGCGCCTGTGCCTCGGTCTAACCGCGCCGGATGGCGGCGAGATCACCCTCGGCGGCCACAGCATTCCGGCCGATGCACAGTCGGCCCGGGCACGGGTCGGCGTCGTGCCGCAGTTCGACAATCTTGATCCGGACTTCACCTGTGCCGAGAACCTGCTGGTTTTTGGCCGCTATTTCGGGCTGAAGGATGCCGACATCCGGCCGCGCATCCCGCAATTGCTTGAATTCGCCAGCCTCGGCAGCAAGGCCAATGCCAAGCTGTCGACCCTGTCTGGCGGCATGAAACGACGCCTGACGCTGGCCCGGGCCCTGGTCGCCAATCCAGACATCGTCTTCCTCGACGAACCGACCACCGGCCTCGATCCGCAGGCCCGCCACCTGATCTGGGAACGCCTCAAGCAACTGAAGTCAGTCGGCAAGACGCTGATCCTGACCACCCATTTCATGGACGAGGCCGAACGACTCTGTGACCGACTGATCGTCATCGACCACGGCCGTAAAATTGCCGAAGGCAGCCCACGCGAACTGATCGCCACGCACATCGAACCGCAGGTGATCGAGGTTTTCGACGAATCCTGCGGTCAACTAGCCGATTTCACCGAAAACCACCGCCACCTGGCCGAGCGGGTCGAACAAAGCGGCGAAACCGCCTTCTTCTACTGCCGCGATCCGCAACCGCTGCTCAGCGCGCTGGCCGCCGCCGATGGCCTGCGCTATGTCCATCGCGCCGCCAACCTGGAAGACGTCTTCATCAAGCTGACCGGGCGGGAATTGCGGGATTGAGGCGGATGCCTGGCAACCCTGAGCCATCATTCGTCAGCAGGCGGCGGGAAGTCTTTTAAACAGCAGCGACCTGACGGATTACTGGTTTCGCATGCGCAGTGCCCTGACTTGGTCTGGGCAAGCACATAGTCCCGCGTATTTGGGTTGCGCTGAAAATCCTGCTCGGTAATTCCAAAGCAATAACACAGCCGCCTATCCGCCGATGTTTCTTTTTGTCCTGGCGGTGTCCGCAATTGCTGCTTGAGTATCGTCGAACCATCATCGCCAAAATAGACAACCTCGCAAGCCGGGTCGTCGCAGAAGAAGTAGCGCTGTGCGCTTGGCTGCCAGGCCCACGGCGCCTTGATGTGATGAGTAATGGTCCGAATCGGCACCTCGGCATATTCATACCCATTCACCGGGCAACACTGCTTTCTCAAATGACGTCCATTGCAAGCAGAGGATGAACAACGTTCACTCATGACGACTCCTGCCGAAATTGGCCCTGACCCATGATCGCGCTGTTTATTGCAGAGTCGACCGGCTGCGCCAGCCCGACCGCCAAGGCGCCGCCGACACCCCCATGCCGTTCCTGCCTGTGCGCCAAGCCTTTGCAGCCATGCGCTACCGGCTTGGCTCGGCCCTTGAGCAAGCCCTGCAGGCACGCCGGATTGGCGCGGGCACCGCTGCCTTGATAGTCGCTGAGCAATCGCTGGCGGACGTGCTCGGGATCCAGACCAATGACGTGTGTCAGGTAATCGAACAGCCGGTCGACCAGCATTTCCGGGGTCAGGCGGCTGGTACTGGCGGTGCTTTGCCATAGCCAGTCGCTGAAAGCGAGGAGGGCGGCAAAGGGAGAGGGCGCAGTCAGCAGCAGCGGCAGGGTTTGCGGGAAGCGGCCGGAATTGGCGAGCAGGTCCCAGTAGCGCGCCAGGCGGGTGAAGCGCTGGATGTCGGTAGCCGGGACGGCGGCGGTTTGCTGCACGGTGTAGGGCGGTTCGGGGTCGTAGACCATGCCGTGTTCGGCGCTGTGCCGGGCGATGGGTGTGCCGCGCAGGCGCTTGAGCAGGCCGAGCTGGATTTCGTGGGCGTGCAGCGCGTACAGGCGGTCGAAGCCGGCGGCAAAGCCGGCCAGGGTTTCGCCGGGCAAGCCGAAGATGAGA